>ENA-OQCK01001038-OQCK01001038.1-human-gut-metagenome-genome-assembly--contig:-NODE-1038-length-11585-cov-3.157445_pt1 | contig 11585 bp, 14 predicted proteins | sample MGYA00242498_ERZ504578 | MGnify/ENA primary metagenome ERZ504578 (study PRJEB26092, sample SAMD00036229) | human gut metagenome | host: Homo sapiens | study: EMG produced TPA metagenomics assembly of... | reverse complement strand
CACCTAAATGAAGGAAAAATGCTTTTTTATTACAAAATCAGTAAAAAACACTCAATAAAGTGTTCTATAACATAAAAATATCTATCTTTGTCCCCGAAATAAAATCTGAAAGTCGTCGGACAGGATGATTTGAAGCATGTCTAACTAAAATTTCAAAGCAAATGTTGAAAGAAAAAGCAGGTGTAATCGCAGGTACTATCTGGAATGCACTGAACGAAACAGAAGGAATGACTGCCAAGCAATTGAAAAAAGCAACTAAATTGGTTGACAAAGATTTGTTCCTCGGACTTGGCTGGTTATTGAGAGAAGACAAAGTCTCTGTGGAAGAAGTGGAAGGTGAACTCTTCATCAAATTGATCTAAGCGAGCAATCACTTAAGCAATAAAAAAATGCGTTGGTACATTGTCATAATGTTATCAACGCATTTTTTATATTCCGCCATTTACGTATCTTTGCACACCAAAAAGATAAAATAATAAGAATTCAGCATGAAGAATATACGCAACTTTTGCATTATTGCTCATATCGACCACGGTAAGTCAACCCTGGCCGACCGCTTGTTGGAGTTTACCAACACCATTCAGGTGACCACGGGCAGATGCTTGATGATATGGACTTGGAGAAGGAAAGAGGGATCACGATCAAAAGCCATGCTATCCAAATGGAGTATAACTATAAGGGGGAGAAGTATGTACTCAACCTGATTGATACTCCGGGGCACGTGGACTTTTCGTATGAGGTGTCCCGTTCCATTGCCGCTTGCGAAGGTGCATTGCTGATTGTCGATGCATCGCAGGGAGTACAGGCACAGACGATCTCCAACCTGTATATGGCTATTGAACACGACCTTGAGATTATTCCCGTTATCAACAAATGCGATATGGCCAGTGCCATGCCGGAGGAAGTGGAGGATGAGATTGTGGAACTGCTGGGTTGCAAGCGGGAAGAAATTATCCGCGCATCCGGTAAGACGGGTATGGGAGTGGAAGAAATCCTGGCAGCCGTTATCGAACGTATCCCGCATCCCGAAGGGGATGAGGAAGCACCGTTACAGGCTTTGATTTTCGACTCTGTATTCAACTCTTTCCGTGGAATTATCGCTTATTTCAAGATTGAGAACGGAGTGATCCGTAAAGGTGACAAAGTGAAGTTTTTCAATACCGGCAAGGAGTATGACGCCGATGAGGTGGGGGTGCTGAAAATGGAACTGGTTCCCCGGAATGAACTTCGCACGGGAGATGTAGGCTATATCATTTCCGGTATCAAGACTTCGAAAGAGGTAAAGGTGGGAGATACCATTACCCATGTGGCTCGTCCGTGTGACAAGGCGATTGCGGGTTTTGAGGAAGTAAAGCCTATGGTATTCGCCGGGGTCTACCCGATTGAGGCGGAAGATTTTGAAGACTTGCGTGCTTCTCTGGAGAAATTGCAGTTGAACGACGCTTCCTTGACTTTCCAGCCCGAATCATCGTTGGCGTTGGGCTTCGGTTTCCGTTGCGGTTTTCTCGGGTTGCTTCACATGGAGATTGTGCAGGAACGTCTTGACCGTGAGTTTGATATGAATGTGATTACTACGGTGCCTAACGTATCTTACAATATATATGACAAGCAAGGCAATATGAAGGAGGTGCATAACCCCGGTGGTATGCCTGATCCGACGTTGATAGATCACATTGAAGAACCGTATATCAAAGCGTCTATTATTACAACGACCGATTATATAGGTCCGATCATGACGCTCTGTCTGGGCAAGCGCGGGGAACTGCTTAAACAGGAATATATTTCCGGCAACCGGGTGGAGATATATTACAATATGCCTTTGGGGGAAATTGTGATTGACTTCTATGACCGCCTGAAAAGTATTTCGAAAGGATATGCGTCGTTCGATTATCATCCGAACGGTTTCCGTCCCTCGAAACTGGTCAAGCTGGATATCATGCTGAATGGTGAGCCTGTGGATGCGCTTTCTACACTGATCCACTTTGACAATGCGTATGATATGGGACGCCGGATGTGTGAGAAGTTGAAGGAACTGATTCCCCGCCAGCAGTTTGAGATTGCTATTCAAGCCGCTATCGGGGCGAAAATTATTGCCCGCGAAACGATTAAGGCGGTTCGCAAGGATGTGACTGCCAAATGTTATGGCGGTGACGTGAGCCGTAAGCGCAAGCTGCTTGAAAAGCAGAAAAAAGGTAAAAAACGAATGAAACAAATTGGCAACGTGGAAGTGCCGCAGAAAGCCTTCCTCGCAGTATTAAAACTGGATTAAAAAAAAGAACCGCAAGCAGTTTTTTTCAGAGAGGTTTTCTGAACAAATTGCCTTGCGGTTAGTTTTTTAATACACCAGGTGATTGCTTTCTGTCTGCAGAGCTTTCCTTGGCAATCACTTTTGGAGAAAAAACAACTAGAAATATGAGAAAAGTTCTGTCTTTTTCGGGCTTCCTGATGTTGGGGCTCGTCGTATCGCAATTCCTGCCGGTGATAGCAGGTGAGGGGTATGGAACCGTGAAGTCCATATCGAATATACTACTCTATGTATGTCTTAGTTTTATAATGATTAATGTAGGCCGGGAATTTGTGCTCGACAAGTCCCGCTGGAAAAGTTATGCCGAGGATTATTTTATAGCAATGGCTACTGCTGCTTTGCCTTGGTTTATGATTGCTATCTACTATGTGTTTATCTTGCTTCCGCCTGACTATTGGAATAGTTGGGAGGCATGGAAAGAGAACCTGCTGTTGAGCCGTTTTGCCGCTCCGACATCAGCGGGAATCTTGTTTACCATGCTCGCCGCTATCGGGCTGAAGTCCAGTTGGATTTATAAGAAGATTCAGGTATTGGCTATTTTCGATGATTTGGATACGATCATCCTGATGATTCCTCTCCAGATCATGATGATCGGATTGCGCTGGCAGTTGATTATTGTCGTGGTGATTGTGTTTATGCTGTTGGCCGCCGGTTGGCAACAGTTGAATAAATACGACTGGCGTCAGGACTGGAAAGCGATCCTGTTCTATTCGGTTATCATATTTCTGGCTACGCAGATACTCTATCTCGGTAGCAAGGAGCTGTACGGAGAGGCGGGAAGTATCCATATTGAGGTGCTGCTTCCGGCATTTGTATTGGGTATGATTATGAAGCATAAGGAACATGACACGCCTGTGGAACGGAGAGTTTCTACCGGAATCTCTTTCTTCTTTATGTTCCTGGTAGGAATGAGTATGCCTCATTTTATCGGAGTCAATTTTGCGGAAACGCACTCGGGGGCATATTCGGTGACAGGTTCCCAGGAAATGATGTCGTGGGGGATGATTCTGTTTCATGTGGTAATTGTTTCTTTGTTGTCGAACGTGGGAAAGTTATGTCCTATGTTTTTCTATCGTGACCGGAAGCTGAGTGAACGACTGGCACTTTCTATCGGTATGTTTACCCGTGGTGAAGTGGGGGCCGGAATTATTTTTATCGCATTGGGATATAATTTGGGAGGTCCGGCATTGGTAATTTCTGTACTTACTTTAGTACTGAACTTGATTTTGACCGGAATATTTGTTCTTTGGGTGAAAAACCTGGCTTTAAGGAGCTATACTGATTAAATAAACTCTCTATACCCTATTATTTCCGGTAGTTATTATATGGAAATAATAGGGTATGGAACTGATCTACTAATAAGAATAGTTAAATAACTGTTTTCTTTAGTTGAATAACTGCATCTTTTAGTTGTTTGTTCGATATTAAATACTATATTTGTGGCGTTATACTTGGTGAGTTAAACCGAAAATATAGAAATGTATGAAACGATTGACAGCAAAAGAAGAAGAAATAATGCGTATTTTCTGGGAAAACGGCCCGATGTTTGTTCGCGGACTATTAGCTTATTATGAAGATCCCAAGCCGCATTATAATACCGTTTCCACTCTTGTGCGCGGGTTGGAGGAGAAAGGATTCGTAGGTTATACGCCTTATGGAAATACTTACCAATATTATGCACTTGTTTCGGAGAAGGAGTATAAAAGTTCTGCTCTTAAAGAAGTGATTTCTCAATACTATAATAATTCGTATGTCAATGTTGTGTCTTCTTTTATTGAAGAAGAAGGATTGTCTGTTGATGAGCTTAAAGCACTCATTGACCAGATTCAACGAGGGAAAAACGAAAAATAGTTTTTGCAATAATAGTTGGGAAACGCACTATTGATAAAAAGATGTCATTACTATGGGAGACTTATTGTTTTATCTGTTGAAATCCGGATGTTACCTGATAATATTCTATCTGCTCTTTAAATTATTAATGAGCGGAACTACTTTTTTTCGCTTCAACCGGGTGACTATATTGGCGGGGATCATAGGATGTATGTTTCTCCCTTTGATAGAATTTACCACTCAAGAGGAGACATTTTTAACTGTTCCTTTACAAACGATTCAGGGGATTTTTGTTGAGCAGGCGGACGGCATATTTTGGGACACAATGTTTTGGGTTCGGCCGCAAGTGGACGAAACCGGAAATATGCAGGCTATAAATTGGTGTCCTATTGCTTTGGGATATGTTTATCTGGCAGGCGGGCTGTTTGTTTTGTGCAGGATTTTGCTTTCCTTTTATCGGATGTTCCAGCTTATACGGAACGGAAAGAGGCGCTCCTATGGGAAGTATAAACTGATTGTAGTATCGGAACCTATTTCATCTTTTTGCTGGGGAAAATATATTGTTGTTTCCGTATCCGACTACTCACAACAGTCGACAGACGGGATCTTACTCCATGAGACGATGCATTTACGTTATCGGCATACACTCGATTTATTATGTATGCAGTGTTTGTTAATTCTTTATTGGTTCAACCGGCCATTTGGCTGCTGAAACGGGAATTGCAGGAAGTACATGAGTTTGAAGCGGATAATGGGGTGCTTAATACAGGCATTGATGCAACGAGATATCAACTTTTATTGGTGAAAAAAGCTGTTGGTACAAGGCTCTACTCTATGGCCAACGGTTTTAATCACTCTAAACTTAAAAAACGTATTACTATGATGTTAAAAGAAAGAACCAATCGGTGGGCACGGTTGAAACTATTGTTTGTGGTGCCTGTAATGGGTGGAGCGCTTTATGCGTTTGCACAGCCGGAAGTGAAAGAAGACTTAGGACTAAATACGGTCCGGGAAGTATTGCAATCAAAAACCGGAGAAGATCAGGATATCTTCAAGTTTGTTGATGATGAAATGGAGGCATATTATAATCGTTCTCCTAAGAATGCGGAGCTGAAATATAAGATTCGGGAGCGACAGGCGCATATCGTAAAAGTAGATGCTAATGGACAATTGACTTTGAACAATAAAACGATTGCTAAGGAAGACCTGAAAGAGGTACTTAAAAAAACAATGGTGGAACATAAGCGCCTGGCAAAAGAAAAGTATAACAGTGCAGAGGATCAAGTGGGAGGGGTCTTGTTTTCTCCTGATACTCCTAAAGAACAGGTAAAAGATTTGTTGTCTGTTATGCGGGATGCTTTTGTTGAAATTCGGGCTGATATTGCCCAAACATCGGGAAATAACAGTAAGGAATACCTTGATAAAGAATTTCCTATTTTGATTGGTTATGGAGATATTTCTATCAAGGATAGAAAGAAAAATCCATATAATAATTCTACTACAATGAAGATTACCGGCATTCAGCTTAAATTACTCTCTGCCGCAGGCAAAGTAGAGAAAGAAATAACGAATTTTACTCTGGCTGAATTGGAGAGAGATTTGAAAGATTTCTGTACATTACAGGGAGATAAGAAGAATGAGATTACTGTCAGTATGAAGGTGGATAAGGGATGTGAAATGGGGATAGTGACCGATGTGAAGACAGTTCTCCGGAATAATTATTTGTTAAAGTTGAACTATCAATAAAATACTTATTTCTCCACTGATAATAGTTGGAGACTGCATAGTTAGAGATCGCAAAGTTAGAGACTGCATAGTTTAGAGACTGCATAGTTAGAGACTACTGGAGTAATAACAGAATGACAAGTCGGTAGTATTTAAAACTCTCCTCCTTCAGGAAGGAGGAGTACCCGTAGGGGGAGGTGTAGGTGAATGCATGAATTGTTTATTATCAGCATTGTGCATCTACCTACCACCCCGACTTATTAGACACGCCCTCTAGCATTCAAGAAAGATATTCCTAACAAATTCGTTTTAGCGCTATTTTTTTCGGATTAGTCAAATAGTTCCCCGTCTTCTTCGATTGGAAGTATTTTCCGGCTTTCTTCATGTGGTAATTGTTCTACTTGACGTAGCTTCCGTTCGATAGCACGGGTTCGTTTGCCCATAACTTCTTCAAGCTGGTCACCGGCATTTTGCAGGTTCTTTTGTACTTTCTCAAGCAGTCCGCCGAATTTGCTGAATTCGGTTTTTACAGCTCCCAATACAGTCCAGACTTCTCCGGTACGTTTCTGAATGGCTAAGGTACGGAAACCCATTTGAAGGCTGTTCAGAATGGCTCCTAAAGTAGTCGGGCCTGTTACGACGATTTTGTATTCCTTCTGAAGTGTTTCGACAAGGCTTGTCCGCCGGATAACTTCTGCATAGATACTTTCGAACGGTAAAAACATGATTGCGAAATCTGTGGTAAAAGGAGGGTCGACATATTTGTCGTGAATATCCTTTGCCATTTTCTTAATGGTGTTTTCCAGTTGTTTGCCGGACGATTCGATCAAAGCGGTATCTCCCACTTCGAAAGCATCGTAATACTGTTCGTATATGTCTTTGGGGAATTTGGCATCAATCGGGAGATAGACCGTGCTGTTCACATCGTCTTTTCCCGGCAGTTTGATAGCAAATTCTACAAACTCCGTTCCGCTTTTCTTCGTTTTGACATTGGCGTCGTATTGTTCCGGGCTCATCATTTGCTCCAGTAATGCACCTAACTGTACCTCACCGAATGTTCCCCGCATTTTTACGTTGCTCAGTACCTTCTTCAGTCCGCCGACATCCTGGGCCAGAGATTTCATTTCTCCCAGACCTTTCTGCACATTTTCCAGTTGCGAACGGACAATCTCAAATGACTGCCCAATTCGTTCGTTCAACGTTTTTTGCAACTTTTCTTCAACCATTAGACGCATATCATCCAAGCGTTTCTCGGTCGATTTAATCAGTGTTTCCTGTTGGCGGGCCATTGTGTCGAATTTCTGCCGTTGTAATTCTCCTGTGGTCATCATATTCTTGTGGAGGACATCCTGAAGTTGCTGCATATTCTGATTTAATACTTGCGTCATTTCCATGCGCAACTCCCGGATACTTCGGTTCAGTTCTTCCCGGTTTTCTTGCATTTGTTGCCGTAAGGCTGCTTGCAGTTGTTCCGCTTGATTTTGGTTGTTGCCTTTCGTTAGTGATAGTACAAGTAATACTATCACTAATACGGCGATAACAATAAGTAAAATCGATTCCATTTAATAAGTCAGGATTTCATTTCCGGTTTCAGTAATCAGAATCATATTCTCCCATTGGCAGAGGGCAATCCGTCATCAGTGCAGACAGTCCAGCCGTCAGCTTCGTCGACAAACACTTCATAGGTTCCCATGTTAATCATCGGCTCAATGGTGAAAGTCATTCCCGGTACGATCATCATGCCTGTTCCCCGGCGTCCGAAATGCTCTACATCCGGTTCTTCATGGAATTTCATGCCTACACCGTGTCCGCAGAGGTCGCGCACGACGCTGAATCCGTTTTTTTCGGCATGTTCCTGAATAGCGGCACCCACATCGCCCAGTTGTTTCCAGGGTTGTGCGGCGGCAATACCAATTTCCATACACTCTTTCGTCACTTGGACCAGTTTGCGCATTTCGGGACTTACGTCGCCGATCATAAACATGCGGGAGGCGTCAGAGAAGTATCCATTGTAAATGGTAGAGACATCCACATTGATAATATCTCCGTTTTTCAGGATTTCATTCTTGTTGGGTATCCCATGGCATACTACGTCGTTAATGCTTGTACAGACACTCTTGGGGAATCCTTCGTAATTGAGGGGAGCAGGAACGGCTCCGTGATCGGTTGTGAAATCATACACTAGTCTGTCAATTTCCTCGGTAGACATTCCCTCACGGATATTCTCCGCGATATGATCCAATAATGCAGTGTTGATTTTGGCACTTTCACGTATTCCTTCCAGTTGTTCGGGGGTACGGAGCACTTTACGGGGCGGAAGTTTGTATCCTTGTTTTCTATATTTCTGTATTTTGTCTTCTACTGCTGCCGGATAATTGGAGGGGGTAAACCGGAATCCCTTGATAAAGTTTTTCATTATTATATGATGTTATTTAATCGTTCTACAAAGGTAGAGAATAAAATGGAAGTTGTGTCTCCTTGGCTTCTAAAACTTTTCTTGTAGATTATTCATCATTATGAAATAGCTTTGAATACGGGTTCTATCTTTTGGATTTCAGACTCAAATCCGAACCAGTAGCCATGTCCGTCTTCATCAACGGGGAGAAAACACAGACGTAGTTTTTCCCGATAGGAGCCATAGATGACTTCCCAACTCTCCGGGGGAACTTGCCGTTTGGTTCTGACTTTTTCGGCGGGAACTTTCTTTAATGACATACCTGCTTCGATCCATGCGATACTGACTTGAGTCAAGTAATCGGGATAATGATTTTTACAGAAATTATATAGGATCAATCCTCTTCTTTCCAGACTTAACGGGGTGTCGATGATATCTGCCTGAACTAAATGATCGAGCAACTCATGTAAGAAATGAGGATTTTCCAGAATAAGCATCCGGGTGATGTTTTGCCAGGTAGGAGTATTATAGAAGCCGTCTAACAGGCGGGATAGATAATGCGCTGTCTGTAACTCGTCTACTGAAATCTCACGTGTTTGGAGGACTTCATAAGGGGGAAGGGGCGAGTATTGAATGCCTAGTTCTTCTGCTCTTCTCCGCATCTCGGTACCGGGAAGTAACTTTAGGGATTCCAGTTGAATCTCTCCTGCGCCGTATTCTGCAAGTACGGACGTCTTCGAATATCTCGGATAAGTGATAGAGTGGGAGACCTGCTATGAGGTCAGCATGCGTTTCCATATTCTTTAGTGAACAGAGATATTTTAATCCTTCCAATGCGTCGGATAACTTTCCGATACGGCGGCTTTGTTGCAGAACCGACTCTTTTAAACTTTGAATGCCGGCCTCCAAATGTAATAACCCCTTGGGTAAGACCGATAATTCCTGTTTTAATTCTTCGGAAAGGAGAGCCGGATGAATCTCCAGATGAAAACAGATGTCCGGATATTGCCGGAATAAGTCCAGTAATTCTTTAGCCCGTTTGTTGTTGTAATTAAAAGTACGGTCGAGTACGCGCACGTTCTTAATGCCATGCTGGTGAATGTCATTCAGACGTTCACGGATAGCTTCCAAAGGAATGGTACGCACCGGCTTTTCACCACGCTGACGCAAAAGGCACACGTGTTGAAACAACCTCGGGTAGTTTCCAACTGTACAAACGGTTTACTCCAGTTAAAATAACAACTTTTCTCGGGGGAAACAAGTTGAGAGAAGTTCATGACGCGGGCAATTCCATTGTCCTGATAGCGACCGTTTTCATCCAAGTAACAAAGTCCCGTTATTGATTTCCATGTTTCTTTACTGTGATTCCATACTTTCAGCCATTGGGGGAATACTTCTTCACCCTCTCCACGGAACACTCCGCTGACAAATTTGTTCTTATATAAAAGGCTTCATTATTTCCCAAAAACTCCGGACCGCCGAGTACGATGCAGCAATGCGGAAGTAATGCTTTAGCACGGGATATGATGTGTAGCAACTGTTCGTGATTGAATAACCAGTTGGTGGCGGCAATGATGTCCGGCCGGTGTTTGTGAATCCGGCTGACAACCATTCCGGTATTTTCATTTATGGTTGCTGATACTATACACCATTCAATAGTAGTGTCGTCTGCTATCTGGGCGTGTAATGCAGGGAGCGCCAACGATGAGTGTGCATAGGAGCTATTTAAATCAAGCCAAAGAAGTTTCATGTAGAATTTTTAATATTATCGGGAACAAAGGTACAAAAAACTTATGGCTTGGAGCATATAGTAAAATAAAAACGCTAAATTTGTATTTATAAACGCAATAAACTAGAAGATTATGAAACTGATTAAAAAATACGCAGGTTTTCTGCTGATGCTGACGTTGCTTGTCGGCTTTACTTCATGTGAGGATGATGAAGATATTTATGATGACCTCATGGGGAGAACATGGGTTGGAGATTTGGGATTTGGTACTAACAGAGATCCGATAGAAAGCGGTATTCGCTTGGATAATAACGGCTTGGGAATTGATTATCAGGTCTATGATTATGACGGCGCTTCTGCCGGTGACTTGCCTTTTCGTTGGCGGGTAGATTATGGAACTTTATACCTTGATTATGGTTATGATTTTGCTCTGCGTGAGGTGAGAGGTGTTCGTGTGAGCGGACGTTATATGCGAGGTGATCTATATCTTGATGGCGAGTTTTTCGGATATATTGAGTTGAGAATGCAATAAGAAAATAATATAATAGATATAGAAAGGAGCCATACTTGTGTATAAATGGTATAGCTCCTTTCTTTTAACTTGTATTTATTCTATTTTTTCAGAAACAACTTCTTGAATTCTCCCGGATAAGGTGTTTCAAACTCCATTAGATCTCCCGTTACAGGATGATAGAAACACAGTTTGAAAGCATGAAGGGCCAATCGACGATCGGGTTAGAGTAATTTTCTCCTCCATATCTTCCGTCTCCGGCAATCGGATGTCCTAAATCCTGCATGTGTACACGAATCTGGTTTTTACGTCCGGTCTCTAAATCAAGTTCCACTAAAGAATATCCGTTGGCACGTTTGATTGTTCTATAATGAGTGATAGACTTTGAACCGCCGTCGTCATATCCACTGGAACTTACGTATAAAGTCTTGTCCGTCAGCCAGGAAACAACAGTATCATAATCTTTTTCCATACTTCCTTCTACTACGCTACATACCGACGGTCGGTCACTATATCATGCCAGTTGTCGCGCAGAGTACGTTGTGTTTTTTCGTCCTTGGCAAACATCATCAATCCGGAAGTGTCTCTGTCCAGACGATGTACAATGTACACTCGGTGTTGACGTCCGGAACGTTGCACATATTCATTAAGTATGGTATAGGCTGTGCGCTCTTTTTGACGTTCCGTATTGACGGACAAAAGTCCTTGCATCTTTTCGACCACAATGATATATGCGTCTTCGTACACAATTTTCAGCAATCGGTTATTAAATTCTTTCCTTCCTTTATCTTTGCTGATTTGAACTTCATTCCCGGTTTCAACGGAAAGTTGAATTGCGTGGTTATTACATTATCTACCAATACCACTCGTTTGCTGAGCAATGACTTTAGTTTTGTACGGCTTGCGTCCGGCATTTTGGCAGTCAGGAACTCCATTAGTTCCATTGGCTCTTTGACTGCATAATTGGTATATTGTGCACGTGCTTTTTCAGCAGGAGTTTTTCTAGGTCTTTTTTTTCCATTTCTTTTCTTTGAATTCTATATCACCACGATATCGAAGTTCCAGCAACACTACATTTCTACGTGGTGGG
>ENA-OQCK01001037-OQCK01001037.1-human-gut-metagenome-genome-assembly--contig:-NODE-1037-length-11589-cov-5.268452_pt1 | contig 11589 bp, 12 predicted proteins | sample MGYA00242498_ERZ504578 | MGnify/ENA primary metagenome ERZ504578 (study PRJEB26092, sample SAMD00036229) | human gut metagenome | host: Homo sapiens | study: EMG produced TPA metagenomics assembly of... | reverse complement strand
CCGAATTCTTTAAAGTTCTTTGACCTTCTGCATTCGAATCTGAACCAGATAATCCACAAATTTTTTCCTGTTTTTTCCTTAAATAATCTACTCAAATAATTCGGATGCATGTAAAACTGTTCTGCCAACATATTCAAACTGATATTTTCCTGATAATGCTGACGGATAAAGTTCTGAATTTCTGCAACCACACCTCCACTGATTTGATGATTGTCAGCATGTTCCAGACTCCTTGTCACCCACTCCAGATATGAAAGCATCCAGCGCAACACATCCTGACTGTTTTCACAACACAGCAATTGCTGCAGCACTTCATTCAACCGATCATGAAGCACTTCTTTTTCCAGCCCGGTCTCCTGCAAATGTCCATTCATTTCAATCAGAAAACGAATACATACCGTCTGAAATTCCAGAACACTCATCTTTTCCGTACTCTCCATCGCCGTCAAAACCTGCTCCAGCCAGCGGATGATCTGTGTCTTATCTTCTCCACCGTTAAGTTTGCATAGAAATTCTGTAAGGATTTTCTGAATCTGAGAAGATTTTTCAGAAAACAACTTCTCGATATTCTGATAAAAAATAACTTTTTTCGTGTATCTGCCATCAAATAACGCATTGCCTGTTGTGACTCTTGAAACGCCTCTGTCAATCTGTTAATTCCACTTTTTTTCTGCTGATTCCCATTGCCCAACAACCATCTGTACAACATACCTGCTCTAAGATAGACACAAAATATGCAAACTCCTCTTCCGCCTTCGCAGGAACAATCGCAAACAACCCATATACCGAACTATCCAAAATAATCGTCTCCGGGATGACTGCCACAATCTGCTTTTTCATTTTTTCTTTTTCCTGTGTCACATTTTCTTCATCCTGACTCTTTTCTATCATAAATACAGAAACTCCGTACCACATCTCCAATTGGGGAAGATCATACTTCTCCATATCGGCTTCTGCATAGCCTCTTGCAATGGATAAAAGCAGGCCTTCCATGTGATATGTATGAATTTTGGCTTCTTTTTGATGGCGTTCCAGATTTTCTGACAGCCGCCCCAACAATTCTTCCACTTCTCCCAGATTTACCGGCTTTGTCAGATATTCTACCGCACCATATCTTATCGCATCCTTTGCATAATCAAAATCACTATACCCACTTAACACAACCGTTTTTACATCTGGATACAGTTCCTGCACTTCTTTCAATAGATCGATCCCCGATTTTTCCGGCATACGGATATCTGTAAACACCACGTCAATTGACATTTTTTAACATCCGTAATGCTTCGTCTACACTGGCGGCAATTCCCGCCACTTCAAATCCACATTTTTCCCACTTTACAAACTGCGCCATTCCACGGCAGACAATTTCTTCATCATCTACGATCAACACCTGATACATCTTCTTCAACCTCTTCCCCAAGCTTTTTCATATTTTCAGACTGCATCTTTACTGGTAGAATGATCTCTACCTCTGTACCCATCTGTTTTCGACTCCTGATCTGAATTCCATACTCTTCTCCATAAAACAGACGGATTCTCTGATTCACATTTACAATACCAATACTTTTTCCGGATCTGCTTCCCCTTGAATATAGTTCTGAAGCTTTTCCAGATTTTCTTTTGTCATACCTGTTCCATTGTCCTTCACCTGAATATGAAGTACCTCTCCCTGCACGTGAGCAGAAATCTGAACCGCATACCCTTTGCTTGCATCGTGAAATCCATGAACAACCGCATTCTCCAGAATCGGCTGCAGCATAAACTGTGGGACATAACATTTTTCTGCTGTTTCACCCACATCTGTCAGAAAACGGATTTTTTCCTGATGTCTGAAATTGATTACCTCCAGATATACCTGCGCATGTTCCAAGCTTTCCTTTAATGAAATGGTATTTCCTCCGGCTTTCATCCCCATCCTGCACAATTTACTAAACTGTTCGATCATGCGAGTCACCTTGCTTTCTCCATTGGCTTCATACATTGCCTCCCAGCGTATGATATCCAGTGTGTTATAGAGAAAATGCGGATTGATCTGCATCAACATCGCATCCAACTGAGCGTTCTTCCAGCTCAACTGCAGCTTCTGCCGGCGAATTTCAGAAAGATACACCTGCTCGATCAACTGATTGGTCTTATCCGCCATCTCGTTGAATCGTTCCCCCAATACTGTAATCTCATCATTTCCACTGTTCTGATAACGCACTGTCCATTTTCCATCTCCAGCTTTTCCCATAACCTTCACAAGCCGGCGTACTGGTTCTGAAATACTTTTGGTCACATAATAAGAAATGGCAAAACAACCGATCACAATTCCAAACAGTACCAGAATAGATAAATTCCTTGTATGTCCGGTTCGCTCCAACAGGATTTTCATATCTGCTATATAAACAGAAAACATCTTTGTCCCCGGTATATTTTCATAAGCAAACAAGACATCTTCTCCATCAAACTTCGTACGTATCACTTGTTTTTTGTTCTTTTGCATGCTTTCAAACAATCCACGATCGGATGGAAAAGACGGAAAAGCAATATTCGGATTAAATGCAGTAATCACACCATTTTCTCCAATCAAAAACAAATTGCTGTCCTGGTAGGCTTCATATCCTCTTGCTGCTTCCGTAAATGCCTTGATATCTACATTCATAGTCAGAACACCTAAAAGAGCTCTTGTCTCCGGCTGATAGATTGCAACAGACAACGTGATAATGTCTGCCAGTCCATAAACACTCTGCTCACTCTCATAAAAGGTATAATTCTGCCTGCATCTTCAATCCACACCGGATAGCCATGACGTGCCTTTGCCTCCTGATAAAAATTGCTTTGATAAAATTCATCCAGATTTCTAATGGTCCCGCCCCGTTGGTATCCATTTTCTTCCGCCATATGGTACTGCTTTCCAGCAGATACCATCTGGATACTCTTGATGTATTTCTTTCCATGTCCCATGTGATATAGTTTACTCTCTACTATATGGCGATTCTGTCGGAACACATCGGAACCTTCCACCCCCGTTACATTTTCTGCAACTGCACGCAGTACTTCTTCATCCTCATAAAACTGAACTGCAATCTCCTCATACTCCTGCATAATATCCTGTACTTTTAACTGAATATTCTGAACAGACATAGACGCATATCTCTCCAGATTGAAAATAATCTCTGCAGAGTATTTCGAAAAACTGAAAAATGTCAAAAAAACTGCTGTCCCAAGAAGCAAAACAAGAAATGAAATATTCAGTCTCTGAAAAATACTGACTTTTCTCAACTGTCTCGTAATAAACGCATTACATCTGCACTGAATCTTTTTTATTTTCGGTAGTATCTTCATAGGAACCCCCTCTCTGTTTTTCAAAATGCGATATTTTATTATTATACCTTCCGAAAACAGCTTTGGATAGATGAAAAATCACAATTTCACATGAAAGACTGTGCCTTCTTCCAAAACAAACTGTAATTTTTCTTTCATTAGGAAATTTCTGTTGAAAATGATATACTAAAAACAAGATAAAACGATAGGAGTCAGACTACCGAATATGAAAAACAAAAGAAAACCAAGCAACGCAAACAACTATATACTCAGTGGAATCTTTTTTCTGTCAATAAGCAGTATTTTCATGGTTGCCGCCAGATTCCACCCAACATTTGCACAGTGGTATTCCACTCATATTTATCCAATATTTGTATCTGTCATCGGCAGACTGTCCAGTATGGTTTCTTTTTCCTTTGTAGATTGAGTCTGTATGTTATGAGCCTACTGATCATTGGTACCGGAATACATGCCCTTGCCTCTGCCCGTAAAAACCGAAAAACTGCAGTTCTTCAATGGATTTCTGCACTATTTCTCGGTGCATGCATTCTATTCTTTCTTTTTGTGATCAATTGCGGCATCAACTATCAAAAAGAGTCCTTTGCCGACACAGCCGGTCTTAAAGTCCGGCCTTATTCTGTAGAAGAATTAACAGCAACCTGCCAATGGCTGACAGAAGAAGTAAATCGCCTGAGCGCTCAGGTACAACGATCCGATCAGAAAGAATTGCTCCTGCCTGATGATATACAAAAAGAAGCAGTACGCTCCATGCAGAGCCTCGGAAGAACATACCCTAGCCTTCAGGGCTATTATCCCGCTCCAAAGCCGGTTCTCGTCTCTGAAATTTTATCCCGGCAGAAACTGATGGGGATATATTCGCCTTTTACGATCGAGCGAATTATAATCAGGATATGCCTGCTTATGACCTGCCCTTCACGATGTGTCACGAACTTTCTCATCTGCGTGGATTTATGCAGGAAGAAGAAGCCAATTTTATTTCTTTTCTGGCTTGCAGAGCATCCGCTCTGGCAGAATTTCAATACAGCGGAACCTTGTGTGCATGGGAATATGTCATGGGTGCTCTTTACCGTGCAGACCCTGATATCTGGCAGGAAGTCAGAAACACTCTGGATCCTTCTGCCGAACCGGATCTGAAAGCAGATGATGTTTTCTGGGCTCAATATGACGGACGTATCGCAGAAGCTGCCAATCTGATGAACGACACTTATCTCAAGGCAAATGGACAAACACAGGGCGTTCAGAGCTACGGACAAATGACCGATCTTCTGGTCATTTATTACCTGTCATATTTTAAAAATCCTGGCATAAAATAAATTAGAAAGGAATACAAAAATTTTTTATTTTTTCAAAAAAAGGCTTGCAATTCTTATGGAGCTATGCTAATATATAACTCGGTCATCACTGAAGCAGTGATACAGCAAGGCTCATGGTCAAGCGGTTAAGACATCGCCCTTTCACGGCGGTAACACGGTTCGATTCCGTTGGAGTCATTAGTCTTCGGACTATCAATCAAATAAGGCGCAGTAGCCAAGTGGTAAGGCGTGGGTCTGCAACACCCTGATTCACCGGTTCAAATCCGGTCTGCGCCTCTAAGAAAACCTCAGAAATGAAAGTTTCTGAGGTTTTTTCATATTTATCATCATACAAAACAAGAGATTTCACAAGTCATTCCTGACTTGCAAAATCTCTCGGATATTTTTTCATAATGCAAAAATACATCACAAGCAGCAATCCTCCTGCCAAAACCCACGCTGCCGGGCTTGCCATACAGACTCCCACATAACTCTTATACTGTGCAGCCTTGATCGCAACCACACCTCTTCCAATCAACTCTGCAACACCTGCCATCATTGGCAGAACTCCAAATCCCATTCCCTGTATTCCGTTTCGGTACACATTGACCAATGTCAGTGGAATAAAGAACAGTCCCACGCACTTTAGATAGATGTCTACATAATCCATAATCTGACTCAGATTTTCTGACAGGAACAATGGTGTCAGATATTTCCCTGCAAACATTACAAATATTCCTGCCACAACTGCATATGCAAATCCCATCCATGTTGCACTTCGAAATCCCTGTCGGATTCTAAGAATCTTTCCTGCCCCCATATTCTGTGCACAATACGTCGCCATCGTGGTACCCAACGCCACATATACCTGTGTCACCAGCTGTTCGATCTTGCTGGCCGCTGTAAATCCTGCAATCGCCACAGATCCCAGAATATTCAAAGCAGACTGCATCATCATTGCGCCAACCGCTGTAATAGAATACTGAAATGCCATCGGAAATCCAATTCCAAACTGAATCTTCACCAGCGTTGCATCCAACTTCCAATCATCTTTTGTAAGCTTCAAAAGCGGCACTCGCCGAATGATATAAACCAGACACAACACTCCTGAAATCCCCTGAGAAATCACCGTTGCATAAGCGGCTCCGGCTGCTCCCATGTGAAATACGATAATAAACACCAAATCCAGCACAATATTTAACACTGCGGCAAGAATCAAAAAGTAAAGCGGCGTCTTGCTGTTTCCCAGAGCTCGCAGGATGCTGGCCAGCAGGTTGTATAATACCTGTGCAAAAATTCCCGCACAAATGACCATAATGTACCGATATGCGTCATCAAAAATATTATCCGGCGTATTCATAAAATGCAAAAGCCATTTCATTCCGCACATACTGATCACCGTCATGATGCTGACACGATGAAAGACAAAATTGCAGCAGAACCAACCGTTTTTCTCACTGATTTCATATCACCTGCTCCAAATTTCTGGGCCGTAGGCACAGTAAATCCAGCCGTCATCCCCTGCAGAAATCCAATGATCAAAACATGATCGTTCCCGTAGATCCTACCGCTGCCAGTGCATTTGCTCCGACAAATTTCCCGACAATGATCGTATCTGCCATGTTGTATAGTTGTTGAAATACATTCCCTATAAAAAGAGGAACTGTAAAATCAAGAATCATCTTCGTCGGATTCCCTACGGTCATATCTTTTTCCATATACTTCACTCCTTTAAATCGCTACATTTCTGTGCTATTATACGATACCAAAATCAAAAAAACAATTCCTTCCCGGGAATAAGCACAGAAAAAAGCTCCGATTATCTGTGATTCGACACCGGAGTTTCTTTTTTCTATAGCTATTTGATTATTTGGATTTCCATTCCATAATGCAGTATGCATTCACATCACCACTTTTCAGTGATACGGTGTACTCCTTTGGAAGTCCGCAGACATTTATTTTAATACATGGCCTACAGCATCTTTCCATCCATTGTACTTTCGAACTCGTGTGTCTTCACACATCTTCGGCACATATTCCTGACGTTTCAAACGGGTAAACACTTCATCTCCATACAGCCCCAGTCCTCTTCCGGCTGCATAAGCTGCTCCGATTCCGGAAAGTTCTTCCTCATCCGGCACAAGCACCTTTCGGTTCAAGATATCGCTCTGAAACTGCATCAGATACTGATTTCTGGTCGGTCCGCCATCCACACGCAGTTCCTGGATTTCTGTGTTCGCATCCTGACTCATGGCATTGACCACATCCGCGATCTGATATGCAATACACTCTACTCCTGCACGCACCATCTCTGCCTTTCTGGTCGTTCTTGTGATTCCGGTCAGCGCGCCTTTCGCCTCACTGTTCCAATACGGAGCTCCCAGCCCTGTAAACGCCGGAACAAAATACAGACTGTCATCTGCTTCCGCCTTTCTGCAGAGTGCTTCCGTCTCTGCCGGCGACTGAATCAGTTCCATATCATCCTTGAGCCATGTAATGACTGCTCCCGTATAATTGATATTTCCTTCCAGCACATAACTGACTTTCCCCTGCATTCCCCATGCGAGAGAAGTGACAACTCCGTGGGTGCTCAGCACCGGAGTTTCTCCGATGTTCATCATAATAGAAGAGCCTGTTCCATAGGTGGACTTGATCATTCCTTTTTCCAGACATCCCTGTCCAAACAGTGCACCATGAGAATCTCCCAATACACTGTGGATTGGAACCGGGCTTTCAAAAAATCCTTCCAGATCCGTCTCTCCAAAGCAACTGTCTGAGTCACACACTTCTGCAAGATCCTGTGCATCCAATCCAAATAACTGACAGATTTCTTCATCCCAGGTTTTCTCAAAGATATCAAACAACTGGGTGCGTGAAGCATTGGAATAATCCGTTTTATAAGATACTCCATGTGTCATTTTGTACACAAGCCAGGTATCAATCGTACCGAAACATAATTCATGCTTTTCTGCCAGATCTTTCGCACCCTCTACATTCTCTTTCAGCCATGCCAGTTTCGAAGCCGGAAAATAGGGGGAAAGTGCAAGCCCTGTCTTCGTTCGGATCTTCTCTGCCGCCCCGGTCTGTTCTACACGCCGGCAGATGTCAGCTGCCCTTGCACACTGCCAGACAACTGCATTTGCCAATGCTTTTCCGGTTTCTTTTTCCCAGATCAGAGAGGTTTCCCTCTGATTGCTGATTCCAATTCCCTTGACACATCCTTTTGAAATTCCGGAATCTTTTACCAGATTTTTTACAACCTGCACAGCATTCCTGTAAATTTCTTCCGGATCATGGGACACCCATCCTTTTTCATTAACGATCTGCCGATGCGGAAGATCGTTTCTTTGGAGCAGCACACCCTCCTGATTGAATAACAGAGCTTTTGTTCCCTGCGTGCTTTGATCAATGCTGATAATATAGCTTTCTGCCATGTCTTTCTCTCCTGTCCCCTATTTCAGGATTTCTTTTGCTTTGTTCACAATACCTTCTGCATTCAATCCATAGTAATCAAATACTTCTTTTGAAGTTCCTGTGATGACCGGTGCATCCGGAAGAGACATATTTACCACTTTTTCGGACATTCCCTTCCTGTCACCTGTGCCACCATAGATCCAAGTCCACCAAATGGTGCATGTTCCTCTACTGTGATCACTGCTTTTGCATTTTCTGCCGCACGTACGATCGCCTTCTCATCCAGCGGTTTGATGCAGTACATATCCAGAACGGATGCCAAAATTCCTTCCGACTTCAAAATTTCAGCTGCATCTTTCGCCGGTTTTACCATCTCCCCACATGCAATGATCGCCACATCGTTTCCATCCGGATTTCCTTCCGTTACAACGGTAGCGTGATCCATTTCAAACGGTACATTTTCTTCCTCATAAATCGGATCAACTGCATTTCTTCCCACTCGGATATATGCAGGTTTTTCATCTTTTAACAGTGCTTTTGTCAGTTCTCTTGTCTGTACATGGTCACTTGGAATATAAACACGCATATTCGGGATCGCACTCATCGCTGCAATATCCTGTGCAGAATGATGACTCATTCCCAAGGCCCCATAACTGATTCCACCGCTGATTCCGATCAGTTTTACATTTGTGTTGGAATATGCAACATCTACTTTACACTGCTCATAACTTCTTGTAGAAAGAAAGCAGGCCGGAGAAACAGCATATGCTTTTTTCCCACATTTTGCCAAGCCTGCTGCAATGCTGACCAGATTCTGTTCTGCAATTCCGGTTTCTACGAATTGCTCCGGATATGTATCTGCAAATGGTGTAAAAGATCCGCTTCCTCTGGAATCACTGCAGAGCGCAACAATATCTTGATCTTCTTTTGCAGCTTCCATCAATGCTTCACAGATCATCTGTTTATTTGCTGTTTTTCCCATTATAACAACGCCTCCTCTGCAGTTTTTAAATCTTTCATAATTGTCTCATACTCTTCTGTTGTCGGAACTTTATGATGCCAGTTTGCCTTATTTTCCATGATAGAAGAACCTTTTCCTTTTACTGTATTTGCGATCAATACAGTCGGTTTTTCTTTTACGCACTTTGCTTCTTCAAATGCAGCATGCAGTTCATCGATATCATTTCCGTCTTTTACATCGATCACATGCCATCCAAAACTTCTGAACCGTTCGTGCAGATCATCGTGTCCCATCACATCTTCTGTATTTCCGGAATCTGCAGGCGGTTTCTGTCTACCACTGCACACAGATTATCCAGCTTATACTGGCGTGCTGCCATAGCACCTTCCCAGACAGAGCCTTCTGCCAGTTCTCCATCTCCCATCACGACATAAACGCGGCGGTCTTTATGATCCATTTTCGCTGCTTTTGCCATTCCCACACAGACTGGAAGTCCATGACCAAGGGAACCCGAATTCATTTCGATTCCCGGAAGTTTATTATTGGGGTGACCGATATATTTGGAACCAAACTGACTGAAATTTTTCAAAACATCTTCTTTATCTAAAAATCCTTTTTCCGAAAGCACTGCATAATATGCCTCCATAGAGTGTCCTTTACTCAATACAAACAAATCTCTGTCCGGATCTTCCGGATTTTTGGCATCAATATTCATCTGATCAAAATACAGCTCCACCAGAATTTCCATTACGCTCATATCCCCGCCGATATGTCCTGCCTTTCCGGCACAGATTATATCTATAGTATCTCTTCTTAATTGATAGGCCAATGCTTTTAAATTCATATCTTTCCTTCCTTTCTCTCACTCACCGCGCAGATATGCTTTTACGTCTTCTTCGATCGGATCATAAAGATCCGGTTTCACTCCAATATATTTACATGCCTCATAAAGTACAGTACTACATTTTTATGAATTCCGACACAGTGGTGGATATATGGTCCTTCTACAATTTTTGCTTCCAGACGCTTGATGTTCTCTACTTCAACCCAAAGATAGGTTCCCATTCCCTTTGGTCCGTCTACTCCTTTTGCATTTCCAAGAAGAAGCGAATATTCTCCATTGTCTCCATCGAAACGACACAGTGTCACGTCTCCGTGTTTTGCCTCTGCGGTCAGACTTCCCGGATGTTCAAATGCCAGAGGATACGTCAGTTCCGGTTTTTCCTGTGCAACTGACATCGGCCATGGTCCGCAGTGCTGAAGAAGTTCACCGTTTTCAATATCTGGATGACGGATTGTCCAGTCTGCAAAAAAGCCTCTCTTTTCGTCCATTCCGGCTGCTTCTACCAGAAGTGCTGTCACTGCTCCATGAATGTCAGTCTCACAGACAACCGGTATTCCCTGTTCATTTAAAATTGCATTTGCTGCACACGGCATAATTCCGATTTCTGTCTGCAGTGCATTCCAACACTGGATTGCAGCTGCCTGACAGCCATATTTTTCTACCAGATTCTTCATTGCCAAAGCCAGAGCAGCTACCATTCTACTTCCGCTTCTTTGATCTTGATGACCATCGTATCCTGGATATAGGAGATCATCTGTTCCATCTTCTCTTTATCTTCACGAACAGCTTTCACTTCCTCTGTCAGTTCTGTCATCGGAACCGGCGCCAGCTGAATATTGAATTTTTCAAGCAGTTCCCCTTCATTGCACATCGTTGTCCAAAAATCAAAAGGACGTGTGGAAATCTGAAGAATCCGGATGTTTTTAAATGTCTTTACAACATTGCAGACTGCAAGGAAATCTTTTACTCCACGCTCAAACACCGGATCATTCAATCTGCAGTTTGTCAGATATGTAAATGGAATCTGAAACCTTCGAAGCACTTTTCCCGTTGCAAACAGTCCACACTGTGTATCTCGCAGCCTTACTCCATTTGGTTCCGGTCTCTCATCCAACGGTCCCCACAGAAGAACAGGCACATCCAATTTTTTGCAAGTCTCGCACAGACATACTCTGTTCCAAAATTACAGTGCGGCAGCATCAGCCCGTCTACGCCTTCTTTTTTAAATTTTTCTACGATTTTGTCTACATCTTTATCATCATACAGAAGCCCTTCTTCATTGATATCCGTAATGTCCACAAAATCTACATCCAGCTCTTTTAACCTCTGCGCTGTCAGCCCCCTGTACTTAATTGCATCCGGTGCGCTGAAAATACTTCTTCTTGTTGGTGCAAATCCCAGCTTGATTTTTTTCATGATTCCGTCTCCTTTCACATACCCTTTGTATTTGTGTATTTTTCTTTTTGTTTCAACTTTTTTCTGGTTGTTTTCTTCCTTCAGTATAGCTTTGTACAAACTCAATTTCACCCAATAATTAAGTGTTTTTCACTTAATTATTTACTTAATTATTGTTTTTTCTTTATGGCTGGTTCATAATAAATTCAGAACATCAAACAGAATTTTGGAAAGGATCATATATGGGAATCACAGCAAAAGAACTTGCCAGAAAATTAAATCTTTCTGCCGCCGCTGTCTCCATGGCGCTCAATCACAAACCCGGAGTCAGTACGGCAACACGGCAGCTCGTCCTG
>ENA-OQCK01001035-OQCK01001035.1-human-gut-metagenome-genome-assembly--contig:-NODE-1035-length-11609-cov-6.387389_pt1 | contig 11609 bp, 12 predicted proteins | sample MGYA00242498_ERZ504578 | MGnify/ENA primary metagenome ERZ504578 (study PRJEB26092, sample SAMD00036229) | human gut metagenome | host: Homo sapiens | study: EMG produced TPA metagenomics assembly of... | reverse complement strand
GGGCGAATGCCGAGACCATGCAGAAGAGTGTCGTAGCCCCTTTGGAAGAGGCGATCAACGGCGTGGAAGATATGACCTACATGACCTCCACGGCTACCAACTCCGGTACCGCCACGATCACGATCTATTTCCAACAAGGAACCGATCCGGACATGGCCGCCGTAAACGTACAGAACCGTGTATCGAAAGCGACCGGACAATTGCCGGCCGAGGTTACCCAAGTAGGTGTCACGACTTCCAAGCGCCAGACCAGTATGTTACAGATCTTCTCGCTCTATAGCCCGGACGGTTCTTATGACGAGAACTTCCTCAGTAATTACATCAGCATCAACCTGAAACCAGAGATCCTTCGTATCTCCGGAGTCGGCGAGTTGATGGTTATGGGTGGCGATTACAGTATGCGTATCTGGATGAAGCCCGACGTTATGGCCCAATACAAATTGATCCCCTCGGACGTGACCTCCGTGTTGGCCGAGCAAAATATTGAGTCCGCCACGGGGTCTTTAGGCGAGAACTCGGACGAGACGTATCAGTACACCATGAAATATAGCGGTCGCTACTTACTCCGGAGGAATTCGGCGATATCGTGATCCGCTCCACCGAGGATGGAGAGGTATTGAAGCTAAAAGAGATAGCGGACATTGAGTTAGGAAAGGAGAGTTATGCCTATATCGGACAAACAAACGGTAAGCCGGGTATCTCGTGTATGGTTTTCCAGACAGCCGGATCGAACGCCACGGAGGTGAATAATAAGATCGACGATTTTCTTGAGGAAGCCTCGAAAGACTTCCCGAAAGGTATCGAGGTCGTAAAATTGATGAGTACGAATGATTTCTTGTACGCCTCGATCCATGAGGTTGTAAAAACCTTGATAGAGGCCATTATCCTCGTTATCCTTGTGGTATATGTCTTCTTGCAGGATATCCGTTCTACGCTGATTCCGTTGGTGGCGATCGTGGTTTCCTTGATCGGTACGTTCGCCTTTATGACGGTCGCCGGATTTAGCATTAACTTGATCACTTTATTCGCTTTGGTATTGGTGATCGGTACGGTGGTGGACGATGCGATCGTTGTCGTCGAGGCAGTCCAAGCTCGGTTCGACGTTGGATATAAGTCCTCTTATATGGCTAGTATGGACGCGATGAAAGGATTGACATCCGCCATCGTCTCTACTTCATTGGTATTTATGGGCGTGTTTATCCCGGTATCGTTCATGAGCGGTACATCCGGTACATTCTATACGCAGTTCGGTTTGACGATGGCAGCGGCCGTAGGTATCTCTACCGTTAACGCGTTAACGTTAAGCCGGCACTTTGCGCTATCTTATTGAAGCCTTACATCAACGAGGACGGCACCCAAAAGAATAACTTCGCCGCACGTTTCCGTAAGGCGTTCAACGCCGCATTCGATTCGATGATCGCGAAATATAAGCATGGGGTATTGTTCTTTATCAAACGGAGATGGCTGGCTTGGTCGCTGTTGGCATGCTCCATCGTATTACTTATCGTCTTGATGAACACGACAAAATCCAGTTTGGTGCCCGATGAGGATCAAGGTACGGTCTTTGTCAACGTAAGTACGGCCTCCGGAAGCTCCTTGGCTACGACTAACAAGATCATGACGAATATCGAGCAACGGATCAACCAGATTCCACAGCTTCAATCTTATTCCAAGGTTTCCGGTTATGGTTTGCTGGCCGGACAAGGTAGCTCTTTCGGTATGTTCATCTTGAAACTAAAACATTGGGATGAGCGCCCGGACAAGGAAGATAACGTACAAGCCGTGATCGGACAGGTATATGGCCGTACGGCAGATATCAAGGACGCTACGATTTTCGCCATCGCCCCGGCCATGATCCCCGGATATGGTATGGGTAACGCATTGGAAATGCATACGCAAGACAAGGCCGGTGGAGACTTAACGACCTTCTTTAACACGACCCAGCAATATCTCGCCGCCTTGCGTGAACGGCCCGAGATCGCTACGGCTTACTCTACCTTCGATATCAAGTACCCGCAATGGCGCGTGGATGTGGACGCGGCGAAATGCAAACGGGCCGGAATCACTCCGGATGCTGTTCTATCAACCCTTTCCGGTTATTACGGAGGGCAATATGTGTCGAATATCAACCGTTTCTCGAAGGTGTATAAGGTGATGATACAGTCCGATCCTAAATATCGTCTGGATGAGGCCTCCTTGAATAATACGTTCGTACGCATGTCGAACGGCGAGATGGCACCGCTTAGTCAGTTTATCACCTTGACCAAGGTATACGGTGCCGAATCTTTAGCCCGTTTCAACATGTATAATTCGATCGCCGTCAATGCCGTACCGGCCAATGGATATAGCTCCGGGGATGCTATCAAGGCGGTAAAAGAGACAGCGGCCACTTCGCTCCCAAAAGGGTATGGCTACGACTTCGGTAGTATCACCCGTGAGGAGAACCAGCAGAGTAATACGACCATTATCATCTTCGGTATCTGTATCTTGATGATTTATTTGATCCTAAGTGCCTTGTACGAGAGTTTCCTTGTTCCTTTCGCCGTGATTCTTTCCGTACCGATGGGTTTGATGGGTAGTTTCTTGTTCGCTAAGTTCATGGGATTGGAGAATAACATTTATCTGCAAACCGGTTTGATCATGTTGATCGGATTGTTGGCGAAGACCGCCATCTTATTGACAGAGTACGCTACCCAACGCCGCCTGTCCGGTATGAGCCTGACTTCAGCCGCTCTTAGCGCGGCAAAGGTTCGTCTGCGCCCGATCTTGATGACCGCTCTTACGATGATATTCGGTTTGCTGCCATTGATCGTCTCCAACGGCGTAGGCGCTAATGGAAACCGCTCGTTGGGAACCGGTGCCGTTGGCGGTATGTTGATCGGTACATTGGCTTTGTTATTTATCGTGCCTTGCTTATTCATCACGTTCCAATACCTGCAAGAGAAACTACGCCCGATCCAATTCGAGCGTTCCCTTGATTGGCAGGTGCAAGAAGAGGTAAAAGAGGCCGCCGAAGAAAGAAAAGAATATTTAGATAGCAAGAAATAATCTATCCAGTTGTATATATATAATGTATATGAAGAATAACATCATACTCTTTGCCGTAGCGACGCTAGCGTTGAATAGCTGCGGCATTTACAAGAAATACGAGCCTGTCGCCACCCTCCCGGAGAATCTATATCGGGAGGAGATAGCCCCGGCAGATACCTTCTCCATCGGGAATATCAGTTGGCGGGACCTATTCACCGATCCGGCCTTGCAATCCTTGATCGAACGGGGATTAGCCAATAATACAGATCTGCGGATTGCCCATCTAAAGGTGCAAGAAGCCGAGGCGGCGTTAATGACCTCCCGCCTCTCCTACCTCCCGTCGCTCTCCCTAGATCCGCAGGGCACGACAAGTAGTTTCAATAAGGCAAAAGCGTCGTGGACATACAACGTCCCGGTATCGGCCAGTTGGGAGATCGATATCTTCGGCCGGCTAACAAACGCCAAACGACAAGCAAAAGCCGCCTTGTCGCAAAGCCAAGCGTATAGCCAAGCCGTACAAACACAACTGATCGCCAACATCGCCAATTTATATTATACCCTATTGATGCTGGATCGGCAATACGAGATCACGACGGAAACCGCCGTGAGATGGCAAGAGAGCTTCGTGCCACCCAAGCGTTAATGGCAGCCGGCATGACTACCGAGGCGGCCGTATCGCAAACCGAGGCTACTTGCTACTCCATCGAGACCTCTGTTAAGGATCTGGAACAGACCATCCGGGAGACCGAGAATACGCTTGCCGTCTTATTAGGAGAAACACCTCAAGATATCGAGCGAGGAAGATTGGAAGAGCAGTCCTTGACCCCGGATCTGGCGATCGGCATCCCGGTGCAGCTGCTATCGAACCGTCCGGATGTACGTAGCGCCGAGTACGCATTGGCGCAAGCGTTCTACGGGACAGCCTCCGCACGCTCCAATTTTTATCCCTCGCTACGTCTTAGCGGCAGCGCAGGGTGGACAAACAGCGCAGGCAGTTACATCGTAAATCCGGGTAAACTATTACTATCGGCGGTCGCTCCCTCACGCAACCGTTATTTAACAAAGGAGCGAATATCGCCCAATTGAAAATAGCGAAAGCGCAGCAAGAGGAGGCCAAGCTCACTTTCCAACAAACCGTGCTCAACGCCGGAAAAGAGGTGAACGACGCACTTACCCAAGCCCAGACCGCAAAGGGAAAGATCGACTTGCGTACACACCAAATCGAATCGCTTGAAGATGCCGTCCGTAGCACCCAATTGCTGATGACGCATGGAAACACCACTTATCTGGAAGTGCTCACGGCACAGCAAACCCTGCTCAGCGCCCAGCTCTCCCAAGTAACGGATCGTTTTGACGAGCTTCAAGCCACCGTAAACCTCTACCAAGCCTTAGGAGGAGGCAGACATTAAAGATAGTCCTTTCAGACTTGTATATAATTATGATTGTAACCTCCTTTTGTGCGTGACGCATAGAAGGAGGTAAAAAAATACCCGGTTTATGGTATATGCCGTAAACAATCCATCCACTATCTTTGTCATATAAATAAAAGAATCCAGAAACAACAAAATTCATTTGTATATGGCAAGAATAGCAAGACAACTGACCGACCTTGTCGGCAACACTCCCCTGTTGGAGTTCTCTAATTTCAACGCGAGCAAGGGCCTTAAAGCCCAAGTAATCGGCAAGCTGGAATATTTCAACCCGGCTGGTAGCGTAAAAGACCGCATCGCCTTGGCGATGATCGAGGACGCCGAGGCTAAAGGCTTGTTGAAACCCGGCGCTACCATTATCGAACCGACCAGCGGTAATACCGGAGTCGGACTTGCTTTTGTCTCCGCCTCGAAAGGCTACAAATTAATCCTGACCATGCCGGATACCATGAGTGCCGAGCGTCGTAATTTATTGAAAGCGTTAGGTGCCCGGCTCGTCCTCACCCCCGGGGCGGAAGGCATGAAAGGAGCCATCGCCAAAGCGGAGGAACTGCGTGACGCGACTCCCGGTTCCATCATCCTACAACAATTCGAGAATCCCGCTAACCCGGCCGTACATATCCGTACGACCGCCGAAGAGATCTGGCGTGATACGGATGGTAAAGTCGATCTGTTCGTAGCCGGCGTAGGAACCGGAGGCACGGTCAGCGGTGTCGGTGCCGGATTGAAAGCTCACAACCCGAACGTACAAATCGTAGCGGTAGAGCCTAGCGATTCACCGGTACTTTCCGGGGGCAAGCCCGGCCCGCACAAGATACAGGGCATCGGAGCTGGCTTTATCCCCAAGACCTACAACGGGGAGGTAGTTGACAAGATCCTGCGAGTAACGAACGATGATGCGATCCGTACCAGCGGGAACTGGCCGGGAAGGAAGGGTTGCTGGTAGGAATATCTTCCGGAGCCGCCGTATACGCCGCCGTGGAACTAGCTAAACTTCCGGAGAATGAGGGAAAAACGATCGTGGCGTTGCTTCCGGACACAGGAGAAAGGTATCTCTCCACGGTTCTATATGCTTTCGAGGAATATCCTCTATAGGCTTTTATCGGTTTATCTGATGTCATAGAATCTGAGTCGAAAACACTATAGTGTTACCGGATAAACACAATAGTATTCAGACTAAAACACTACTGTATTCGTGCACAAATACAGTAGTGTTTTTTACAGATTACAAGAGCCCTTTCGTACTCGGTAGCTCAAACCGATAAATATCTCGTCGGATCGCCATCTTGATCGAGCGGGCCAAAGCCTTGAAGATACCTTCTATCTTATGATGCTCGTTCGTACCCTCGGCACGGATATTCAAATTCATGCGGGCAGCGTCGCTCAAGCTCTTGAAGAAATGGAGGAACATCTCCGTAGGCATATCCCCTACTTTCTCACGGTGGAACTCAGCGTCCCAAACCAACCAAGGACGGCCACCGAAATCCAGCGCCACGCTACACAAGCAGTCGTCCATCGGAAGGCAATACCCATAACGCTCGATCCCTCGCTTATCACCCAGCGCTTTCAGCATGGCCTCGCCAAGGGCGATCGCCGTGTCCTCTATCGTATGATGCTCGTCGACTTCCAGGTCGCCTTTTACCCGTACCGTCAGGTCCGTACCAGAATGCTTACCGATCTGGTCTAACATATGATCGAAGAAACCAAGCCCGGTAGAGATCGATGTCTTTCCGGTTCCATCCAGATTCCAGTCCACATAAATATCCGTCTCCTTCGTGGCACGCGTACGACCGCACGACGCTCGCCGGCAAACAGATACTCGGTGATTTTATCCCAATCATCCGTGATATAGGCGGGAGACAATGAGGTAGTGTAAGCCGCTAACTCAGTCTCCGCTCCCTCCTCCGGGCGCAACCAGATACCTTTAGCGCCCAGATTATGGGCCAACTCCATATCCGTAAGGCGATCCCCGATCACGAAACTATTCTCCAGATCGTATTCACCTGTCATATATTTCGTAAGCATTCCCGTACGAGGCTTACGATTCGGGGAGTTATCCTCGGGAAAGGAAGGATCGATCAATATATCATCAAACACGATCCCCTCGCCTTCCAGCGTTTTTAGCATCAAGTTATGGGCAGGCCAGAAAGTCTCCTCCGGGAAAGAGGGCGTTCCCAGCCCGTCTTGGTTGGAGACCATCACGAACTCGAAATCCAACCGCTCGCGAATGAAATAGAGGTTACGCATCACCTTCGGGACAAACTCTAGTTTCTCCAAGCTATCCAATTGATAATCTACGGGCGGCTCTTTTACAAGCGTGCCGTCTCGATCGATAAACAACGCTCTTTTCCTCGTGCTCATAATTTCATGTTTTTCATCGCGTTCAATAAGCTATCATTCTCTTTCGGCGTACCGATCGTAATACGAAGGCAACCCCGGCATTTCTGCACGTTGCTACGGTTACGCACTACGATCCCTTTCTTCACGAGCCATTATACATGGCATCCGCCTTGCCGACATTTACCAACAAGAAATTAGCGTCCGAGGGATATACTTGATAGGAGAAAGGAGGCTCGGACAGAATCTTCTCCAACCGGTTACGCTCCGTGAGGATCTCGTTCACTTGGTGCTTCATGGTCGCCTCGTCGCTCAAGAGCTCCAAAGCTTTCTCCTGCGTAAGTTGGTTGACGTTATACGGATATTTGATCTTATTCAAGACACCGATAATCTCCGGAGAGGCGAATGCCATACCCAAACGAATACCCGCCGCTCCCCACGCTTTCGACAAGGTTTGAAGAACGATCAGATTCGGGAACCCGGATAATTCCTTCAAGAAAGAGGGATAAGCGGAGAAGTCGATATAAGCCTCATCGATCACCACGATTCCTTCATAATTCTTCAATATCTTATAGATCGAGCCACGATCCAGCTATTGCCACTGGGGTTATTAGGGGAACATAGGAAGATCACTTAGTCCACTCGTCCGCCGATTCCAACACTCGGTCAGCGTCCAAGTCGAAATTCTCGTCCAAAGAGACCTTGCGACATTCCACGTTATTTACATTCGCAGCCACCTCATACATACCATACGACGGCGAGATCGTCACCACACTATCCAACCCCGGCTCGCAAAAGGCACGGATCACCAGATCGATGGCCTCGTCACTACCATTGCCCAAGAAGATCGAGCTACGATCCACGCCTTTCAATACGGCCAGACGATCCTTCAATTTCCACTGCAAGGGATCGGGATAACGGTTATACGGCACATTCCACGGATTCTCATTCGCGTCCAGAAAAACGGAGGCATCCCCATGAAACTCATCACGTGCGGATGAATACGGTTTCAAATTCCAGACATTCGGTCTTACTAAATCTTTCAGGTCTTTCATATCGTGTTCAGTCTAATTGTTACTGCGTTGCGGTGAGCATCCAGATGCTCGTTGGCCGCCATGGTTTGGATCGTGCTACCCAAGGCACGGATACCATCGGAAGAGATCTCTTGGAAAGTGATCTTCTTGATGAAGCTATCCAAGTTTACGCCGCTATATGCTTGGCATAACCGTTGGTCGGCAAGGTATGATTCGTGCCGGAAGCATAATCGCCTGCGCTTTCCGGAGTATATGGACCCATAAAGACACTGCCGGCGTTCTCGATTCGCTCCGCGATAGCGGTGTAATCCGCTGTTTGGATAATCAAGTGCTCGGGAGCGTATTGGTTCGTGAAGTCCACGACTTCCTGCGAATCTTTCAATACGATGATACGGCTGTGCGCCAATGATTTCTCGGTAATCTCCTTTCGAGGTAAACGATCGAGTTGCTCTTGGATGGCACGGGCCACGGGTTCCACGATCGTTTCCGAAGCGGTTACGAGGACGGCTTGGCTATCCACCCCATGCTCAGCCTGCGAGAGGAAATCGGCGGCGATAAAATTGGGATTTGCTGTCTCGTCCGCGATCACCTCTACCTCGGATGGTCCGGCGGGCATATCGATAGCGACCTCTTTCAGGCTTACTAATTGCTTCGCCGCCGTCACGTATTGATTACCCGGGCCAAAGATCTTATACACCTTGGGGACCGATTCCGTCCCATAGGCCATAGCGGCTATCGCTTGGATTCCTCCAGCCTTGAAGATCTTGCTTACGCCCGCTACCTCAGCGGCGAACAAGATAGCGGGATGTACTTTCCCTTCCCGGTTCGGTGGCGTACATAATACGATCTCCTTGCATCCGGCGATACGTGCGGGCACTGCCAACATCAATACCGTGGAAAACAAAGGCGCCGTTCCGCCCGGAATATATAAACCGACTTCTCGATCGCTACCGCTTTCTGCCAACAAGTGACTCCCGGGGTAGTCTCCACTTTCTTTCCTTCGAAACGCTGTGAGGCATGGAACTTCTCGATATTCGCCTTTGCCGTACGAATCGCCTGTTTCAAGTCCTCAGCGACCAAGGCATCCGCTTCCCGCATCTCCTCTTCCGAGACTTGAAGGAAGAAAGGAGCACTTTATCAAACTTTTCCTCATACGCTTTTACGGCAGTGTCACCCTGCTCGCGTACCTCGTCCAATACCGTACGGACCGTATCGAACAAGGTAGTTACATCTAATGCGGGACGTTTGATTAGTGAGCTCCATTCCTCACGTCCGGGATATTTTATAATCTCCATATTATACAATCATTTTCTCGATCGGAAGCACTAAGATACCTTCAGCCCCCAATGATTTTAGTTTACCAATAATTTCCCAGAAATGCTTCTCGGCAATCACGGATTGAACAGAGACCCATTCTTCGTTTGCCAAAGGCGTTATGGTCGGGCTCTTCATACCGGGAAGCACCTCGATAATCTCATCCAGCTTTTCTTTCGGAGCGTTCAGCAACACGTACTTCTTGCCCTCGGCGACTTGAATCGCTTCAAAGCGGAATAGAAGCTCATCCAAGATCTCCAGTTTCTCTTTGGACAGATTATTGTTGGCGATCAATAAAGCCTCACAAGGAAGGACTACCTCCACTTCTCTCAATTGATTGCTTACCAAAGTACTACCGGAGCTTACGATATCAAAGATAGCGTCCGCCAAACCAATGCCCGGGGCGATTTCCACAGAGCCGCTGATTACATGAATATCCGCCTTCACGCCTCTCTCCTCCAAGAAAGACCGTAGGATCGCAGGATAGGAAGTAGCGATCGTTTTTCCCTCAAACCACTCAGCCCCCTTATATTCCTCATCTTTGGGGATCGCTAAGGATAGACGGCACTTACTAAAGCCCAGACGCTTGATCAATTTCGCCTCTTGCCCTTTCTCTACGTACTCGTTCTCTCCGACAATACCAATATCCGCCACACCGTTAGCTACAGACTGAGGAATATCATCATCACGAAGGAATAATACCTCTACCGGAAAACCTTTTGCCGATAATAACAGGATGCGTTTGCCCCTGTTTAGTTTAATACCTGCTTCTTCAAGCAACATCATGGTCTCGTCGTACAGACGGCCTTTCGATTGTACCGCAATTCTCAACATAACTATATCTTATTTTTATATTATAAATATCAACAAAAAAAGGCTTACCGCAAAACGGCAAGCCTTTATCTTTTTATCATGAGTACATACATACCATTCAGCCCACCGAACTATTGCCCGCTGTAATGATGATGGTGATATAATGTAGTCGTTATTTTCATTTCTTTTGTTATTTACGTCGCAAAGTTACAATAATAATTGAAAGAACAAATATTTCTGACAAAATATTATCACAATATCGATATTACTTCAATCCGTTCTTACGAAGCAACTCTTCTATCTCTTTCAAGCTTATAGATTCACGTTCTGCTTTGTCGTAGATGTTAGAGCAAGTTGATCTCTGTCTCATCGATGCTTAACAATTCTTCGACCAAATCCATCTTTAGGCATTTTAGTTCCATTGCCGTCATACAAATGCTCCTTTCTTATTAATTCGTTCTCAAGGACAAATATAATGATTTACTTTAATACAAATGACTCGCTTGCTGCTTAATCTTATTGGAAAGCATCAAGGGGAAGTCCGGATGCGCGGTAAAAAACGCATCAACTTCTTCCCGAGCTTCCTTCGATGTATGGGCGGAAAGCAAGGAGCGAACCCAAGCGGTGGGGAAAAAGATATCGCCAGTCCGCTGTACTTCCGACATCGCTTCCAAGGCCGAACGGATATAAGCGACCGACTCTTGTTCTCGTAGGCGATGGTTCAAATTAGCGAGAGCGGAAGAGGCCCATGGCTCCACCCTACGATTCCCGGCGATCAACAAGGACGCGAAGACACTGTCACGTTCCGCCTTGCGGGGCGATACGGATGGGGAGATAAATTGATACTCCTTCTTCCGGTCCGGATTCTGCATGCGGGATAATTGCGTAGCGATAATCTTATCCGCTTTTTCCGGCAAATGCATCGCCAGCATATAGGATAAGCCAATATAATCACTCTCGCTCAACGTACAATCTTTCGGAGCTTTCCGTTCCTGCCATAACGTATACAGACGTTGTACCGCCTCCTCTGAATCCGCTATCGAACGATACAAACGAAACGCCTGCAAACGATGTTGGGATACGGGATTCGTTGTCACGATCTTCCACAAGACCTGTTCCAACGGACGAGAATCCGACGGGAATATCCGCTGGCAATCTCCTAAATAGCTTAAAGCCATCGAGAACAATAAAGAATTAGACTCATTCGGTAAATACGCTAACATCTCTTCACGGAACCCTTGCGGAGAAATCGTTTTCCAACGAAGATTCTCATAAAGGGTAATCAGCAAAGATCCCTTCAACACCTCATCTTCCGATGAGCGAAGCACAGACCATAGACCGGAAGACTCCCCCTCTGTTATTTTAAAGAAGCCATAACCACGCCCATTTATATTCGGAAGAATGACACAATTTCCATTCGGAAGAAAACTTAATTTCATTCGGAAGGAATCAGAGTTTCCTTCGAGAGAAACCGGGATTTCTTCCGAATCCGTTCCACAGATCACCCGATAGGTTAATTCTTGCGGCCATTTTAAACCCCGGCCCAACGGATCACGCTGCTCTACGACCAACTCGCCGTCCTTAACCGAAGCCGTAATCTCCGGCATACCCTTCTGATTCACCCACACCTCACTCCAAGCGGCCAGATCCT
>ENA-OQCK01001034-OQCK01001034.1-human-gut-metagenome-genome-assembly--contig:-NODE-1034-length-11619-cov-1.720240_pt1 | contig 11619 bp, 19 predicted proteins | sample MGYA00242498_ERZ504578 | MGnify/ENA primary metagenome ERZ504578 (study PRJEB26092, sample SAMD00036229) | human gut metagenome | host: Homo sapiens | study: EMG produced TPA metagenomics assembly of... | reverse complement strand
TTCGCCTATCTCTCATCGCCGATAATGGTGGCGTTGTCTGCCAAAATGTCTCTTTCCCTATCTTAGGCGTAAAGCTCTTACTGATTTTATTAAAGCCATAATTATTTAGTTGAAAGTTGAAGTTGAGAGTTAAAAGTTAAAAGCGACATTTTTCTTCACTTTCACTTTTAACTCTCACTTTCAACTCGTTAGATTTCTGCCGTTTTCTCTTTTAGCCAAGCCTTCTCTTCTTCGTTCAAGTGCGGGCTTATCAAGTCGTATACCATCTGGTGGTATTTGTTCAGCCAGGCATGCTCACGTACGGAGAGCATAGACGGGATAACCAGTTTCGTATCGATGTAACATAAAGTCAATGTCTCGAAACCGAGGAACTTCCCGAATTCCGTTTCACTGTCTTCACGGATCAGGATCATATTTTCGGTACGGATGCCATATTCGCCGGGGCGGTACATGGCCGGTTCGTCGCTCATCACCATGCCCGGTTCCAGGATGACCGGATTTTCTTCCATGCGGATGCTTTGCGGCCCTTCGTGCACGTTCAAGCAATGGCCGATGCCGTGGCAGGTTCCGTGCAGATAGTTGATGCCGGCATCCCACAAAGCTTTGCGGGCGAAAGCGTCGATCAGGCAGCCTCGTATGCCTGCGGGGAATTTGCATTTGGCAATTCCGATCGTACCTTTCAGGGCACGGGTAAAGTCTTTCTTCATCTGCTCGCTCGGCTCGTCGCAAAGGGCGATCGTACGGGTGATATCAGTCGTTCCGTCTAAATATTGGGCTCCGGAGTCGAGCAGGTATAAACTATCCATTTTCAGTTCCGTATCCGTTTCGGGTGTAGGAGAATAATGTACGACTGCTCCGTGCGGACCATAGCTGGATATGCTGGCAAAGCTGTCCATGACATATTGAGGCTGTTCGGCGCGTAAGGCCGTCAATTTGGCGGCGGCACTCAGCTCCGTCACCTTTTCTCCGGCTTTAAGCTCTTTTCCAGCCAGAAATAGAACTTGGTCATGGCGATACCGTCTTTCAGGACAGCGTTGCGGAATCCTTTTATCTCTGTCTCGTTTTTGATGCTTTTCAGGTGGTTGGCGGGCGAGATCCCTTCTATCAGGATGCTGCTTTCAGGCAGTGCATTGTAGATAGCCACGTTGGTCCGTTTGCTGTCGATAAACACCCGTGTCCGTTCAGGCAGCCGTGACAGGAAGGTCGCCAACATGCCGTAATCGGCCAGGGTGACTCCTTCTTTCTTTAGATGTTCCGCTATTTCGGCAGGGATCTTTTTGGGGTTCACGAACAGTACACTCTCCTTCTCGGAAACGAATGCGTAGCTGATGACAACCGGATTATAGGCAACGTCCGTTCCCCTGATATTGAAGGTCCAGGCCACTTCGTCCAATGCGGAGAGGATGGTGCAGTCGGCTCCTGCCTTATGCAACATCTTGTTGATATCAAGTAGTTTGTCCTCGACTGATTTTCCGCTTAGTTCGACCTGCATTTCAAACATCGGAGCTTCCGGGATGGCAGGGCGTTCTTTCCAGATCGGATCGATCAGCGAGGCGTTTGTATTTAGTTTGATCTCTTTTTCCGCCAGCGCTTTTTCCAGTGTGCGGGCCTCCGCCAGGCTGTATGTCTCGCCGTTCAGTCCGACTGTCTGTCCCTTTTCTAATTCGTGTGCTAAGAACTCCGGGATGGTCGGGGTTTCGGGCAACATCATTTTGAAAAGCTCGATACCTGTCCCTTCCAATTGGGTAGAGGCTTGCAGGAAATAGCGGGAGTCGGTCCAAAGCCCGGCTTTGTCGGCTGTGATTACAACTGTTCCGGCTGAACCTGTGAATCCGGAAATCCATTCGCGGTATTTCCAGCAGTCAGCAGGATATTCACTCATGTGAGGATCGGAAGTCGGAATGATATAAGCATCGATTTTATGCTGCTTCATTGCTTCCCTCAGGGCGGCAATGCGTTCAGGAATGTTTGTTTTCATCGCATTTTGTTTTATGTCAACATTACTTATTGGCAAAGTTATTAAATTTCTTTTCTTTCCGTGTCCTTGGAATAAAAAAATCAAATCTGCTCATGTTTCTGTCTTATATGTCATATGTTTTCGGAAAGATAGTTGTATATTCTGTAATCAGTGGCAGTGATTATATAATTGCTGTCACTGATTATATAATCGCTGCTACTGATTTTATAATCACTGTCGGCGATTACAGAATATATTAAGGGCAGACAATTTATATGACCGGAGGCGTATGCTTGTATCCTTGCACAATTCAGATTGCAATAAAGGGTTTGATTAGTATAATTCCTGAAATATCTGTACCTTTGCGAGAGAACCTTTTAAATAATAATATAGGAAAAGCTAAAAGTTAGTATATGAGAAATATAATGTTATCGCTTATGACTGCAATGGCTGTGACTGCCTGTACGGGGCAGAAGGCTGAGAAAGCGGAAGCTACTCAGGATAATTTCAATTATGTCGTGGATCAGTTTGCTGATCTTCAGATACTGCGTTATCAGGTTCCGGGATTCGAATCCTTTCTTTGAAGCAGAAACAACTATTATATCATTTGTCGGAAGCCGCCCAGATGGGCCGGGATATTTTGTTCGACCAGAACTGCCGTTATAACCTGCCGGTCCGTCGTGCGCTGGAAACTGTTTATACCGGCTATAAGGGAGATCGTACAGATCCGCAGTTTGTTGCTTTGGAGACGTATCTGAAACGGGTTTGGTTTGCCAACGGCATCCATCACCATTATGCAGAAGATAAGTTCGTTCCCGGCTTTACTCCCGAATTTTTCCGGACTTGTGTCTCGCAAGTCGAGTCTTCTGCACTTCCGCTGCGTGAAGGGCAGACGGTGGAACAGTTTGTCGCCGAGATCAGTCCCGTGATCTTTGATCCGGCCGTGATGGCGAAGCGTACGGTGCAGAGTGGCGATGTCGACTGATCCGGGCTTCAGCCAACAATTATTATGGCGAAGGGGTTACCCAGGAAGAGGTAGAGGATTTCTATGCCCGGATGAAAGCCGGGAAAGATACGATTTCTCCGATCTCGTACGGCTTGAACAGTCGTCTGGTGAAAGAAAACGGCAAGCTGGTCGAAAAAGTGTGGAAAGTCGGTGGCCTCTATTCGCCGGCAATCGAAAAGATCGTGTCGGAATTGCAGAAAGCTGTGGCTTTTGCCGAGAACGATGCGCAAAAATCAATTATCGGGAAACTGATCGAATATTATCAGACCGGCGACCTGAAAACTTTTGATGTCTATTCGATTTTGTGGGTGGAAGACACTGCATCGGATGTCGACTTTGTGAATGGCTTTATCGAGACATATGGAGATCCGTTGGGAATGAAAGCCAGCTGGGAATCAACCGTGAACTTTATAAACAAGGAGGCGACGAAGCGGACAAAGTGATCAGTGACAATGCGCAGTGGTTCGAAGACCATTCTCCGGTAGATAAACGGTTTAAGAAAGAAAAGGTAAAAGGAGTCAGTGCCAAAGTGATTACAGTTTCCATGTTGGGAGGCGATTGCTATCCGGCAACTCCGATCGGTATCAACCTGCCAAATGCTGACTGGATTCGCCGCGATCATGGTTCGAAGTCCGTTACGATCGAGAATATCACCGAGGCATACGACAAAGCCTCTCAGGGAAATGGTTTTAATGAAGAATTTGTCTGGAGCGACAAGGAGCGCGAAGGATTGAAGAAATACGGATTTATCACCGACAACTTGCATACCGATTTGCATGAATGTCTGGGGCATGGCTCCGGCAAATTGCTTCCCGATACCGATCCGGATGCTTTGAAGGCATACAGTTCGACTTTGGAAGAGGCGCGTGCCGATCTTTTCGGTTTGTATTATCTTGGAGATACTAAGCTGGTGGAGCTCGGCTTGGTGCCGGATGCGGAGCTTATAAGGCCGAATACTATAAATATATAATGAATGGCCTGATGACACAGCTGGTCCGGATCGAGCAGGGCAAGAATGTCGAAGAAGCCCATATGCGTAATCGCCAGCTGATCGCCAAATGGGTCTATGAAAAAGGAAAGGCCGATAATGTGATCGAACTGAAACGGCGGGATGGCAAGACCTACGTGGTTGTGGGCGACTATGCCAAGCTGCGTGAACTGTTCGGAACTTGCTGGCGGAGGTACAACGCATCAAGAGCGAAGGCGATTTGCCGCCGGAAAGAAACTGGTGGAAGAATATGCCGTAAAGGTCGATCCGGCTCTTCATGCCGAAGTGCTCGAACGTATGCTAAGCTGAATCTGGCTCCATATAAGGGATTTGTGAATCCGGTGATGAAGGAAGTCAAGAATGATAAAGGAGAAGTAATGGATATTGTACTGGATTATACCGAAGGGTATGCCGATCAGATGCTTCGTTATAGTAAGGAATATTCGTTTTTACCCTCTTATAATGAATAAGTGTATGTTACAGGATGAATTAAAAGAAATACGGACCAGCTTCGCCTGGCGATGAATGGGGTGATCTCTACCAGTATGCGCGAGAAGGGCATTGTTTATAAACTGAATTTCGGTGTCCCTCTGCCTGAGATCAAGCAGATTGCTGCTACGCATAAACCGGATTCCGAGCTGCTGCCGCCTTGTGGAAAGAAGATATTCGTGAGTTCAAGATATTGGCTTCTCTCTTGCAACCGGTGGGCGGGTTCTCGTCGCGAAAAGCGGAGCAATGGGTGAAAGAAATCCCTTATTTGGAAATTGCGGAGCAGTGCAGCCATAATTTGTTTTATCGGTTGCCGGATGTGGAAGATTTGCTGTTTGGGCTGCTTGCTAATGTGGAAGACGAATACGCCCGGACGGTGGGTTTTCTGGTCAGTGTCGAACTACTAAAAGAAAAAAGAAACTGAGTGAACAGGTAAAAGCTCTTATTTTCGTGGAAAGTTTACGGTCACTTGCTCGTCCTAACTTCGGTGCTTCATTTAAAGAAAAACAGGCAGCGTTGAACGCGTTGAAGTTTTATGGAAGGTTGTCGGCTGAAAAAGCTCAGTTAATACTTGAATCGTTCGACGCATTCCCCGAATTTATGAAGACGCCCGAAGGACGGGAAATATATAATGATTTAAAATTTGAATTTGAATATTGCCGTTAAGGCTTTGCGTTTAAAATAAATGCGCTAACTTTGTCGGTCGCGTGGAGTCGCAACTTGAAGATGGATGCAAAAAAGTACACAGAGATGCAAGACTTGTTTACCAGGTATCTTGCTGAGAAAAAACTACGAAAGACGGAGGAACGATATGCCATATTGGAGTGTATATGCAGTTTCCCCGGTCATTTCGATATGTGTTTGCTTCATCAGAAACTGGAGGAAATGAATTTTCATGTCAGTCGGGCTACTGTTTATAACACAGTCGACGTTTTGGTAGACAGTGGCTTGATTGTGCGTCATCAGCTGACAGCCCAGGCTGTGCAATATGAGTTGAGGATGCTGGCGGAGACACATTCGCATCTGATCTGTACGAAATGCGGGGCAATCAGAGAGCTGAAGGATGCAACACTGAAGAAAGATGTCGGAGCGTTGAAGATATCGCGTTTCACTCCGGAATATCATGCGCTTTACATTTATGGCTTATGTAGCAAATGTAAGTACCGGCTTCAGCGGAAGAAGTAAGAATATTAACATCTATATAATATATAAACGATGAAAGTTGACGTTCTATTAGGATTGCAGTGGGGTGACGAAGGCAAAGGAAAAGTTGTCGACGTTTTGACTCCGAATTACGATGTGATAACTCGTTTTCAGGGAGGTCCCAATGCTGGACATACTTTGGAATTTAACGGTGAAAAGTATGTGTTACGTTCCATCCTTCCGGTATTTTCCAAGGGGGTAAGGTAAACGTTATCGGTAACGGTGTCGTACTGGATCCGTTGTTGTTCCAACAGGAAGCGGAAGCGCTTGCTGCCAGCGGGCACGACCTGACCAAACAACTGTGTATCTCTAAGAAAGCTCATTTGATCCTGCCTACTCACCGTATATTGGATGCTGCTTACGAGGCTGCGAAAGGTTCGGGCAAAATCGGTACGACCGGTAAGGGTATCGGCCCGACTTATACGGACAAGATCAGCCGTAACGGTCTGCGCGTAGGCGACCTGTTGCACAATTTCGATGAAAAATATGCTGCGGCAAAAGCAAGACATGAAGCTATTCTGCGTTCTCTGAATTATGAATACGATATTACCGAATTGGAAGCGCAATGGTTCAAGGGATTGGAATATCTGAAACAGTTCCACCTGATCGACAGCGAGCATGTGATCAATAACTATTTGAAAGAAGGTAAGTCTGTTTTGGCTGAAGGGGCACAGGCACTATGCTGGATATCGATTTCGGTTCGTATCCGTTCGTGACTTCTTCCAATACGATTTGTGCAGGTTGCTGTACCGGTTTGGGGGTTTCTCCGCGTAACATTGGCGAAGTGTATGGTATCTTCAAAGCTTATTGCACACGTGTCGGTAGCGGTCCGTTCCCGACAGAGCTGTTTGATGAAACAGGCAGTAAGATCCGCCAGATCGGTCATGAATATGGTGCCGTAACCGGGCGCGAAACGCCGTTGTGGTTGGATTGACTTGGTTGCGTTGAAATATGCAATCATGATCAACGGTGTGACGAAACTGATTATGATGAAGAGCGATGTGTTGGATGGCTTCGATACGGTTAAGGCTTGCGTCGCTTATAAAGTCGATGGCAAGGAAACGACAGAGTTCCCGTTTGAAATCAACGAAGGCATCGAACCTGTATATGTGGAAATGCCGGGTTGGAATGTCGATATGACGAAGATGCAGAGTGAAGATGAATTCCCGGAAGAGTTCAACGCTTATATCTCTTTCCTTGAAGAAGAACTGGAAGTTCCGATCAAGATTGTTTCTGTCGGTCCTGACCGTGAGCAAACAATTGTCAGATATACCGAAGAATAAAACCTGAAAATAATACAAAAATGGCAGAAGACCACCTCCGGAAGGGGGATCTTCTGCATTTTTTGTTTTTGGCAGGCTTTTGTCGTTTATTCATTTAGTATAATTATATAAATTAGAAGAATATGAGCATGTATTGGATTATATTTATCGGTTTTGCCCTTCTTAGCTGGCTGGTTTCTTCCAGACTCCAGAACAAGTTTGAAAAATATTCCAAGATTCCTATCCGAATGGCATGACAGGGAAAGACGTGGCAGAAAAGATGTTGCATGATAACGGTATTTATGATGTAAAGGTTATTTCTACTCCCGGACATTTGACGGATCATTATAATCCGGCCAACCAAACCGTCAATCTGAGCGAATCGGTTTATTATAGTAATAGTATTGCTGCCGCTGCTGTTGCGGCTCATGAATGCGGGCATGCTGTCCAGCATGCTACGGCTTATGCGCCTCTCCGGATGCGTTCGGCTTTGGTTCCGGTCGTCAGCTTTGCTTCCAACATTATGACATGGGTGTTGTTGGGGGGGATGCTGTTGATAAATAGTTTTCCTCAGTTGTTGCTTTTCGGTATTATTTTGTTTGCTTCGACTACCTTGTTCAGTTTTATTACACTGCCGGTCGAGATCAATGCAAGTCAGCGGGCTTTGGCTTGGTTAAGCAATGCCGGTATCACGAATGTTTATACGCATGATAAGGCTGAAGACGCTTTGCGTTCAGCTGCTTACACGTATGTAGTGGCTGCTTTGGGTTCGCTTGCTACGTTATTATATTATATCATGATTTTCCTGGGTGGAAGAAGCCGGGATTAAATAGGAAGCATTACCTTTGCAACCTGAATAAATAAATTAGTGAATCATGCAAAAGCCGTCTATCCCTAAAGGAACAAGAGATTTTTCGCCTGAAGAAATGGCGAAGCGTAATTATATATTCAATACTATCCGCGAAGTATACCATCTGTACGGATTTCAGCAGATCGAAACTCCGGCTATGGAAAACCTGTCTACGCTGATGGGTAAATATGGAGAAGAGGGCGATAAGTTGCTTTTCAAAATATTGAATTCCGGAAATTGTCTTTCCGGAATAACGGATGAAGAATTGCTGGAACGCAACGCCGTGAGGTTTGGGGTGAAAGCTTGCGAAAAAGGGTTACGTTATGACCTGACAGTTCCTTTTGCCCGTTATGTGGTGCAGCACCGTAATGATATCACTTTCCCGTTCAAGCGTTACCAGATACAGCCTGTATGGCGTGCTGACCGTCCGCAGAAAGGACGTTACCGCGAATTTTATCAGTGTGACGGAGATGTGGTAGGTTCCGATTCGCTGGTGAACGAAGTCGAACTGATCCAGATTATGGATGAGGTCTTTCATCGTTTCGGCATTCGTGTCTGCATAAAGATGAACAACCGTAAGATTCTTCCGGTATTGCCGAGATAATCGGTGAGTCCGACAAGATTGTCGATATCACGGTTGCTATCGACAAATTGGATAAGATTGGACTGGATAATGTGAATGAAGAGTTGCGTTCCAAGGAATTGTCCGAAGATGCAATCGCTCGTTTGCAACCTATCATTATGCTGAAAGGAACGAACCGCGAAAAGCTGGTTGTCCTGAAAAAGGAACTGGCTGCATCGGAAATTGCGATGAAAGGTATTGCCGAGATGGAATTTATCCTGGATCGTATCGAAAAGTTGGAACTGAATGCTGAGCTGGAGCTGGACTTGACGTTGGCGCGTGGGCTGAACTACTATACGGGTGCCATCTTCGAGGTGAAAGCACTGGATGTACAGATCGGAAGTATCACGGGGGGAGGACGCTATGACAATTTGACCGGTGTGTTTGGCATGGACGGTGTTTCTGGTGTCGGAATCTCTTTCGGGGCTGATCGCATCTTCGATGTCTTGAACCAGCTGGAACTTTATCCCGTCGATTCTTTGAAGACCACGCAACTGCTGTTCGTGAACTTCGGCGAGGAAGAAGAAAACTATTTGTTGCCTCTGATCTCGAAAGTGCGTGCTGCCGGTATCCGTACGGAGTTGTATCCCGAAGCTGCCAAAATGAAAAAACAGATGGGATATGCCGATACGAAGAAGATTCCGTTTGTGGCGATTGTCGGTGAAAATGAAATAAACGAGGGCAAGATCAATCTGAAGAACATGTTGACAGGCGAACAGTCTCTCGTCACGATAGAAGAACTGATCGAAAGATTCTAACTGTGTGTATCAACCGTTACTTCTGATACTGTCCGTTTCTACTATTTTAATAGACTGATAGTTGAACTTCCCCATTCACTCTCTTGTTGTAATGGGGAAGTTCTTTTGTGCAGGATGGTCATCCTGTCAGACATATTTGCATTGTCTGCCTTTCCGAAGTGCAAATTGTCAGTCTTTTCCCTGACAACAGTTTTGGCACAGTATTCGCATAAGCATTTACGTGCGATAAGAAAGCACAAGATTAACGTAATATTATTAACAACTAAAAAATATACAACGATGAACATTAGACCATTAGCAGACAGAGTGCTGATTAAGCCAGCTGCAGCAGAAGAAAAGACACTTGGCGGAATCATTATTCCCGATTCAGCAAAAGAAAAACCTTTAAAAGGTGAAGTTGTTGCCGTAGGTAACGGAACAAAGGATGAGGAAATGGTTGTAAAGAATGGCGATACTGTATTGTATGGTAAGTATGCCGGTACGGAAATCGAACTGGACGGTGAAAAATATCTTATCATGCGTCAGTCTGATATTTTGGCTATTATCTGAACAATTGACAATTGATAGTGGACAATTGACAATTAAAAATATTTATACATTTATATAAAACGATAGAAATCATGGCAAAAGAAATTAAATACGATATGGATGCCCGCGACCTTCTGAAGAAAGGCGTGGATGAATTGGCTAACGCAGTAAAAGTAACACTGGGCCCGAAGGGACGTAACGTGATCATCGAAAAGAAGTTCGGTGCTCCCCACATCACAAAAGACGGTGTAACAGTTGCTAAAGAAGTGGAAGTTGCTTGCCCGTTTGAAAACATGGGCGCTCAGCTGGTTAAGGAAGTTGCTTCAAAGACAAACGATAATGCCGGTGACGGTACGACGACTGCAACAGTCTGGCACAGTCTATTATCGGTGTCGGTCTGAAGAACGTAACGGCAGGTGCCAACCCTATGGACCTGAAACGTGGTATTGATAAAGCGGTAGCTAAAGTCGTAGAGAGCATCGCTGCTCAGTCTGAAGCTGTAGGTGACCAGTTCGAAAAGATCGAACACGTAGCCAAGATTTCCGCTAACGGTGACGAAGCCATCGGTAAACTGATCGCAGAAGCTATGCAGAGAGTAAAAACCGAAGGTGTTATCACTGTAGAAGAAGCTAAAGGTACGGAAACTACAGTAGACGTAGTAGAAGGTATGCAGTTCGACCGTGGTTATATCTCCCCGTATTTTGTAACTAATACGGAAAAGATGGAATGCGAGATGGAAAATCCGTATATCCTGATCTACGACAAGAAGATCTCTGTATTGAAAGATTTGCTGCCTATCCTTGAACCGGCAGTTCAGAGCGGTCGTCCTCTGTTGATCATCGCTGAAGATATCGATAGTGAAGCTTTGGCAACTTTGGTTGTAAACCGTTTGCGTGGTTCTTTGAAGATCTGTGCTGTTAAGGCTCCGGGCTTCGGTGACCGTCGTAAAGCTATGTTGGAAGATATTGCTGTCCTGACAGGTGGTGTTGTGATCTCCGAAGAAAAAGGCTTGAAGCTGGAAGGTGCTACAATGGATATGCTGGGTACGGCTGAAAAGGTTACGGTAGACAAAGATACGACTACTATCGTAAACGGTGCAGGTGATAAGGAAGCTATTCAGGCTCGTATCGGACAGATCAAGACTCAGATTGAAAATACGACTTCCGACTATGACAAGGAAAAATTGCAGGAACGTCTGGCTAAGATGGCCGGTGGCGTTGCCGTACTGTATGTAGGTGCTCCTTCTGAAGTTGAAATGAAAGAAAAGAAAGACCGTGTCGACGATGCTCTGCATGCAACTCGTGCTGCTATCGAAGAAGGTACGGTTCCTGGTGGTGGTGTCGCTTACATCCGTGCTATCGAAACGTTGGAAGGCATGAAGGGTGAAAACGAAGACGAAACAACCGGTATCGAAATCGTTAAACGCGCTATCGAAGAACCGTTGCGCCAGATCGTAGCCAACGCTGGTAAAGAAGGTGCGGTAGTTGTTCAGAAAGTAAAAGAAGGTAAGGGTGACTTTGGTTACAATGCCCGTACAGACAAGTATGAAAACTTGTGTGCAGCCGGTGTAATCGACCCTGCTAAGGTAACACGTGTAGCTTTGGAAAATGCCGCTTCTATTGCTGGTATGTTCCTGACTACGGAATGTGTGATCGCTGAAAAGAAAGAAGAAGCTCCGGCAGCTCCTGCCATGAACCGGGTATGGGTGGCATGGGCGGTATGATGTAATTCTTCCCATAAGCATAAAATCTGAAACGCTGCTTCCCGAAAGGGAGGTGGCCGTTTTTTTATTTAAAAAGTATGGTTACAGTTTGGCAGTTTCAAAAAAGTTGCTACCTTTGCAACCGCAATCAAGAGAGATTGCTTCACTGAAAAGTGCTGAATTGCCCAGGTGGCGGAATTGGTAGACGCGCACGTTTCAGGTGCGTGTGTCGAGAGGCATGCAGGTTCGAGTCC
>ENA-OQCK01001033-OQCK01001033.1-human-gut-metagenome-genome-assembly--contig:-NODE-1033-length-11626-cov-1.988173_pt1 | contig 11626 bp, 20 predicted proteins | sample MGYA00242498_ERZ504578 | MGnify/ENA primary metagenome ERZ504578 (study PRJEB26092, sample SAMD00036229) | human gut metagenome | host: Homo sapiens | study: EMG produced TPA metagenomics assembly of... | reverse complement strand
CTGCTGCTGCTCGTCGGAAACAGCACTGCGGTTTGTCGGTGCGCCGCTGTTTGGTCGTCCGATCAGATACTCCGGCTTTGTCCAGGACTGTCCGATCAGCAGATCCCACATTCTGTGTTTTGCCATTCCTTGTTCACCGTCAAGCTGGCTGCCATTGGCCTGTTCAGGAAAGAGCAGCGATGCCGAGACAGTCATAACCAGCGGATAGAGCAATCCGCAAATGAGCGTCATCGACAACATACAGAGCAATGCCGCGATCCATGTCTTTTTTCCTTTTTTCATCTTTCTACCTCCTAAGCAATGCCGCACATGGTAAGTGCCATGTCAATCAGCTTGATAACGATAAATGGCAGGATGATTCCTCCGACACCATATATCATCAGATTGTGCCGCAGCTGTTTATCCGCCGGAAGCTCCCGATATTTCACGCCGCGCAGGGATAAGGGAATCAATGCGATAATGATAAAGGCATTGTAGATAACCGCGGAAAGAATTGCCGTGGTCGTGCTTGTCAGATGCATGATATTCAGAGCGGCAAATTTGGAAAGATTCCCATAAACAGCACCGGTATGATGGCGAAATACTTCGCTACATCATTGGCAATGGAAATGTGGTCAGTGCCCCGCGTGTCATCAGCAGCTGTTTTCCGATGCGAACAACCTCAATCAGCTTGGTCGGGCTGGAGTCAAGATCCACCATATTGCCTGCTTCCTTCGCTGCCTGTGTACCGGAATTCATCGCCACAGCGACATCCGCCTGTGCAAGGGCCGGTGCATCATTTGTCCCATCCCCGGTCATAGCAACTAAGTGCCCCTTTCTTTGGTATTCCCGAATCAGCTCCAGCTTGGTTTCCGGTGTTGCCTCAGCGACAAAATCGTCCACGCCTGCTTCCGCTGCAATGGCTGCGGCGGTCATCGGATTATCCCCGGTTATCATAATCGTTTTGATACCGCTTTTGCGCAGCGCTTCAAAAATTTTCCTGTATACCGTCCTTTACGATATCCTTCAGATAGATAACACCGAGCACCCTATGGTTTTTAGCGACAACCAACGGTGTCCCCCCCTGCTCAGCTATGGATTGAACCGCTTCTTCACACTCCTTCGGATATGTGTTCCCACCGGCCTCCACGTATCTTCTGATCGCATCTGCCGCACCCTTGCGAATTTCCATACCGCCGTCCATATCAATGCCGGACATGCGGGTTCTTGCGGAGAATTCGATAAATCTGGCATGAAGCTGCTGCATGGAATGCTCACGGATATTGAATTTCTTTTTGCGAGTACAACGATACTTCTTCCCTCGGCAGTTTCATCCGCCAGAGAGGAAAGCTGAGCTGCTTCCGCAAGCTCCTGCTCCTGCACCCCCTGTACGCTGAAAGGCAACTGCCTGCCGGTTTCCCAGCGTTATCGTACCGGTTTTATCCAGCAGCAGTACATCCACATCACCGGCTGCTTCAATGGCACGTCCGCTCATTGCCAGTACATTTGCCTGATTCAGTCTGGACATGCCGGCAATGCCGATACTGGACAGCAGGGCACCGATCGTTGTCGGGGCAAGACACACCAGCAGGGCAACCACATTGCTCAGGGATACTGCCGATCCTGTCCCACCATATCTCTCACATACCGGGAAATCGGAAGCAGCGTTGCGCAAACCATCAGAAAGATGATGGTCAAAGTGATCAACAGAATCTGCAAAGCGATTTCGTTGGGCGTCTTTTTTCGTGCCGCTCCCTCAACCATGGCAATCATCTTATCCAGAAAGGACGCACCGCTTGCGGCAGTAACCCGCAGTACGATCCAGTCACTGACAACGGTCGTGCCTCCTGTCACCGCACTGCGATCACCTCCGGATTCCCGTATTACCGGTGCGCTTTCTCCGGTAATTGCCGATTCATCGACAGAAGCAATCCCTTCTATCACTTCCCCGTCCATCGGTATTATTTCTCCTGTTTTACATAGCAGATATCACCCACCTGCAATTCAGAGGAGGATACATCGGTATATGCTTCTTTCTCTGCAATGCTTGAGAGCTTATGTGCAATTACCTGCTTCCTTGACTTTTTCAAGCTTTCCGCCTGTGCCCGTCCTCTGCCTCTGCGATTGCCTCCGCAAAATTGGCAAACAGCACGGTGAACCATAAATCAGCGCGATAACGAATACATACCAGGACGGTTCATCCGTTATCCCCGCGATATTGGCAATGAACAATATGGTAGTAAAGATTGCCCCGATATATACGATGAACATAACCGGATTATGCACCTGAACAGCGGGTGCCAGCTTTTTCAATGCCTGCAGTATGGAATCCCTGTATACTGCCTGTTTATTTACCTGCTTCATAGCATATCACCTGCCTTTCAACCGAGTACATGCAGCTGCGTAAAGAATTCCGCAAGCGGCCCAAGCGCCAACACCGGTAAAAATGTCAGCGCTCCGACAATCAGCACAATCACAATCAGAAATCCGACAAACAGCGGGGATGTTGTCGCAAGTGTACCCGAACCGGCCGGTACATATTTCTTGCTGGCCAGACTCTGCGCCAGATAGATAACCGCAACCATGGGAAGAAAGCGTACCAGCAGCATCACCGTACCACCCATCACATTGGTGAGCACCGTATTGGCTTGGAAGCCGGCAAAGGCACTTCCGTTGTTCCCCGCCATGGAGGTGTAGGCATACAGAATTTCAGAGAAGCCGTGACTTCCGGTGTTGCTCAGCCACCCGCCGTCAGCCTGCAGCTGCTGTGCTGCTGGGAAAGGGTGGTGATTGCGGTCGCCAGCAGCAGACACAGCGGCGGTACCAGAATGATGATGCAGACCATCTTCATGTCGAAGGCATTGATCTTCTTGCCGATGTATTCCGGTGTGCGTCCGACCATCAGCCGGCCATGAACACCGTTAAAAGGCAAAGGCCAGCATGCCGTACAAGCCGCAGCCCACACCGCCAAAAACGACCTCGCCCAGCTGCATTAGAAACATGGTGATCATGCCGCCAAGGGGAGTCAGAGAATCATGCATTGCATTGACCGAGCCATTGCTTGCGGCAGTTGTTGCCGCAGCCCACAAAGAGCTTCCGCCGACACCGAAGCGGGTTTCCTTTCCCTCCATGCTTCCGCCAAGAGATGCTACGCTATCCCAGGATGGGGCACCGAAGATTTCCGCACAGCTCAGGCCCACCAGTGCAGCGACAAAGATTACCGTCATAACAACAAGAATCGTCTTTCCCTGCCGGGTATCCTTGACCGCTTTTCCAAAGGTGAAGCACAGAGCAGCCGGTATCAGCAGTAAGCAGAGCGCTTCAATAATATTGGACAGCGGTGTTGCATTTTCATACGGGAATGCCGAATTGACACCGAAGAAGCCGCCGCCGTTGGTGCCCAGCTGCTTGATGGCAATCTGACTGGCCGCAGTCCCAGCGGCAACACGCCCTGTGTTCCTTCCAGTGTCGTATAGGATGCATACGGATCCAGTGTCTGTACAACCCCCTGACTGACCAGGATCAGGCATACCACGACAGACAGCGGCAGCAGAATGTACAGTGTAATCTTTACAAGATCACTCCAGAAGTTTCCAAGATTTTTTGTTTCCCTGCGCACAAAGCCTCTGCACAGGGACAAACAAAAACAGCGATTCCGGTAGCCGCAGATACAAAGTTCTGTACGGTAAGTCCTGCCATCTGCGTCAGATAGGACAGTGTGGTTTCTCCCGAATATGCCTGCCAGTTTGTATTGGATACAAAGCTTGCGGCTGTGTTGTAGGCAAGATGCACACTGGTGTTTTCCAGCTGCTCCGGATTCAGCGGCAGCCATGCCTGTACCAGATGCAGCCCCATAACGATCAGAAAACCGAAAAGCGAAAACCACAGAACGCTGGATGCGTATTTTTTCGCATGCATCTGCTGTTCTTCATCGACTCCCATCACACGGTACAGCAGCTGCTCCAGCGGTGCAAAAATCCGCATGAGAGCTACACGCTCCCCGTTATAAATCTTGTAGATATAACAGCCAAGCGGATATCCGATGGCAAGCAGTGCCACGACATAAACGACATCCTGCAAAATCAATGCGCTGTTCATATGGATTCACCCTTAAACAGCATGTAAAACAAATATGCTAACAGGACAATGGCAACGCCATAAAACAAGATAACGATCATTTCCATATCCAAACCCTTCCTTCTTAACGAGTTCCATTATAGCGAATCCCGTATAAAGCAGGTGTAAAGAACTAAGGGCGAATGTTAAGAAGCTGTAAGGATTTTTTATGAAAGCGATTGCGCCTGACAATCCGCTCAAGCAAAATGAAAAGGGCAGGAACAAGAGGGGATGCGATGGGAGAAAGATAGATAAAAAGAGGGTTGCTTGCTGTAGGTTCTTTCTTACTTTAGGGTGTTTGCAAAAGGGAGACTTCAACTTCTATTGATAACTACAATCGTATAGAAGTCTCCCTATGTTAGGTTGGCCCACAATCGAGAAAGACTCTTGCTGTAAATGCAATCCCTCTTCATGATGTGGAAGATGTGTGGGAAATACCCTCACGGATAAGAAGGCGGTTTAGAAATGGTCTTTATATGCCATGCAGTTTCGTGTGCTGCATACTGCTGTAAGGTGCATAATGATACAGCGTTTGCTCTGTGCGGCCCTCCGTATGGTCATTGCTTTGCATATTTCATTGCACAATACGTTTTTTATGAGTTTTGCATAGTCCCTGCATCAATAGGTAATTGCACAGCTCGAACATGTGCATGGAGTTTTACAACGTCCTCTGACATGGCACATTGCCATCTGTTTTAGCGGGATGCTAATGAAATGAAAAAACCGGTTTGTACCGGTCATTCATCGACAAAACGATATCCTACGCCTACCTCTGTCAGTATATAGCGGGGATGTGAGCTGTCCTTTTCAATTTTTCTGCGGATATTTGCCATAAAGACACGCAGGATTGTGAATCCTCACAGGAGCTGTACCCCCAGATATTACGGATGATAAAGCTGTGGGTCAGCACCTTGCCTGCATGCTCAATCAGTAACACCAGAAGCTTAAACTCGATTGGTGTCAGATGCACCTCCCGGTCCTCCACATAGACCTTGTATTTTTCAAAATCCACCCGCAGACCATCCAGCACAAACACCTTTTCCTTAACAACACGCGGTGTTTTCTTGCGCAGTGCCACCCGTACTCTGGCAAGCAGCTCATTGATATGAAAGGGCTTGGTAACATAATCATCCGCCCCCAGATCCAGTGCCTCCACCTTTTCCCTTTCCTGCCCTCTGGCAGATACTACCAGAATCGGCACCTCGCTTTGGGAACGAATCTGACGCAGCACCTCGCTGCCGTCAATATCCGGCAGTCCCAGATCCAACAGAATCAAATCCGGATTATCGCTCATGAATAATGAAATTCCCTCAATGCCGTTTCGTGCCTCTATCACCTTATATCCGTTCTTATCCAGAGACAGGCTTAGAAATCGGATAATGCTGGCATCATCCTCAATCAGCAATATTTTATCATGCATGGTATTCCTTCCTTTCTGTGGCCAGCTTCAGCTGAAAGCCGAACACTGCACCCTGCACATCCTTACGGTTATAGGCAAAGATTTCACCGTGGTGTGCCTCTACAATGCTTTTGCATATGGTCAAGCCAAGACCCACTCCGCGTCTGGAATCGCTGCACTCACTCTTGGTGGTCACAAAGCTTTCAAACAGATGCTCGCGGATGGATTCATCAATGCCTTCTCCCTGATCAATGACTTCAAACACCGCCCAGCCGTGGTCCTTATAGCAGCGAATATCGATCATTGTCGCATCCGGTGTATGCTTGATGGCGTTATCAATCATATTGACCAGCACCTGTATGATCAGCCGTCCGTCCATTTCCACAAGCAAACCTCATCCGGCAGCGTCACCTTCAGCGTATGCTCCCGCTTTCTGCTTTCACATCGCGATACGGCCTCACAGATGATATCATCCACAACCTCCTCCTGCTGTTTCAGCAGCAGCTTTCCATCCTGAATCCTTGTCATATTCAATAGATTCTCCACCAGCTGATTGAGCCACAGGGCATCACTGCTGATGGATTCACCAGATGATAGATGGTATCATCATCCAGATCCTGATAATTTTCACAGATCAGCGTACTGCTTCCTGCAATACCGGTCAGGGGGGTGCGAAGATCATGGGAGATACTGCGCAGAAGATTGTTGCGAAGCTTTTCCTTTTCTATTTCGACCCTGCTTTGCTCCTGCTCCGCATACAGCATCTCCCGTTCCACTGCCATCATCATCTGTGAAATCAGCGTATGAACAAACAGACGCTGTTCCTCACGCAGGGAGGTTTCCTCATACAGCGCATACACACCTAGCAGCTGGTTGTTGCAGTGCATGGGATGATAGGTCCAGACCTGTTCTTCATAAAAGGAGGTTCCCCTGCCGCAGTCGCAGTCCTTTTCCATACACCACGCCGCCATACCGTCATCCGGCTCAGCAGCTGTATCCATTGGCTCCTGTATTTTCTTTAAGGCTTCCCCATCTGTATAGTAAACGGTACAGATGGTCTGCTGGGCAGTATACAGTGAGCGAATCGTATGCTGCAGAATCGTATCCACACCGGACAGGGTTAGATAGCTCTCGTGATTTCATATAAGGCACTGGTTTGACGTGCACTGCTTCTGGCCTTATGGGCATGCTGCTGCAGCTTATTGACAAGAGAGCCCGTCACAAAGGATACGATCAGGAACACGATAATCGTGATAATATAATTGAAATCATCAATTTGCAATGAAAATGTCGGATTGGTAAACAGGTAATTAAAGGTAAGAATACTCAGCAGGCTGGAGGTGATGCCCCACAGAAAGCTTCCGGTTTCCACAACGATCAGCAGTACCCCGATCAGATAGATCAGCATGATGTTTTCGGTGCGTATTTCTATATCATCAAAGACAAAGGATACCAGTGTGCAGAGAAACAGTATCACTGTCGTAATACACAGATTTTTCCATATATGACTGTTTTTCATCAGACCCCTCTTTTCCGTTCCAATTATAGCAGATTTCATGCCGTTTTCCTACGCCTTACACGGCTGCGGATATCTTTTCCCAGCCTTGCTGCCGCAAGCAGTACAACATAGATTTCCAGCCTGCCGATAAACATCCCAATCGTTCCTGTCCACAGGACAAGAGAAGGTGCATCACAGGTCATGATGCCAGCGGAAAGTCCAACGGTGCCAAGTGCACTGGAGAATTCAAACATGCTGTATGCAATCGGATGACCATAGCAGCACAGGATAAAGCTTCCCAGAAGAAACAAACAGAAATACAGTACTACATACAGACCCATTTGCGAAAGCTCGGTAGGACTGATAGCCTCCTTTTTATCAACACGGTTGATTTTATGGGAACGAATCACATTTCCGCAACGCAGTTGACTTCTATATTCACCAGATGCCCTTGCATAGCGCATAGATGCGATACTGCTTGATTCCGCCTGCAGTTGATCCGATGCCTCCACCGATCAGCTGCAGTACAATCAATAAAAGCAGAGCTGCGGAGGGCAGCGTCACAAACGTGTCCACCGTTTGAAAGCCGGTTGTCGTTAATGCGGATACGACTTGAAACAATGCAGTTCGCAGCGCATGCGGCAGGGCGGTCCCCATACCCGCGCATAACAGGAATCCCAAAACCGGTACAGCCAGTGCAATCACAAGAAAGGAAAAACGAATTTCACAATACTGAAAGAAATTTCTCAGCTTACCGCGAATCAGAAACAAATGCGCCAGAAAATTGATATTGCCAAGCAGCATCAATACGATTGTAATCATTTCAATCCAGATATTATCATAATATCCGATACTCTGTGCATGTGAGGAGAAGCCGCCCGTTGATAAGGCTCCGATGGAATGAATCAGTGCATCAAACAGCGGCATACCAAACAGACAATACAATGCGACTCCGGACAGGATGTAACACAGATACATCGTCAGTATGATGCGTGCGGATTTTAACAGGTTGGGAAGAAGGTGGTCATTGTGACCCTCAGCCGCATACAGCGCATGCCATACGTGTCGGATAAGACGGAAAGCATGACCAGCACAAGTCCGATACCTCCGAAAAACAGAATGGTGCTGCGGTGCATCAGAAACAGGTGGAGGTATGCTCCACATCAACAACGCTCAACCCCGTGGTGCTCCAGGCACTGGTTGTTTCAAAAACCGCCTGCGTGAACGTATAGTTACCACTCAACAGAAAGGGCAATGCACAGATCATGATTGCCAGAATCCAGCAGGTCACAACGATAACGGCGTCCTGATTGCGCTGGAGCCGTCCTGTTTCTCTTCCCCGGATATTATAGAATAGCAGATAGCCAAGCAGAATGCTTCCGATACCGGGCAGAATGAAGTACTTCGCCTCGTACGCCTCCTCTGGATACCATAATAACGTGAGCAGCGGCAGCAGTACAATGCTCCAATCAGCATCAGCAGAACCCCGATATAGCCCAGCATCAGCTCAAATCCGGTTACCTCATGCTGTTTCAGTAGCAGCCTTTCTTTCATGATGCCAACCCTTGCGCTGTCAACATATCGAGCACACACTCCTGCAAAGCAGTGGGCAAAGAAGCAGCAGCTTGTCATGCTCCTGCAGCACGGTTTCTCCATTTGGTACGATCATATCCACATTGCGCAGGATACAGCAGATGATAACGTTTTTTGGCAGGGACAGCTCCTTCAGCTTTTTGTTTACTACCGCACACTTTCCGGTCAGCAGCAGCTCGCTCAACACGATATTTTCCTGCTCTATAGACAGTGAGTTGACCAGATTCTCGATGGTGCTTGCCTGTTCAATAATCTTTGCAATCGTATACGTTGCGGATATGGCCGTATTTACACCGAGCTTTTTGAAGACAGAAACATTTCTGGGATTGGAAACGGTTGCCACTGCCCGTTCCACATGGAATATTTTTTTTGCAGTCTGACAGATTGCCAGATTATCCGGATCACCGGGGCGAAGTGCTATGAGAATGTCCGCATGATCGATTTCCGCCTCCTCCAGCACATACCGCTTGCAGGGATTTCCCACAACGACCGGGATATTATATTTTTCAGAAAGATACCGGCAATATGCTTCCTCATCGTTGATTACCGTTACCTCGTGCTTCTTTTCCAGCAAAGATCCGATTAAAAATCCGCCTTGCTGCGTCCTCCGGCTACAACGATTTTCATAAAACAGCTGCTCCTTTTAATGCAATATGGCTGATTTGTTCAAATTCCTGTACGGAAAGCCGTGCAGGATAAATTGCTCGAATGGAGGTCTGCTCCAGCAGCTTTTCCTTGTCGGGATCATTCAATCGGATATACACCTGCTCAATATGATAAATTGTTGCGGCAATCTGGGCAATCATGCAGTTGGTATTGTCATTGTCCGTTGCCACCAGCACAATATTGCAATGGCTGATATCACAGGCTTCCAGCACATTCACATCCGCAGCATCCCCTTCGATTTCAAACCCCTGAAAGCTGTCAGAAAGACGCCTGAAGGCACTTTTTTGTTTATCTATCACCAGTATATCATACCCCGCCTCACTCAATGCCGCAGCCAGGCAGGCTCCAAATCTTCCACAGCCTGCAACCAGCACCTTCTGATTTCTAAATTGATTTCTTGTAAACATAGTAAACACCTCTTACCTTTTTCTTCCCACCCCTATAGTAACAGGTTGCATATAAAGACAGTGTAAGCAAATCACAGCCAATGTTAAGAACGTATAAAGACTGCATTAAGAGTGATGGTATTTCCGTTAAGAATATAAAGATTTTGCAGCTTTTCTGTTAAGGAATCATATAGAGAACAGCATACATATGAAAATTGTTAACTTTTTTAAAGAAGTGCAATGCAATTTACGATAGAAATTCATGAAACAATACATACTGTCCTTTCCTCCCCAAATAAAAAAAGAATCCAAATCCCACCTGATTTGAATTCTTATGCTATCTGTATCTGATAAGGAAGGCTGACGAACAGCCTTAAGCAAAGCCATTCTCAACATGCATGATACTTGTTTTATCCTTCTGTGCCTACAGCAGCTCCATGGGATCAGCATACGGCAGCTGCAGAGCATCACTGACTCCCTGACAGGTGATATGCCCCTTGCATGTATTCAATCCAGCAAGGAAGCCTGCATCCTCCTTCAAAGCATCCACACCCTTTTCCGCAAGCTTTAAGATATACGGCAGCGTTGCATTGGAAAGAGCCATCGTTGAGGTACGAGGTACCGCACCCGGCATATTAGCCACAGAATAATGCATAACACCATAGCGTTCAAAATACGGATCATCGTGTGTTGTGATATGATCACTTGTTTCAATGCATCCACCTGATCAATCGCCACATCGACGATCGCACTTCCAGGCTTCATTGTTTTGACCATATCCTCGGTCACGATTTTCGGTGCCTTTGCGCCCGGTACAAGCACTGCCCCGATAACGAGGTCCGCTGTGCGCAGCGCTCTGCGCAGATTATATTCATTATTGTAGGCTGTATGAATCGTTCCTCCAGAAATATCATCAATATAGCCCATACGATCGGCACTGATATCGAAGATTGTTACGATTGCGCCTAAGCCGCAGGCAATCTTTGCCGCGTTGAGACCAACGGTACCTCCGCCGATCACCACAACCTCGGCAGGGAATACACCGGGAACTCCCCCAGCAGCAACCCGCGTCCGCCGTTGTTTTTCTGCAGCATTGTCGCTCCGACCTGAACCGCCATGCGCCCCGCTACCTCACTCATCGGTGTCAGCAGCGGAAGTCCGCCTTTTCTGTCACGTACTGTTTCATAGGCAATGGCGGTTGTCTTTGATTCCAGCAATGCATTCGCAAAGGCTTCATCATTCGCGATATGCAGATACGTGAAAACCAGCTGATCCTCACGCAGATAATGATATTCCTGTGGCAGATATTCCTTGACCTTCACAATCAGATCAGCCAAAGCAAATACTTCATCGGCCGCTTTGATCTGTGCACCGGCCTCTTCATATTCCTTATCCAAAAAGCCGCTTCCTGCTCCGGCATTTGTTTCCACATACACCTCATGTCCAGCCTTGCACAATGCAAATACACCCGCAGGTGTACAGGATACATCGATTTTCATTGTTTTTATTTCTTTAGGGATTCCAATCTTCATAATGATTCACACTCCTTATGTGCTTCATTATAACACTTTTTGGTAAAGGTTTCCATGCTCAGTCTTCCTGAATCACAAAGTTTTCTGTAACATTTTTCATAAATTTGTAAAAATGACCACCCTTTTTCTCATACTGTCTTTGCTTCATTAACAGTGTTATGTATACGTGTTTTATGAATTCTACATCAATAACAGCTACTGCCTTTAAAAGGAGGACGCCGCAGTTATCTTTGCCACGCCTTTCTCACAAACATCATCAATCGAAGGAAAAACAGATAACTGCATATCTATCTAACAGCTATATGATGAAAGCTATGAAAGGTGTTGACCGCTAGGATATGTAAATATGATGTACAGCAATTAGTCATTATTACATTCCATATAACAACCACGTTTACTCCACTTGCAAGCTGCAGAGACAGCTGCATTGCGATATCGACAATATTCTTCTTTACTT
>ENA-OQCK01001032-OQCK01001032.1-human-gut-metagenome-genome-assembly--contig:-NODE-1032-length-11629-cov-3.555121_pt1 | contig 11629 bp, 12 predicted proteins | sample MGYA00242498_ERZ504578 | MGnify/ENA primary metagenome ERZ504578 (study PRJEB26092, sample SAMD00036229) | human gut metagenome | host: Homo sapiens | study: EMG produced TPA metagenomics assembly of... | reverse complement strand
TCCATTCGCCGTGCAGCAGTTGGTCGAGGGCGGCGGAGAGGGCAAAGGAGTTCTCCCCGACAAGCTCGTTGGTTCCGATACGCCAGGTTTCGGGGTGTTCGGCATAGGTGTTGAGCGTGATGCAGGGCACATCGAGGAAGGTGGCTTCTTCGGCTATGTTGCCGGAGTCGGTCACGATACCTTTGGCCTGGTTGATGAGGAAGCCGAAGTGCAGGTAGCTTTGAGGCGGCAGGATGTGCAGGCTGGGCATGTCAAGCCCCAATGATTTTACGGCACGCTCCACGTACGGGTGTATGGGGGCTACGATGGGCATATCGCCCGCTTTTTCGGCCACTGTCTGCATCAGCGAACCGAGTACGGCTTTCTTTTCCAGCAGGTCGTGGCGGTTCAGGGTGAGCAGGAGATAGTTGCCCTTGCGCAGTCCGAGGCTGGAGAACCAGAGCGGCTGTACAAGGCGGTGGCGGTTGTAGCGGATGGTATCGATGAGGATATTGCCTACGTAATGGATGTATTCGGGTATCATGCTCTTGTTGTAGGTTGCGGTTGGCTACCATGCCGGCGTGAAGAGATAGTCGGAAATGGCGTCCACGATGGTGCGGTTCACCTCGCGGGGCATGTTCATGTCGAAAGAGCGTGTGCCGGCTATGACGTGCGCCACCTTCAGTCCGCGCTTCTTGGCGACGATGGAGCAGCTCATAGTGGCGGTCATGTCATCTACCACCAGTACGACTTGTGCCGGATGCCCGTCCAACTCCCGCTCGAAGGCGAGCATGATGGAGCTGCCACCTGCGAATGGTTGTGTCCGGTGACACCGAGGTAGGCATCCGGTTTCCTCATGGAAAGGTCGGAGAAGAGCGAGGCATCCAGGCTGGTGTCATCCTGCGGACCGGTGTAGACGATGCGGTAGGAGATGTTCTTTCCTGCCTCTCTGGCGGCGTCGATGGCGCGGCAGATGGGGGCTATTTTCATGAAGTTGGGGCGTGCGCCCGATACGATTGTTATTCTCATTGTCGTAGTTGGTGAAAAATGATACGACAAAAATACGTTTTCTTAGGGAAATTATTTGTTACTTTGCCTATTATTTTCAGAGTGTCTGTTGAAAATACACACTTATTCAATGTTTAATTTATAATTTATAATTTTTAATTCTCAAAGTGATAATGCCAACATTTGTTCAGATACTCGATTTCATTGGCACATTTGCCTTTGCCATCAGTGGCATACGCCTGGCCTCGGCCAAGCGGTTCGACTGGTTTGGAGCGTATGTGGTGGGTTTTGTGACGGCCATTGGTGGCGGTACGATACGCGACCTGTTGCTGGACGTCACCCCGGGCTGGATGACGGATCCCATTTACTTGATTTGTACCGGACTGGCCTTGTTGTGGGTCATCCTCTTCGGTAAACATCTCATCCATCTGCACAATACGTTCTTCATATTCGACAGTATCGGCCTGGCACTGTTCACGGTGGTCGGCGTGGGCAAGAGCATCGCGCTGGGCTATCCCTTCTGGGTGGCCATCATTATGGGCAGCATCACCGGGGCTGCGGGAGGTGTGATACGTGACGTATTCATTAACGAAATTCCGCTGATATTCCGGAAGGAGATTTATGCGATGGCTTGTGTGGTGGGAGGAACCTTCTACTGGATGTGCCATCTTCTGGGGATGGAGTCTTTCGTGTGTCAGATTGTGGGCGGTGTGACGGTGTTCGTTACCCGCATACTGGCGGTGAAGTATAGGATTTGCCTGCCTATCCTTCGGGCAATGAAGAGGAGCAGGAAGGGTAGTCCGTTATCTGCTGTCTGAGAATCTCAGGGATTTTCCGGTGAAATTCCGGGCAATGTGCAAAAGAACTTCAGGTGTTAAAAATAAGATTCCTCGGCATTTGGAACCGAAATGTCGGGGAATCTTTCATATTCCTCGTTCCCCTGATAAGGGGGAAGGAGGATGGGATTGCTAAAGGGATAAAACAAGGTTAGAACAATGCATCCTTCGTGTTGAAAAGTTTGCGTTCGTTCAGTTTCACTACCTTGCCGAATTTTTCCAGTCGCTTCAGGTCAATGTTCTTTGGGTTGCCCATGATGGAAATGCAGTAAGGTTTGTCTTTGATGTTCTCTTCGTAGAATTTCACGATGTCGTCAAAGGTCAGTGCATCTACTTTCGGCAGGTTTTCCTTTGCTGGGTCGTCTGTGTAGCCTCTGTAGCCCAAGTCTACCAGTTCCATGGCTTTGTTGCGGAAGCTGGGGTGACTGGTCAGCATGGCTTGGCGGAGGTAGCTCTTGATGTTGTCGATACGTTCCGGATTTTTCGGCATGTCGTTGACGAGACCCATCAGTACGTCCAATGCATCGTTTGCCTTGTCGTTCTGGGTACCGATGTAGCCGCGCAGATAACTTGCTTTTCCGGCTATGCCTTGCGTGCCGACGAATGCGTAGCTGTATAGGCCATGGAGCGTTTTTCGCGGATTTCGTTCAGAACGATGCCGGTGAAGTCAAGACCGAAGTATTGGTTGAATGCGCTACGCAGCACGTCGTCCTTTTTGTCAGCCTTCTGCATCGGGATGTAGAGGTGGATTTGGGCTTGTTCTGCATCGTTGTTAGGCAGGAAGTAGACGGTGTTTTCGGTCACCGGCATCATGTCCTTTGCCTGTGGGGAGTTGGACGGGCGTTCGTTGGCCACCAATGGGAGGTTCTTGCTCAGGATATCGTATACTTGGTCGAAGGGGAGTGTTCCGGTGAAGAACACCTTTGCCTCGTAGTTGGAGCGCGGTTGATGTCGCCCGTCAGTTCTGAAATCTGTAATTCGTAAATCTCCTTGTCGGTCAGTTCCTTGATGTAGTCTGATTTCTCTCCGTAGAGCATGTACTGCCGCAGTGCTTCGTTCAGGATGCTGACGTTGTCTTTGCGCTGCTGGCGCATACCCATTGCCGAACCTTTCAGACGTGCCAGTTGCTTTTCGTCCAGTTTTGGCATCAAAATCTGCGTGAAAGTAGCTGGCAGGCTTGCGGCAGGGTGGCTTCGTAGCCTCCATGATGATGTAGAGGTTGTCATCATCGGCTGTCACGTGGCAGGTTGCGTTCAGCTTGCTGAGTTCTTCTTTCAACTCTTGCGGTTCGTAGGCCCCCATGATGCCTGCGTTGTTCATCAACTGGGCGGCATAGCCAAGTTTTGGGAATTCGCGTTCACCGGCTCCGTATTGTACAACCAACTGGAATACGTTATTCTCCTTGTTGGGTGTGTAGTACATCTTTGAACGGTCGTTCAGTTGCTTGATTTGCACTTCGCCGTAGTCTGCGAATTTCTCCTCCATCTGTCCGATGGGCAGGTTTTTGAATTGTGTTGCATAGAGCGATTCTTTTCCTATCGGAGGTTCTACGGGTTTGTAACCCGGCTTCTCAATCTTGGCGTTCTTGTCAGGCTTTCCTTTTTCGATATATAGGGCCAGGTAATTGTCTGACAGATATTTCTTGGCTACTCGCTTGATGTCGTCAGTGGTGATGGCCATAATCTTGTCCTTGTAATTGAGTATGTCGCCCAAGTCCTGCTCGTTGTAGAAGGCGTTCATCAGTATCATGGCCTTGTCCTCGCTCGACTCCATTTCCAGGTCGAACTGGCGGCATTTCTCGGCTTTGATGGCATCAATTTCCAGTCCTCGAATTCTCCGTTGGCGATTTGCTGGATGGCTTTCAAGGCTTTCTTTTCGGCGCTCTTGGTAGACTCGAACGGCGCTGGTTTTCGTCGTAGAGGGGAATGGCCGCTACGATGGCGCGTCCTTGTTCGCGGAAAGTACGGGTGTAGGCTCCGGCGCTGGTCAGTTCACCGTCCAGTACCAGCTTGTCCATAGTTCCGGTCTGACTGTTGTTGTTCAGCAGTGCCAGGGCGATGTCCAGAGCGTCTTCGTCGGGATGTCCGGCAGGTACTCCATTGAATACCATTGCCACTTGCGGTAGAATCCTACTTTAGCCGAATACTGTTTGCGGCCCTTTATTTCGAGGTTCTGGTAGACCTTGCGCTCGGGTGCGGGCTTGGCAGCCAGACGTCCGAAGGCGGCATTGATGCGTCCGCTGATTTGTTGGGCTTTGATGTTTCCTACGAGTACCAGTACCATGTTTTCGGGGACATACCATTGTTCGTAAAATTCAATCAGCTTGCTCAGGCGGGGATTCTTCAGATGTTCGGGCAGGCCGATGATGGAACGGGAGTAAGGATGTCCCTCAAAAGCTTTCTCCATCACGAACTGGTTCTGTGCACGTCCCTGGTCATCTTGTGAACGGTTATATTCTTCGTACACGTTTTCCAGCTCCGACTGGAAGGAACGGAATACGGGATGCAGGAAACGTTGTGAGGAGATTTCCAGCCATTTGTTTATCTGATAGGCAGGGAAGGAGCTGTGATAGAAGGTCCAGTCATAGTAGGTGCCTGCATTCACCCCTTTGGCACCCATGCTTTCCATCAGGTTGGAGTATTCGTTGGGAAGTCCCAATTTTCCAGCTTTGACGGTCAGCTCATTGATTTCCTTGCTGATGGCTTCTTTTTTTGCCGGGTCGGCTTCTTCGGCCATCTGGTCGTACTTGGCGATGATTTCCTTGTAGATCGGTTCTTCTTCCGTCCAGTTCAGCGCGCCTATCTTGTCTGTTCCTTTAAACATGACGTGCTCCAGGTAGTGTGCAAGTCCCGTGTACTCTTCGGGGTCGTTGATGGAACCGGCACGTACGCCTACCAGTCCGAACACGTCCGATTTGGATTCATCTTCCCATATATATACGGAAAGACCGTTCTTCAGCTTGAACGCCTTCAGTCCTTGTCCGAAGGAGGGCAGGGAAATGATAAGGGTAGTCAGCAGAAGAAGTGACTTAAATTGAAATGATTTCATAAAATAAAGTGTTTTTATGTAATAAAAGTGTTTTCCTATATGTAGGCAAAGCTATAAAAAAATCACGTAACATTTACGAAATCTTCGGAAAAATGATAGCTTTCAGTATATAATATCACCCGTAAACTATCAGAGAGGGGGGGTAAACTGTCAAATGATAGTTTTCACCCCTAATAAAAACCGTATTCCGTCCCCCGGGGCTTCAAATCTTCCTTATACTTGCAATCGTAAAACCTAAACCATTATTAACTATTTAAAAATTGAGCAAAGTATGAATACTTACAGTTTTAGAAAAGATTTGCTTGCAGTGCAAGAAGAACTGCTTCGCTTTGCATACAAGTTGACAGCCGACCGGGAAGAAGCGAATGATTTGTTGCAAGAGACATCTCTCAAGGCTTTGGATAACGAAGACAAATTTGAACCCGACACCAATTTCAGAGGTTGGATGTATACCATTATGCGCAACATCTTTATCAATAATTACCGGAAAATAGTTCGCGAACAGACTTTTGTGGACCAGACGGACAATCAGTATCACCTCAGCATGCCCCAGGACTCTGGTTTTGCCAGTACCGAGGTGCCTACGACCTGAAAGAAATGCATCGCATCGTCAATGCCCTTCCACGCGACTATAAAGTCCCTTTCTCCATGCATGTGTCCGGTTTCAAGTACCGCGAGATTGCCGAACGCCTCGGCCTTCCGCTCGGAACGGTGAAAAGCCGCATCTTCTTTACGCGCCAGAAGTTGCAGGATGAATTGAAAGATTTCATCTGATAATAATTTGATAGTAGCAATATGATATATAACATATTGTCAGTGATGAATTTTTAAGGGTTATTCTTGACTATATGTCAGAATAATCCTTTATATTTGTATATGTTAAGTTAACCGAAGGAAAAAATCTCTTATTACTGACTATGATGAAAAAGGAAATTAAATTCAGTCTTGTTTACCGGGACATGTGGCAGTCGTCCGGTAAGTATCAACCCCGGGTAGACCAGTTGGTACGCATTGCTCCGTTGATAGTTGAAATGGGCTGTTTTGCACGCGTTGAAACAAACGGAGGAGCTTTTGAGCAGGTAAACCTTCTGTACGGCGAAAATCCCAACAAGGCTGTACGCGCCTTTACCGCACTTTTCAGAGAAGCAGGCATACAGACGCATATGCTCGACCGCGGGCTGAATGCACTGCGCATGTATCCTGTTCCGGCGGATGTACGCCGATTGATGTACAAAGTGAAGCATGCCCAAGGCGTGGACATCACCCGTATCTTCTGCGGACTGAACGAGACGCGGAATATAATTCCCTCCATCAAGTATGCTCTGGAAGCCGGCATGATACCGCAGGCCACACTTTGTATCACCTATTCTCCCGTCCATACGGTAGAGTACTACGCCGGCATTGCCGACCAGCTGATTGAAGCCGGGGCACCCGAAATCTGTCTGAAGGATATGGCAGGTATCGGCCGTCCGGGGATGCTGGGAGAGCTGACGAAGGCTATCAAGGAGAAACATCCCGAGGTGCTGATACAGTATCACGGGCATAGTGGTCCCGGACTTCCATGCTTCCATTCTCGAAGTCTGCGAGAACGGTGCCGACATCATTGATGTGGCGATGGAGCCATGTCGTGGGGCAAAGTCCATCCCGACGTTATTTCCGTACAGGCCATGCTGAAGGATAAAGGATTCCAAGTACCCGATATAAATATGAAGGCTTACATGAAGCGCGTGCCATGACGCAGGAATTCATTGACGATTTCCTGGGTTACTTTATGGACCCACCAACAAGCACATGTCTTCACTTTTGTTGAAGTGCGGCCTGCCAGGCGGTATGATGGGCTCCATGATGGCCGATTTGAAAGGCGTGCATTCCGGCATCAACATGATACTGCGAAGCAGGAACGAGCCGGAACTCAGTTTGGACGACCTGCTTGTGATGCTTTTCGACGAAGTGGAATATGTATGGCCCAAGCTGGGCTATCCTCCTTTGGTGACTCCTTTCAGCCAGTATGTGAAGAACGTGGCACTGATGAACGTTATGCAGCAGGTGAAGGGAGAAGAGCGCTGGACGATGATAGACAACCACACCTGGGATATGATTCTTGGCAAGAGTGGACGTCTCCCCGGTATTTTGGCACCCGAGATTGTGGAGCTTGCCAAGTCCAAAGGCTTTGAGTTTGTGGATACCGACCCGCAGTTGAACTATCCGGATGCCTTGGATACATATCGCAAAGAGATGGACGAAAACGGTTGGGAGTATGGTGACGATGACGAGGAACTCTTCGAACTCGCCATGCACGACGACAGTATCGCGATTATAAGTCAGGCGTTGCAAGAAACGTTTTGAAGATGACCTGCAGCGTGCCAAGGATGCCGCCATGGCCAAGAGCGGATATTCGGAAGAGGAAATCAAGAAGCTGAAGCGTGCAAGGCAGACCCGATAATCGCGCCTTCCAAAGGGCAAGTGCTTTGGGAGGTTTCCGTCGAAGGTCCTTCTTCTGCTCCTTTCATCGGACGCAAGTACCAGCATGATGAGGTGTTCTGCTACCTCTCTACGCCGTGGGGCGAATACGAGAAGATATGGACCGGATTTACCGGACGTGTGGTGGAAGTTTGTGCCAAGCAAGGAGATGTGGTCAATAAAGGCGATGTGATAGCTATATCCAGCGGAGTGACATTTTTGCATAAATGAGAACTTGAAAAAGTGGAATTTCACTGAAAAGTGATAATGTAGTAGGTGATAATGCGGTAGTTATCACCCTACAGTCTTTTCAGTCATCCTTTATCGTCCAGCCATTTCTTGATGGTTTCCTTCAGCACTTCTTGGGTGAAGGGTTTGGTAAGGAAGTCGTTGCAACCTGCTTTTAGGGCAGCTTGCTTGTCGTGTTCGTAGGCATAGGCTGTAAGGGCGATGATGGGGATGTCCGGTGCCAGTTCACGGATGATGCGTGTGGCGTCGATTCCGTCAAGGTTGGGCATTTTCATGTCCATCAGGATGAGGTCGGGGTGGACTTCTTCGAACATAGTTACGGCTTCCATGCCGTCTTTGGCATGTTTCAGCCGATAGAGACGGCCTAAAATGGCGTTAATTAGGATAAAATTGCTTTCTGTATCTTCGGCAATCAGGAGGGTCTTGGAAGGAGGGGTAGGGAGTGCTCCGGCCTCTTCATTCTTCGGGGAAGCTCCGGGGGCTGTATTTCTGCTCCTCTGCTCTGTGGAGTGTGCCTCTGCTGTCGCCTCCCGGTTGTTCTCTTCTTTCTTTTCCGCCTCTGTTTTGCTGGCGGCTTCCAGTGGGAGGACAAAAGTAAATGTGGTGCCTTTACCCACCTCCGAAGTGACGGATATGTTACCCCCCAGGCGTCGATGATAGTCTTGCAGATGGAAAGTCCCAATCCGGTGCCTTGGGCAAGTTGTTCACCTTGACGAAACGTTCGAATACCCGGTCCACCTTATCCGGTGCAATGCCCATACCCGTATCGGTGACGTGGAATGCTACATACTTGCCTTCCTGGTGATACCCGTAACTGATGTGCCCGGCGGTGGTGAACTTGAAGGCATTGCCTATCAGATTGGAAATGACCTGGAAAATCCGGTTCTTGTCTCCGTCAATCACGATATTCTCGTCAGAGGGTTCGTATATCAGCTCCACTCCTTTGGGACAGCGGAAAATATGTGCGTCGTGTATCTCCTTGCAGAGTGGATGGAGACGTACGGGCGTGATGGTGAACTCCACGATACCCGATTCGATTTTTGATAAGTCGAGGATTTCGTTAATGAGCTGGAGCAGGCGTTCATTGTTCGATTCCACTATTTCGTAATAGCCTAGCCGTTCTTCCTCGTTGGTGCTTTCGGCAATGATGCGCGAGAAGCCTACAATGGCATTGAGCGGTGTGCGTATCTCGTGGCTCATGTTGGCGAGAAAGGCGGATTTGAGCCGGTCGGAAGTCTCGGCTTTCTCCTTGGCTACGAGCAGTTCCCGTTTCATCTGTTCCATTTCCGTGATGTCCCATTCGATGTTCAGCAGGATGGGGGAGAAGTCGTTGCTTTCAATCTTCATCTTCCGTTTGTCCAGATAGATGGGATTTCCGTTTCCGTCGCGTTCTTCCGCAATCCAGTGCATCTCTTTGCCGGTTCTGGCTATTTCGATGTCTTGCGCCCTCTTTTCCTGAGCAGTCTCCAGAGGATAAAAATCGAAGTCGTCCTTTCCCAATGCCTCTTGTATGGGGATTTCGCGGTTATACGATTCGCGGTTGCGGTAGAGGTACTTGAAGTTGTTGTTGATGTCCTTCACAACAATGCCTGCCGGGAGGTTTTCGATGATTTTGTCCAAAATCTGGTTGAACTGTTTGATTTGCTGCTCATGCCGGATGCGTGTCGATACGTCTCTTCCGAATGTCCAGATGGTTCCTTCCCCTTTGTCGCTTGTCACCCAATAAGCGTTTCCTTCAATGGCGAGTACTTCCGGACGCTTGGGCAGCGGATGGTAGACGATGTATCCGTGGTTCGTCTCTCCACGTTTGACACGGTTGGCAAACTCTTTCCAGGATGTTTCATCCCTGCCGTATGAGGCAGGTCGTATATCTTCATCCGGGTGATGTCTTGGCCATTACCGATGCCATGCCGTTCCTTGAAGCAACGGTTGCAGAATATCAGCGTGCCGTCTTCGTGTGCCGAATAAATGTCCTCGGTGGAGTTGTTGATGGCATGTGTCAGCAGATTGATGTCGTTGCGCCGTTTCTGTATGTCGGTAATGTTCTGTATGTATCCTTCTATAGTGACATTCCCGTCTTTCTGCCGTTCGCGGGCAAACGCTTTGAGGCGGATATAGAAAATGTTTCCTTTGAGGAAGATGCGGTAGTCCACGCTGTTTTCCATCTTGCCTTTCAGATTCTCTTTCATCCAGCCGGTAAAGCTTTTCCGGTCTTCAGGAAGGATGAGTTCCAGATAATTGTCCATATTGATGTGCTGCACCTCTTCCGAACACATGATGCCCGTATGGCCTGCATAACAGAATATGCGGGTCTGGGTATCGTATTGCCAGTTTCCGATGAGGGCGGCCTTTTGTATTTCGTTGAGCTCGTGGTTTTTCTTTTCGAGTTCCAGTTTGCGCTGGCTGCGTTCTGTGATGTCGCGGTACTGGCAGAGGACCATGCCGTCGTACGGGTACATGATGCATTTAAAGTAATAGGTAGTGTGACCCAGTGTCATTTCGTAATTATGGACTGAACGTACCTTTTGCGTCAGTACCTTCTTGAACTCCGGATATACTTGGTAGTAAGTGGACGGCGGTATCAGTTGGAACAGATTCTTGCCCAGCAGCTTTTCTTCCTTCATGAACCAAAGGTTACATTGTGCACTGCGATGTCCATGCAAATGCCGTCCCGGTTCAGAAGGAGCATGGTATCTGACGTCAGCTTCAACAGTCTCTCGGCGCTTTCAGCTTGTTTCAAAATGTTTTTCATTCTTACAGTATTAGTTTCATGCCCTTCTGGCCTTCTCCCATGCGCCGCTTGCATTGCCTGTGCGCTTGTGCAGGTAGTTGAATCCTCGTATGACGTTGACGTTCATGAAGAGGAAATAGTAGGGGATGAAAAGTATCTTGTTTTTTATATGCTTCATTGAAAGGTAGTACCCCCAACTTCCCATGAGGTAGAAAAGAGCTTGTAACAGCCAGATGATGGCATACAGTAATGGCGTGCTTGTCGTAAAGATGAGAATTGTGTTGAGGGGAAGCAATAGGAACAATAGGATAGGAGTGAGCGACCAGCGCAGCACCCGGTGGGAAATATATTGGAAACAGAATGTGCCGTAACGGAATGGGTTGAGCAGCGGACGCAGCCGCCAGATGGATTGCAAGCCCCCGGCAGCGATGCGCACCTTGCGCTTTTCTTCTTCGCGCATGTCTGCCGAGCCGCTTTCTACGGCATAGGCATTGGCACAATAGGCAATGGTGTGTCCCTGCATAACGATGCGCAGGGAGAGTATGAAGTCGTCGAGCAGCGTATCTGTCTGCATTTCCTCGAACAGCTCGCGGCGCACGGCAAACAGTTCACCCGCTGCGCCTACTGCCGAATAGAGGCGTGCGTCGAGCGCTTTGAGGGTGGATTCGTATTTCCAGTATAGCCCTTCTCCCCCCGAGGCAGCATTGTCCTTGCTTTGCACGGCGATACGTTTTTCGCCTGCCACGCATCCCACTTTAGGGTCGGTGAAGGCGTGCACTATCTCCCGCAGGGCTTCGCGGTTGAGGTGAGTATTGGCATCGGTGAACACGACAAGGGGCGTTTCTACGAAATGTATACCGCGGTTCAGGGCGGCTGTCTTGCCTTGGCGTTGGTTGGTGGAGGACGATGGCTTGCGGCCAGTGGGAGAGGCGTTCGTTGGTATGGTCGTTGCTGCCGTCGGTCACCCAGAGGATGCGTAGCTTGTCGGCGGGATAATCCAGCTCCAGGCAGTTGTGCATTTTTTCATCCACTACATCTTCTTCGTTGTAGGCGGCGATAAATAGCGTCAATGGGGGTAAAGCATCGTCGGCAGGCATCGGACGGGGCGCAGGCTTACGGAAACATTCTTTTATCTTGACCAGGATATATAATAGTATACCATATCCTATATAAGTATAGAACACTATGAATAAACTTATCCAGAAGAGTACTTCAAGGGCTTTCATGTATCCGCTCGTTTGCTTCCTTTTTTTGATAAAAAAGAAATGTGATTGCCAAAAGTATGGATAATCTTTTACCGATGCAAGAAAAAGAAAAG
>ENA-OQCK01001030-OQCK01001030.1-human-gut-metagenome-genome-assembly--contig:-NODE-1030-length-11642-cov-1.900130_pt1 | contig 11642 bp, 14 predicted proteins | sample MGYA00242498_ERZ504578 | MGnify/ENA primary metagenome ERZ504578 (study PRJEB26092, sample SAMD00036229) | human gut metagenome | host: Homo sapiens | study: EMG produced TPA metagenomics assembly of... | reverse complement strand
CCGATGACCTCCTTAGACCAGGGTATCCAAGGAAGAGCAGCCGGTGTACAGGTCACCAACACATCTGGTGCTCCGGGAGGCCAGGTATCCATTCGTGTACGTGGCGGAAATTCTCTTTCCAGCAGTAATGAACCCTTATATGTAATCGACGGATTCCCTGTCGGAGCAGGAGCGATGGCAGAAGGAAACCAAAACGGTGCAATCGCCAACAACGGAATGGTAACGATCAATCCAAATGATATCGAATCCATTGAAATATTAAAAGATGCATCATCTGCTGCCATCTATGGCTCCCGAGGAGCAAACGGAGTCGTTCTGATCACCACCAAACGAGGAAAAACAGGAAAAACCAAAGTAACGTATGACGGTTATTTCGGAGTCCAGAACATTGCCAATAAAATGGAGATGATGAATGGCGAAGAGTTTGCTACCATGTCCAATATTGCAGCCGAAAACGGAGGCGTTGCTCCCATTTACGGAGGAGCCAACGAGAAATGGAAAGAACCCTCTTATTACCGGAACAACAGTACGGATTGGCAAGATCTGATTTTCCGTACAGCTCTCATGCACAATCACCAAATAAGTTTGAGCGGAGGATCTGAAAACAATCAATATGCCGTCACCGGAAACTTCTTCGATCAAGACGGTATTGTGATCAACTCAGATCTGAAACGTGCATCCTTGAGAGCCAATATCGATTCTAAAATCTCGAACTGGATCAATGTACAAACATCGCTTACCGCAAGCCGGACCTTTTCGAATGTACTTTCTGAGGCGACGGCGCACAAGGGGGAGGTGTGATCAACGGAGCATTGGCAATACCTTCCACCATGTATGTATATAACGAAGACGGGACATTTTCGACCATGAACCAGACTCCTTACGGAGTAACAACGGGCAACCCTTACGCCTTGGCCGAACTGGCAAAAGACAAGTCGACCATCAATCGTGTCATCGCAAATGTCAACATCAAATTTAATCTGAATAAGCTGACGGACGGACTCGCACTCGAAATCCGCGGAGGCACTGACTATTCGAATGCTTTTCGTGACTCGTATCTTCCTTCTACTGTATTCCAAGGAGAGAGTGATAACGGCATCGCAACCAAAGGCTGGAACAGACGTTCAGTTTATCTGAACGAGAACTTATTAACCTATCAGAAGAAATTCGGAATTCACTCCATCAATGCTGTTGCCGGTCTGACGATCCAGTATGACGAAGAGATAAAAGGAAAGACGATCGTTTCCGGCTTTGTAAACGACGTATTGGAAGATAACAGCATGGGGTCAGCAAGCACGACCAAAGGAACTCCGACCTCGTCCAGATGGTCTTCACAAATGGCTTCCTGGCTGGGACGTATTAACTACAACTATGCAGACCGGTATTTATTGACTTTGACTGGACGTGCCGACGGTTCCTCCAAATTCGGAGTCAATAACAAATGGGGATTCTTCCCGTCAGCAGCTTTAGCCTGGCGTGTTACGGAAGAAGCATTCATGGAAGAGGCAGACTGGCTTAGCAATCTGAAACTACGTGCTAGTTACGGTTTAACCGGTAATCAGGGATTCGGAAGTTACTCTTCCGTCGCCAGTTTGTCACAGTATTCTTATAATCTGGGCGGCGATAAAGCAACCGGATTCGCCCCGAATAAGATTCCGAATTCAAACTTGAAATGGGAAACCACCTCAAACTTAGACCTTGGTATAGATTTCGGCTTTATAAACAACCGACTGAACTTCAATGTCGACTATTACTACAAAAAGACGAAAGACCTTCTTTGGAACGTATCAATCCCTCTTTCTTCCGGATTTGGTTCTATCTTCAGCAATCACGGAACACTTCGTAACTGGGGTATCGAAGCCAGTGTCAGTTATGACTGATCACCAGTAATAAACCGGGTGCTTTCACCTGGAATACCATACTTATGTATTCTATGAACCGAAATAAGGTATTGAGCATGCCTGATGTAACACCGGGCAGACCGGACGGATACCTCTCCGGGCACTTGAGAGTAGAGGGTAGCTGGCTGGAAGAAAATTATCCGGTAGGCATCTGGAAATATTATGTTTATGACGGCGTCTTTGAAAACCAAGAAATGATGGATGCTACTATCATAAATACCAATGGTGAAACCGTTGCCAAACATCCAAAAGCATTAACGACGGACGGGTTAGGTTCTCCTAAATTCAAAGACTTGAACCAGGATGGTAAAATTGACCGTGAAGACTGGGCAGTTATCGGAGATCCAAATCCCGATTTCATTTTCAGTTGGACAAACAACTTCACCTACAAGAATTTCGATTTAAGTATCTTCATTAACGGAAGCATCGGAAACGACATCATGAATCTCGGACGTGGAGAGTATGCAATGGTATCTCCGTTTGCATCACAACGCAGGGATATGCTGAACTACTGGACTCCGGCCAACACACAAACGGATATTCCAGCCCCACGCCTTGCACCACATGCTTATCTGCCATTGTCATCTTACATGATCGAAGATGGCTCGTATGTCCGCTTAAAAATATCGTATTGGGATATCGTTTCCCGATCCGGAAACACATCGAGTCATTAAGGCTTTATGTCAGTGCCCAAAACCTGTTCACAATAACCGGCTATTCGGGTTTTGATCCGGAAGTGAACAGTAAAGGACAAAATAACCGTCAGTTAGGCGTAGACTACAATGCCTATCCAACAAGTAAAGTTTTTACAATGGGAGTAAACATTGCTTTTTAAATAATTCATAAATCAGATTTGTTATGAAATCAATCTATAAAATCATATTTCTAGCCTTATTTAATGGGCTAATGACTTCCTGTTTGATAAATTCCTGGAAGAAGACGTATACGATTTTCTTTCTCCAAACAACTTCTACAAAACGGAAGCAGATGCGGAAGCTGCCGTAAATGCCATATACAGCCGGCTCGTATCCTCTGAAGACAATGATATCTCGTTTCACCGAGCCGCATTAATGATCGGAGAATACCCAGCGGAATGTTCATCCGCTCAAACCTCGACTGTGCCTTACCGGCTCGCATTCGAATTCTATACTTGGACTCCTAATACGGACGGTATAGAATTAGTTTGGAAATTCTTCTACCAGGTCGTTTTTCGTACAAATGTAGCGATTGAAAACATTCCGAATATCGGCGGCGATCCAGCCAAAATTAAGCGTTTAGAAGGAGAAGCACGGTTCATGAGAGGGCTTGCTTATCTCTACCTCATACGCTTGTTCGATAATGTACCGCTCACTACCGCATCCGAACAGGATGACCAAAACCTTCCGAATATGGGGACAAGCGATGCCGTATTCAAACAAATCATCGAAGATTTAACCTTTGCTGAATCTGCATTGCCGGATTCATATACTGGAACAGATGTAGGACGTGCCACCAAAGGGGCCGCTCAGGCATTTCTAGCCAAAACATATCTGACAATGGCCGGATATCCCTGGAACAAGACAGAAAATTATGCTTTGGCAGCTGCAAAATGCGAAGATATCATCAAATCGGGAAACTACGACCTGGATCCCAACTACGCCATGAATTTCAAAGAAGCCGGAGAGCACAACAAAGAATACATCTTCGATGCCGAATTTCAGCAGAATCTGAACGGATCGAATTGGGTAAATATGTCCAGCATACGTGACCAGAACGTTTGCGGTATGGCCGGCTGGTCTTCATTCGGAGGGACGATGAACTTCTATGAAGACATGTTAAAGAATAATCCAGGTGACAAACGTCTTGCCACCAACATCATCTTGTCCTTCATCGACACAAAACAGGAGAGGAAAAATATGGGGAAAAGATTTTGACGTAAACAAAGGATTGGTACATACTTGGAAATACATCGATCCGGAAGAGACGGGGTCGGTGATCAGAATTCCAACCTGAATTACCATTTCACCCGCTACGCAGACGTGTTGCTGATGCACTCTGAAGCGGTCAATAACGCTACCGGATTCAGTGGTTCCTATGACAAATATTACGGTATCAACCTGGTAAGGGAACGTGCCGGTCTTGCAGGTATTACTAATTTGGACAAGGATGCATTCAATAAAGCGCTCATCTGGGAACGGGTCGTTGAATTATGCTACGAGGGCCATCTTTGGTATGATTATAAACGCATGAACTGCATGGAAGAGCGTGTTGCCCGCAAAGGAGTCAATATCGGAACAGACAAGAAATATTATGTATATCCGATTCCGGTTAACGAACTAAGTAGGAATCCGAAACTGGAGCAGCATCCGCTATGGAAATAAGAAAATAGATCATGGGGCTGTGCGAAATCCCCTTATCTCCGCGTCAAGCACGGAAACAGGACAGTTTCGACACATCCCCAATTATTCAGCAATTTAAAGAAAACAGAAATGGAAGATTTCAACAGAAGAGATTTTATCAAAGGAGTAGTCGGTGCGGGGATTTCATTAATCACGGCAGACAGCTTAGCTTCTGTATCGATGGATCTGACAAGAATAAAGAACCCCTATGATGCCAAAGGATTGCCAACTACGGAACTGGGAAAAACAGGTGTCATCATCCCTAAAATGGTTTTAGGATTGGGAAGCCGGTTCTGCCATATCGACGAAGATGAAGAAGCGTACGAGATGCTAAACTATGCTCTTGACAACGGTTTCTATTATTGGGATACGGCACACGCCTACGATAATACCATCGCTGTTCCTCCCGGAAAGAAAAATCTCCCCGCCATATTATCAGTGAAGTACGTGTAGGAGAAGTAGTCAAATACAGGCGGAAAGAGATATTTCTTTGACCAAAGTGACAGCCCGCGAACCAGCAGAATCCATGAAAGAAATTGAACTGAGTTTAAAACGGCTCAATACGGATAAATTGGATATGTTGAAAATACATGACGTTCAATCCATCGAGGATGTCAATCAAATGAGTCGTAAAGGACATTTAATCGACATTCTCCATCGGTTGAAGGAGGAAGGCATCACCCGTTTTATCGGTTTTTCCGGACATGGTGATGCACAGGCTTTAAAAGAATTGGCAAACAGGGGAGATTTTGACAGCATGCTTGTCGCTATGAACCATTGGAACCCTAAGCAACCTTCACCCCGTCAGGAAATTGCTGTTCCCGCCGGTAAAAAAAATAAAATGGGCGTACTCATCATGAAGGCTGTACGTCCCAAGGAGACGATCCCCGGACTGCATGCTCCCGATCTCATCAGATATGCCCTTTCGCTAAAAGGCCGGATGCCGTCGTAATCGGTATGGACAGTAAAGCGGTAGTAAATTCCAACTTGGAAATCCTCCGCAATTTCAAGAAACTGTCGCCAGAACAGATGAAAGAACTGGCCGTACAGCTTGAACCGTTCTATCGTCATGAGAATCTTCCTTGGATGCAGGATAATTATATAGACGGTATGTGGGAAACAATATCCGTATAATCAATTAAATTAATGTCATGAGAAAGTTCTTTATATCTATCTCCATTATCTGCTTCGGTTTATTTTCAACCCATATGTTGTCCGCCGCCTCCTTAAATGCAAAGGAAGACCGGCAAACAAGCCCGTATACAGTATACAAGAGCACACTGGTTAGAAATAAACGAACAACTGATAGCCGGAGCTTTAAACTATGTAAACCCGGAAACCGGCATATTCAGTTTGCCCGAATCCACCGGTGCCTACCGGGAACTTGAAGATTTCAGAAACGAAAATCAGGCAAGAATCATGGAACGCATCATGGTCGGTGTCATCATCTACACAACGGCAACAGGCAAAGATGAAGTTCCGGGATACAAAGGTTCTATCACAAAGCCTTTTATAAACGCCATAACAAGGGGAACAGATCCCAAGAGCGAAGGTATTGGGGAGATCCCGATCCCAACGACCAGATAGGAGTATCGTTCGCATTAGGTATATATGCCTGTCCTGAACGATTCTGGAATCCGCTCACGAACGAACAGAAGAAGAACCTGATCAAATTCTTTCAAAAACAGTCATTCAACACGACTTATCATAACAACCACTATTTTTTTCACTTATTTGCAACCAGTCTTATCGAAAAATACGGGAATGGAATCGACTCCAACCGGGCGCATCATACTCAAATGATGGAAAGGCTTTTAGGATGGTACAGAGGAGATGGCTGGTTCATAGACGGTAACAACCGGGGATTCGATTATTACAATTTCTGGGGATTCCAGTTATTCAATCAGATGGTTTATCAATACGACCCCGTTTGGAAAGAGCAATTCGGGAAAAGGATACAAGATATCTCTTCGCGTCTTCTGGAAACCGTACCTTACCAATATGCCCGTAACGGAGGGCATATTCCCTGGGGCAGATCACTGACATACCGGTTTGCCAGTAATGCTGCCATCGGATGGGCTATGATAAACGGGAACAGCACACTATCTCCGGGAGTAGCCAGGCGCATTCTGTCTGGTGATTTAAAATACTTCTGGGAAAATGGATGCATGGGAGAAAACAGGCTGTTGAATATCGGCTATTTAGGCAAAAACCAAAGCCTTGCTGAAAACTATATTGTCCCAGGTGATCCCTACTTCGCCATGCATGGCCTGTGCTGCCTATTACTTCCGGAAAACCATCCGTTCTGGAAGGTAAAAGAAGAACCGATGCCAGCAGATATAGCAGGAGGAAAAGTCGCTGTCGAAGGAGCACAGTTCTCCCTCAACGTAAGTCCTGTTGACGGAGACGCCCGTCTATATCCGGCAGGGCAACCTTTTGATAGAACAATCTGGCAAAGCCCGGTCAAATATAACCAACATGCCTATTCGGCCACAATAGGCTTTTGTCTGACAGGAGAAGGAGGAGAAGATATAGGGGCAGGACGAACCGGATATTCCTATGACGGAAAACAGTGGATGTACAGATTACGTAGCCGGACATTATTTATAAAACCGGATCATATCGCAAGCATATATCACCTGCAATCCATTGGAAAAGAGGATCGAACGCCAGAATTCCAGAAAGACGAACTGATTACCCATACATTGATCGGAAACGACGGGGAAGTTCACGTATTTTGGCATAATTATCCCGATCCGCTATACTTATCGGTCGGAGGGTATGGAATCAGCATTCCTAACGGCGACACGTTACAGGAAACCCCATCAGAACAAGGACTTTGTATTCACGGCGGAGATTATCACTCAACCATACAGACCGTTTGCGCACCAGAAGGCAATCTGTATTCCACTTTGCTCACACCCCGTAAGATGGAAACATACACATCTTTTCGGAGGGTTAGGAGCTTATTGCTCCTGGCAAAGCAAAGCAGGCGTACCGCCTCACACTCCAGTTGTCGTATATGTAAACGGGACAAAAGACCGTGTTCCGGCAAACGTAAAAATCAACGTAGCACGAACATACAACGGATTAGTTATTACTTTTGAAGGAAAACAATTTCAAATCAAAATAATCGACTGATATGACATACAAAAGAATATTTACAATCCTTTTCACCGGATTAATTTCCATATGCTCACTTATAGCCCAGGAAGTACAACGCCCTGCCGTATGGGGAATTGCCAAAATGACATTCCTCGTGAGCGATATGGAGATGGCACGGGAGTATTACGGGCGTTTCCTAGGGTTTGACGAAGCCTTTTCCTACCCATCCCCTTCAGGAACAGTCGTGTCATTCAAGATAAACGACCGACAGTTTTAGAATTTATCGTCGATAAACAGGCAAAAGAGAAAAAACGCCTCGTTTCTGTATCACTGGAAACAGAGTCGGTACCGGATATGTTACACTACTTGAAAGCGCAAGGAGTGAAAGTTTCTCCATGTATCACGGACGGGGCAGGAAACGAAGTCATTGTCACGCAAGATGCAGCTGGGAACAATGTCGAATTTATCAATCTGAAAGCAGACGGGCTACACCGGAAATCAAAAGGGAAATTTTTGTCTGAAAACAGAATATCCAAAAGGATACACCATGCAGGCTTATACGCCGAAAAGATCGACGAACAGGATCCTTTCTGGGTAAAGATACTGAAATGCAAAGAAATCGTCAGATATCCACTGGACAAAATCCAACCCGGCATTATCCAATACCTGGGTCTGGGCGACTGTACCGAGAATATCGAACACTATTCACCCTGTGATGAGAATTTCAGCCATCCATGTTTCCTGGTCGAGGATATGCAGGAAACGATCTACACCTTAAAAGAGAGAAGAAACGGACAAACCGTAAACCGTCCCTCCATCGGTAAAACAAAGCGTTGGTTGCTGAATCTCCAGACTCCAGATAAGACAAGAGTTGAATTTACAGAGGCCTATTGCATAAAATAGAACCGACAAAACGGATACGGACTATGGCTAAACCAAAGCCTGCTTACGGAGCTTGCATCCCAAACCGGTTCCGAATAGATCAGTTTGACAGCTTCGGCCGGAGTAGAGGCGACCGCCCAAAGTGCTGCATGCTGCGGGCGCATGAAATGCTCGTCGACGGCCCGGCGGAACATCTCCAAGAGGGGATCGAAATAGCCGTTTATATTTAGGATGACAATCGGGTTGAGATACAAGCCTAACTGTTTCCAGGTGATGACTTCCAACAACTCTTCGAGAGTACCGCATCCGCCCGGAAGAGCGATCACGCATCCGAAAGATCAGCCATCCGTTGCTTGCGCTCGTGCATACTGTCGACTTCGACCAGATCGGTAAGCCCCTTGTGACACCAATCCTGTTCCACCATAAAACGAGGGATCACACCGGTTACGGTTCCGCCGGCTGCAGCGTAGCATCCGATACGGCGCACATCAGGCCCGAATTGCCGGCCCCGTTGATCACCCTCAGGTTCCGTTCGCCCAACAGACGTCCCAACTCGGTTGCCGCCTCCCGATATGCCGAGGCGACCTGCGTGCTGGAGGCACAATACACGCAAACGGAAGTTATCTTATTTCTTTCTCTTTCCATCTTTCTTTTTTGCATTATGATTTTAAAACAAAGGGCTTTGACAAGCCATTACCTGAAACTATCGGACTCACCGCCTTCCAAAACCGCTTATTTTCCCTTATTTATATCATATCCGAACAAGGCAAAATCGCCCAGGCAAGGATCATCCGGGAAGATATGTGACAGGGCCCCGGTTATCTCGAGCGCCGTTTTCAGGGTGGCGGTTCGTTGCTGTGTCAAACCGAGTTCCAATGAAATCTGGTGAACATGCGTATCCAGCGGAATAATCAATTGGCGGGGATGAAAAGCAGTCTGCCAAATCCCGAAATCGACGATTCCATCGGTCCGGATCATCCAGCGAAGAAACATAGCCAGGCGTTTACAGGCAGAAGTGCCGCCCATCACCGGAATACCGTTTATACCGGAAAAGAGATCCTGCAACTTAAGAACCGGATTCGGGTAAGGGCTTGCAGCCGATGCGTCTTCCAATGAATCATACCGCCCATATATCTCTTTCAACCGGTCACAGAGGCACACAGATCCGAATGCGTATAAAAACGGTAAAACGTATCGCGTTTGCCGGCCGGGACATCCGAAACCAGTTCCCGGTACCGCCCGGACAATACCCATTCGTAAGGACTTCCCCCCATCCGGCTATGTAACCAGTCCGCCTTGCGGAGGATCAGTTCCCGGCGTCCATAAGAGATCCAGGAAGTGATAAAAGCAGATATTTCGATATCCCGTTTTTCTGTAAACCGATGGGGGAACTGAACCGGATCATCTGGTATAAAAGACTTCACATTATAGGTTCCGGCCCATTCCTTCAATTTCGCTGTCAGTTGTTCGTCCATCCCTTACTTCATCTTTAAGAAATACTGGCGCCGGTCTTCGGGATAATGCTCGATGGCATAGCGAAGAGCCGTACGCGGAAGCTGGGTCGCATAACGTTCAAGAAAGCCGGTGAGGGTATCCCGGTCTCTTTTGCCCACTTCACGAAGCATCCAACCTACGGCTTTATGCATCAAGTCATGTTTATGCGTCATCAACCGTTCGGCCAACGCCAGCGTATCGGTAAAATCCGAACGACGGATAAAAGCCCAAGTACAGACGATCGAAATCCGCTGTTCCCAGAGGTTATCGCTGGCAGCCAGCTCATACAGGACGGAACGGTCCCGGTTCACCAAATATTCGCCGACAATATCCCGGCAGGACAAATCCACCAAATCCCAATTATTGCAACGGCGGGTATTCTTCAAATAGAAACGATACATCTTTTCCCGTTCATCTGCGTCGTCTTCTTATCCTGAAATCGATAGACCAGAACCAACGGGGCGCAAAGGCGGGCCTCATGCCAGGGACTATCCAACAGGCGCTGCAATTCATCGAGAGGCATCGCTTTGTTAGCTTTCGCTATATTGCGGGTTTGCGGGACGACGACTCCTAAAAAGCGGTCGCCTTCGCCATACTGCCCCGGTCCGGTCTTGAAAAACCGGCTCAGATGGGCCGCCTTTTCGGGTGAACCGACCGATTGCAGTTCACTCAACACAAACTCCGCCGTCATGGACGCAATACCCGGGACACAGGACGGTCGCCTTCCAGGAATCCGATTACATTGTTGCAAACCGTACGCGCCATGATAATACGCGTTTCCAATGTCTGCGTTCCGATATGGGGAGTCAGGACGACATTTTCCATTTCCAGCAACTCCGACGAGGGATAATCGCCGAATTCGAATACATCCAGGCCGGCGCCATGAATCGTCCCGTCTTTCAACGCCCGCACCAAAGCCTTTTCATCGACCAAAGGACCGCGGCCGGTGTTGATCAGGACAGCCGTCGGTTTCATCTGCTTCAGCTCGGCTTCACCGATGATATGGTAGGTTTCCGGTGTATAAGGGGCATTCAGGGAGACGAAATCAGATTGGGAGAGGAGTTCCTCCTTGGAAACGTATGTCACGTTCAGCTTTGTCTCTTCTTCGACATACAGTTGCCGACGGTTATGATAGAGTACTTCCATGCCACAGGCATTCGCACGTTTGGCAAGGGCTTTCCCGATACGCCCCATACCGATAATACCCAGCGTCTTCCCAGTCACGTTGATACCTAAATTCTCCAAGACGCCGACTTTCATATCAAGACCTTCCCGGCGCAACTTACGGTCGCATTCGGTAATGCGGCGTGCCACATCGAGCATCAGACCGAGCGCGAGATTGGCGGTAGGAGCCGTCACAGGGTCGGGGGTATTGGCAACCGTGATTCCTTTTTCAAGGCAATAGGCGACATCGATATTATTGTAACCGACGGCATAGTTTGCCACCATTTTCAGTTTGGGGGCATGGTCGATCAATTCCTTGTTTACCGGGAAATCGAACATCGAGCACAACACGTCGTACTCCGGTATCATCTCTAAACTTCTTCGTACGTGAAATCTCTTCCTTCGGGAAAAGTAACCTCATACTTGCTTTCCAGCTCGGTAAAACCTTCGCGGAACATGTCGTAAGTAACTAATATCTTTGTCATAATTATTCTTTATATTTAATTTGTGCAGGTAAATGATGATTTGTCTGTTACTTTTGGCTTGATCCAAAAGTAACCAAAGATCAAGGCCGAACCTGCTTCACTACTTCGTTCCCTTCGTTCGCTGTCGCGTCTGAAACTCGCTTCGCTCAAACAGCAGACGCTCCGGACGCTCACTCCGGTCACTGCGCTTAACGCTCACCAGCTTAGGCCGGAAATAGAGCCTGACGGCTCTT
>ENA-OQCK01001029-OQCK01001029.1-human-gut-metagenome-genome-assembly--contig:-NODE-1029-length-11644-cov-8.435791_pt1 | contig 11644 bp, 6 predicted proteins | sample MGYA00242498_ERZ504578 | MGnify/ENA primary metagenome ERZ504578 (study PRJEB26092, sample SAMD00036229) | human gut metagenome | host: Homo sapiens | study: EMG produced TPA metagenomics assembly of... | reverse complement strand
GTTTCCCGAATATCATAAAAAGGATATCAGTTCAGGATTATAATCAATTGTTTTTGCCTTCTATCTGAATTTGAATTGCTTGTCCTGTACGTTGCAGACATTCTATAAAAATAGAAAGATGATTGGTCTTTTGCATCAACTCACATATAATTTCCTTTTCTTCTGTGCACCAAGGTTCATAAGCACGTGGGAAAGTTTCACGTTGTTTATGGATATAAGGTGGAAGGACTGTTTTCTGAATGCCTAACTCTTGGACTTTTTGTTTTATACGGCAAATATCTTCTTCTGTACAATCATTAAAAGATTCTTTTGTAAAGAACCCCGGATATTTTTGGTCAATGTCAAGATTGATTGTAGGCTTAGATAGGGATTGAAAGGTTTTTTCTCTGCTTTCTAGTTCCTTTATCAGATTGTTGATGTACTCATCGGCTTGAACAGATGATACAACTATGGAACATTCGTGGCGGGAGTATTCTTTATGGCGGTTGGCAGATAACCAGTTGAAAGAACCCTCTATAAGTGTATGGTTATCAATGGCCAATGATTTATTGTGGATACCTTTTACTTCAATGAGGGTTGCGCCATTTTCTATTAATATGTTCCGTCCCTCTTCGGCACGGCTGAGCAACTGATTGGTTTTCGTATCATAATCTAGAGACGAATCGGTGTAGACTGTGACATCCACTCCTCGTTGTACCGTGTGGCGTATCAGCGGAACCAACTGGTCGTTTTCTATGGCGTGGATAGATATGAATGGAGATACAATCAGCAGACGGTGTCTTGCTTTTTCAAAAGCTTGGTGCAGAACCTGGATATGCTCTTCTGTGGTGGACAGACGAAGGGTGGGGTGGTAGGTGCACAGCGGAACTTCCTGTTGGTAAATAAAGTTGTTGGAAATCTCGTTGGATGGATCATCGAAAAGCCATTTAGCCATATTCCTACCGGGGTGTTTTCTTCCGGATGGAAATATTCATGTTGCCAAAAACAATGAAATGATGCTGAGCGCGCGATATCGCTACATTGAGCATATTGTATTTTCCATCACGCTCCATAAAAAGAGAATGGTCTTCAGGAGAGTTGACTGTTGAAAAAAGAACAATCGGACATTGGGCACCTTGCAGGGAATGTACTGTGCCGATGATCATATCTTTATATTTCTCATTTCCTGATATTTTTTGTATTTGATACCGTATTTCGGCTTCTTGGGCTTTAAAAGGAGTTACTACGGCTACAATTTCATGAATAGGCTTTTTATAGGTCTTTTCCAGATTATCTTTTTCCAGTTCCAGCCAACAGACAATGGCTTCCGCTTCAGCCCGGTTGAGGCGACTTCCTGTTTTTCCAGGGCTGCTGTAACTGTTGATGTGTACATATCCTTTGGAAGGGAGGGACTTGTATTTTACTTCGTTACCTTTTTTAGGAAGTAACCTGCCGTGGTAAACATAATCATGCAATAGGCAATAATGGAATCTACGCATCGTCTGTGTTCGGTCAGAAAAGCTCCTTTTTCACCTTTTACTGTAAAATTACAGCTTTTACGTGCCAGTTTCATTATACTTCCGGAAGAAGAAAGGAAACCATTGTTTTCTAAAAAACGGTATTTTTCCGAGGACTGGTTGGAAACAATGCCCAGATTCTTTAAATTAATGAATGAATATTCATCAGAAATGGACCATACAGCTCTATTTGTTGAATATCACCTACTAAAATCGCTTGCTTGGCCAAACTGAAGGAGGGAACGGCAAGTTCGGGTGAAACTTGTCCGGATTCATCTACAATCAACAGATCTATTCCATTGTATAAAGGAATATCCCATTTTCCGTTCTCCGCATAGGTCATATACTTGGGTAGAGAATGGAAAGTAGAGATGAAAACAGGCATTACGCAAGCCAAACGTTTTAATCTTTGGGTATAGGCTTCTTGTGTGCGCTGCTTGCCTTCATCGCACTTGCTTAACCGGTGAATAAACTCGGCTTCCCGATAATGTATGGCATACCAGAACATTTGATACCGATAGCTGATATCCAGCCTTACTGCCATGTCTTCTGTATAAGGCAAGTTGCCATACTCAGGGTTGGAACTTATTTTTTCGTAACGTTCTTTGAATTCTTCTGTCAAAGTCCACTGTTCTATTACTTTGTCGTAGGAGGGTAATGGCTCATGGAATTTGCGGATAAACTTCTGTAATATATTGTTTTCCTTCCGGTTTCCGTATTCTGTTGTTTCGGCAGCTTGGATACAGAGAATAATCTTTTTTTGGAGGGCTTGCATTTCTTTACGGAGAAATTGTCGGCATTTTGTTTCGTCTTGATAGTTTTTCTTGAAAAAGTTATTGAAGCATTGCAGATAGAATTGTTTGTACTCTTCTTGACGTTCAGGTGTATCGTATGCTGCCGGAAATCCATCCCCTTTGGGATTGAACATCATTTTGTACTGTTGTTGCAGCTCTTTTTTCCCTGACAGATATAAGCCTAATGTATCCAGTTCGGGTAGCCAGCGGTTGGACAACCGGGGATGTGTTGTGTCATTGGTTGTTTCCGCTTTGAAATCCTTCAGGATATTGGTGATTGCCTGATTATTAGCTGAACTTGCAACTATAATTTCCGGCTCTTCCGGATTGTTTAGAATATTATGAGCAAGTCTGTTTGCGATGACAGTTTGCAGAAAAGTGGTTTTTCCTGTTCCCGGAGGACCGTTGACGACAAAAATATCAGCACATTCCGGTGTTGTGTACATTGCTAGTGTTTCGCGTTGAGATATGGACAAAGGAAAGTCGCTGCTCATTTGTGCCCAGTGTTCTTGGTTGCAATATACTTTCCGGTTAGTTGGAATAGGAAGAGCGTTAGCAGATTTTGTTTGTATTAATAAATTCAACAGGGGATGTGGAGTGGTATTGTCATCTTTTAAGAGTTTGTCATATAGTGTGATTATGGCTGTGCCATATTGCGCTCGGAGGCTTTTATGATAATGATTTCTGGATTATCATAGTAATTCATTGCGCTGAAAGTTTTGCCGGTTGCTTTCTTGAAAAGCTGCTCGCATGCTTGCCAATAGGCCTCCCATTTTGTTTCTTCAGTGTTAAAATTGGATAGTAGTTGATCTACTTTTGAAAGAGAAGCTATAGTGCGGTCATTGGCTGCATTAGGCTCCAAAAATTTACGAATAAATATTTGGGATTCTGTCTGATTCGTTCTCGCATACGGTTAGTTTACCGTCAGGCAACATGGTGGCAGTAATCAAAAAGGGATATTCCGGTCTTTCTGATTGGGAAGTCCAGCCGTTTTCAAATTCGGGCAAAAGAATACAAGGAGCAATCATTACTTTTTGTTTTTCATTGCTGTCTTCTGCTTTCCAATCAGGGAAAATAACAGGAATACTTTTGAGAGGAATGAATTTAAGTATCTTGTCACCAATGTTTAGGGTGATTCGTGGTCCTTTGAGAGCAATAGCTTTGCGCTCTGCATCTTGAAGACAAGTTTTCCAGTATTTTAGTAAGGTCTGGTCCATTTGTTTTTACGTTTGTGTGATGGAATAATTTACAAATATAAGAAAATAGGTGAAAAGAATACGGTAATTGGGGTAACATTCCTGAATTTATGATTTTTTTACATTAAGAGGGATTGGAGATGTCGGGATAATCATTATTAGCGGTAAATGAATTGGGATGAACGGAATAATGGTAATATTTAGTGGTGATGAGGCAAGAAACTTGCCTTTATGAAGCAAATGAAGCTAAAATAGACGAGAATTTATCTGTGTGGGGAGTGTGGATATACTAATTTTGCCAATAAATGAAACTTAAATCTATGATGAAAAGATTTGCAAATTTATTGGCTGTTTTATTCTTTCTGTAAATTGTATTAGTGCCCAAAATCTAACTCGTTGGGTTAATCCGTTTATTGGAACCGGTGCTGTTCAATCCAGTCTTTCCGGGAATAATTATCCAGGAGCTACTGTCCCTTTTGGTATGGTGCAGCTGAGTCCCGATACTCGTGAAGCGCCTGATTGGGCACAAGCTTCGGGATATGATTATAATGATTCTATTATTTATGGTTTCAGTCATACACGTTTAAGCGGAACCGGTGCTTCCGATTTTATAGATATCCTTCTATTTCCTACCATGAGTGATAAAAGGAAATCGTCTTTTACTCATCAAAACGAACAGGCGCGTCCGGGGTATTATCAAGTATTATTAACGGATGAGAAGATTCAAGCGGAGTTGACGGCTTCTGTGCATGTAGGGATACATCGCTATATCTATTCTGATGGCGGTCAGTTGAAATTATGGTTGGATTTAGATCATTCGGCAAATAAGGAGAGTTGGAACCGCCGGATAATTCAATCACAAATCCGTGTAGTTTCTCCTACAGTAGTAGAAGGATATCGTGTTATTACAGGATGGGCAAAACTGAGGAAAATATATTTCCATCTTGAATTTTCCCAACCAATCTTATCCAGTCAGTTACATGATGGCAATCGGAGGTATGAGAATACTCCTGTCATTAATGGTACAGAACTGTGTGGATTATTCTGTTTCGACAAGAAGTGGAATAATGAATTGATATGTAAAGTCGCTTTATCTTCAGTTTCCATTGAAAATGCCCGGTTGAATATGGCAGCTGAGGTTCCCGGATGGAACTTTGAACATATTGCTTCTGCTGCCGAAGCCAGCTGGGAGAAAGAATTGAAGAAAGTCATCATCCAAGGTACCGGTTTGCAGAAAAAGATTTTTTATACAGCTTTATATCATACTATGGTACAACCTAATACGATGAGCGATGTAAATGGTGAATATATGGCTGCCGATTATACGACACGTAAGGTAGCCGATAATGAAGTTCATTATTCCACTTTTTCTTTATGGGATACATTCAGAGCAGCTCATCCGCTTTATACTTTGCTGCATACCGACCGCATTCCTGATTTTATTAAAAGCATGATGAGGCAATATGACTATTATGGTTATTTGCCTGTGTGGCAATTATGGGGGCAGGATAATTATTGTATGATTGGTAATCACTCCATTCCTGTTATTGTGGATGCTGTGCTGAAAGGTGTTGCAGGAGTGGATGCGGAAAAAGCTTATGAAGCGGTTCATAGCAGTTCCATCGTATCTCATCCGAACTCTCCTTTTGAAGTATGGGAGAAATATGGATATATGCCTGAGGACATTCAGACACAATCTGTTTCTATTACTTTAGAACAAGCTTTTGATGATTGGTGTGTCGCACAGTTGGCCCGGAAATTAGGGAAAGAAGAAGATTATAGCCGCTTTATGAGGCGTTCTGCTTTTTACCGGAATCTGTTTAATGCAGAGACAAAATTCTTTCAACCGAAAAATAAGAAAGGAGAATGGATGGAACCTTTCGATCCTTATAAATATGGAGCCAATGGCGGCTATCCTTTCACTGAGGGGAATGCCTGGCAATACTTCTGGTATGTACCCCAGAATATACCCGACTTGATTTCACTGACAGGGGGCAACAACGCTTTTACCGCAAAATTGGATACCTTCTTCACTGTCAATTATCAAAGTGGTGAGCTGAATGACAATGCTTCCGGTTTTGTAGGGCAATATGCGCATGGCAATGAGCCGAGCCATCACGTGGCTTATCTGTATGCTTGTGCGGGAGAACCTTGGAAGACACAGAAATATGTGGCGCATATCATGAATGAACTGTACAACGATTCTTCTTCGGGCTATGCCGGTAATGATGATTGCGGGGAAATGTCTGCTTGGTATGTGTTTGGCGCACTTGGCTTTTATCCGGTAAATCCGGTCAGCGGAGAGTACATTATCGGTACTCCTATGTTGGAGGAAGCGGCTATTCAGTTGCCTGATGGAAAGACTTTTACCATCAAAGCCCCACGTAAAAAGCACAATGAGATTTATATCCGTTCCATGAAACTGAAAGGCAAGAAATATACAAAGAATTATATTACCCATCAGGATATTATGAATGGCGGAACGCTGGAGTTTGTAATGAGTGCCACACCGCGAAAATAATGAATGGTTTGTTGTCCTTTAGTTTGATTATTTTATGAAAAGACTTATCGTTGTATATTTGTTGTTTATCAGTTTGAATGTACTGAATGCGTGGGCTCAGAAGTCTCCCGCAGATTATGTCAATCCGATTATCGGTGCTACAACCGCCGATGAAATGGCTGGCTCCGATCACGGACTGGGAAAAACATTTCCCGGTGTGTGCACTCCTTTCGGCCTGGTGCAATTGAGTCCCGATACAAAGACCGGAGGAGATAACGGCCCCGGGTATTCCTGGCATCATTCTACCATCGAAGGATTCAGCTTCACCCACATGAGCGGCATCGGTTGGTATGGCGATTTGGGTAATTTCCTGGTTATGCCTACCACGGGAGAACTGCATACGTTCAAAGGTACGGAAGAGAATCCCGAAAGCGGTTACCGTTCCCGTTACTCTCATGACCGTGAGGTGGCAAAAGTGGACGGTTATTCTGTGATGCTGGATGATTATGGTATTCAGGTGGAATTGGCAGCGGCTTCCCGTTCGGGATGATGCGTTTTACCTATCCTCAGTCTGAGGTTTCCCGCATACAGATAGATTTGGCACGCCGTATCGGAGGTACTTCTACCGAACAATATGTAGAAGTGGTGGACGATTATACCATTAAAGGTGGATGAAATGTACCCCCGATGGTGGCGGTTGGGAGATGGGGCAGGACAAGGTAACTATACAGCTTATTTCTATTGCTGCTTTGACCGTCCTTTGAAAAATTTTGGCTTATGGAGTGCGGATATCCCCGAGGGAGTGGAACGTAAGAATGCTTCCAATGATGATCCGGCTTACCATGAATATATCAAGAATGCTCATGTATTTCCTCGGAAAAAGATAGCTCAAGGGAAACATCTGGCTTTTATACTGAGTTCTCCACTCGTGAAGGGGAGCAGGCTTTGTTGAAATGCGGCATCTCGTTTGTCAGCATAGAGGGTGCGCGAAAGAATCTGCAAAGCGATATTTCCGATTGGAATTTTGATGGAGTGCGTCAGCGTGCCCGCAGGCAGTGGAATGAGGCTCTCTCGGGTGTACAGGTGGAAGGAGAGGAAAAGGATAAGACTATTTTCTATACATCTTTATATCACACGATGATAGATCCGCGTTGTTTCTCGGATGTGGACGGCGCCTATCCGGGGGCGGATGGCAAGGTGCATTATGCGGATAATTTTATCTATCGTACTATTTTCAGCGGCTGGGATGTATTCCGTAGCCAGTTTCCTTTACAGACCATTACCAATCCCCGGCTGGTGGACGATGAAATAAACTCATTGATTCAACTGGCGGAACTGAGCGGTAAGAAATATTTTCCACGTTGGGAATTCTTGAATGCCTATTCGGGTTGTATGGTGGGTAATCCGGCCGTTTCGGTGGTGGCGGATGCTTACAATAAAGGTATCCGGAATTATGATACCCGGAAAGCTTTGGAATATTCTTTGAACACAGTCCGCACATTTGGCAATAATGAGCAGGGATATACGCCGGATGATCTTTCGAAAACGTTGGAGTATGCTTATACGGACTGGTGTGTCAGCACTATGCTTCGTGATATGGGAAGGGAACAGGAAGCTGTGGCATTTGAGAGGAAGGCACAATCTTATCATCAGGTATGGTGTGATAGTGTGAAATGGTTCCGTGCACGTTCGGCAGATGGTAGCTGGATGCCGTGGAAGGGGCGGAATGTACATTGGCAAGGTTGTATAGAAAGTAATAATTATCAGCAGGGCTGGTTTGTCCCGCATGATCTGGAAGGATTGATTTCTCTTATGGGAAAAGAGTACTTTGAACGGGAATTGGTAGCATTCTTCGAGGGAGCAGATGAACGTTTCATGTGGGGGGATTACTATAATCATCCTAACGAGCCTGATCATCAGGTACCTTTCATGTTGAACTATACTTCGCGTCCGTGGCTCACCCAATATTGGACACGGCGTATCTGCCGGAATGCATACGGTGATACAGTGAACGGATTGTGTGGAAATGAGGATGTGGGACAGATGTCTGCCTGGTATATTCTGGCGGCTATGGGATTCCATCCTATTTGTCCCGGCAATAACCGTTATGAATTGACAAGTCCTGTATTCCGTAAAGTTATTTTGTCTTTAGATAATCGATATTATAAAGGAAGGACATTTACGATCATAGCACATCATAATTCTCCGGAGAATGTATATATCCAGTCTGTTTCCTTGAATGGAAAGCCTTTGAACCGTCTTTGGATTACCCATGAAGAGATAACAAAGGGTGGCGTTCTGGAATTTGTGCTGGGAAAAGATCCTAAGCACTGAATCCTCCTTTTATAGGCTGTAATTGAAGCAAAAGAGCCTAAAAATGGCGAAATATTCTCTACCTGATGGGAGAGGTATGTTTACTTTTGCCTTGGAAGAAACTATTAATCATGAAAAATATGAAACATTTTAAGACTTATTTGGGAGCAATGGCTTTGGCGCTTTCCGGATGCCAGAGTGCGACTGATTCCTGCGAAACTACAGAATTATGGTATGCCCAGCCGGCAGAAGTTTGGATGGAATCTTTACCTATTGGTAATGGACGCTTGGGAGCTATGACTTATGGTGGAATAGAGGAAGAGAAACTGGCATTGAATGAATCGACAATGTGGTCCGGCCAGTACAATGAGAACCAGAACAAACCTTTCGGACGGGAGAAAATGAACCAGCTCAGAAAGTTGTTTTTTGAGGGAAAACTATCGGAAGGAAACCGTATAGCCGGAGATAATCTTCATGGCAACCAGACTTCTTTCGGAACTCATCTTCCCATTGGAGATTTGAAGATGCAATTCATTTACCCCGAAGGTAAAGTGACCGACTACCGCCGTTCGTTAAGCTTGGATGAGGCTGTCAGCAGCGTTTCTTTCAACTCCGGTGGTGTGAACTATAAACGTGAGTATTTTGCTACAAACCCGGATAATGTTCTCGTACTCCGCTTGACCGCTGATAAGCAAAAGTCCATTACTATGAACATGGGATTGGATTTGATGCGTCAAGCTGATCTTTCTGTAGAAAATAACCAATTGGTGTTTACCGGAAAAGTAGATTTTCCTTTGCATGGTCCGGGCGGAGTCTGTTTTGAAGGAAGAATAGCCGTTTTGGCCGATAACGGAGAGGTAAAGATGGAACAGTCTGGGGTAAGTATCAAAGAAGCTGATGCCGTGACTTTGATTGTCGATGTGCGTACTGATTATAAAAGTCCTGATTACAAGACTCTTTGTGCTGACGGTGTGGAGAAGGCTGCAGCTAAATCTTATGATGAATTGAAGCAGGCGCATATAAAGGATTATAATACGTTGTACAATCGTGTTTCTATCCATTTCGGGCAAGACGCTAACCGGGCGATGCCTACGGATGTCCGTTGGAAACAAGTGAAGGAAGGCAAGACCGATACCGGACTGGATGCCTTGTTCTTCCAGTATGGTCGTTATCTTACCATTGCCAGTTCGCGCGAGAACTCTCCCCTGCCCATAGCTTTGCAAGGTTTCTTTAATGATAACAAGGCTTGTAATATGGGGTGGACGAATGATTATCATTTGGATATCAATACTGAACAGAATTATTGGGCAGCCAATGTCGGTAATCTTGCCGAATGTAATGCCCCCCTCTTTACCTATATAAAGGATTTAGCTCATCACGGTGCGAAGACTGCTGAAGTGGTCTACGGATGTAAAGGCTGGACTGCCCATACCACCGCTAATGTATGGGGATATACTCCCGCATCCAGCACGATTATTTGGGGACTGTTTCCTATGGCAGGCTCATGGATTGCTTCTCATCTTTGGACACAATACGAATTTACACAAGATAAGCAATACCTGGCCGAAACTGCTATCCGCTTTTGAAAGGTAATGCACAGTTCATTTTGGATTTCTTGGCAAAAGACCCGAAGAGTGGTTATCTGATGACAGGACCGAGCATCTCACCCGAAAACTGGTTCCGTACAGCAGGCGGTGAAGAAATGGTTGCTTCCATGATGCCTGCCTGTGACCGTGAGCTGGCCTACGAGATTTTGTCGAATTGTGTCCGGGCTTCAGAAATATTAGATACAGACCGTGAGTTTGCCGATAGCCTGCGTACCGCTATCGCCCAGCTTCCTCCCATCCAGTTACGTGCCAATGGTGCTATCCGTGAGTGGTTTGAAGATTTTGAAGAAGCGCATCCCAATCATCGTCATACTTCCCATCTGCTAGCTTTGTATCCTTTCTCCCAGATCACTTTGGAGAAGACTCCCGAATTGGCGGAAGCTGCCCGTAAGACCATCGAGAATCGTTTGTCTGCCGAAAACTGAAGATACAGAATGGAGCCGTGCCAATATGATTTGTATGTATGCTCGGTTGAAAGATGCGCAGGAAGCATATAAGAGTGTCCAATTGTTACAGGGCAAGCTTTCACGTGAAATTTAATGACTGTATCTCCTGGTGGCATTGCTGGTGCGGAAGGTGATATTTATTCGTTTGATGGGAATCCCGCCGGTACAGCTGGTATGGCAGAAATGCTCATACAGAATCATGAGAGTTATGTAGAATTCTTACCCTGTTTGCCTGTTGAATGGAAAGATGGTAGTTTTAAAGGTCTGTGTTTAAAGGGAGGAGCTGAAGCAACTGCTGAATGGACGAATGCTGTCATCAATAAAGCTTCTTTAAAAGCTACTGCTGATCAGGTTTTAAAAGTGAAAATTCCTCAAGGGAAAAAATATAGAGTGCTTTTAAATGGTAAGGAGGCAATTGCAAATCCTGATGCAAAGGGTTTAATAACGGTGGATATGAAACGTGGAGATTTGCTGGAGTTATTGTAAAAAAACAGGCTGCTTTGCATAGCTTGATTGAGGATTACATCTTAGTATATTGAGGTGTAGTCCTCGTTTTATGATAAGACAACCTGCAAAGTGATGAAATAGTAATATTGTCCATGTTCTCAGTAATTTTTTCTATTCTTTAAGTCCTTGAATCCTTGTTACTTTGCATTATAAAACTAACTAATATATGATATTCATGAAAACACAATCTAATTTTTATCTATTTCTTATCGCTTTGATTTCTGCTATGGGAGGTTTCCTGTTTGGATATGACTGGGTGGTAATCGGAGGAGCAAAACCTTTTTATGAACAATACTTTGGTATAGCAAATGATCCTGTCATGCAGGGGTGGGCAATGAGCAGTGCTTTGATTGGCTGTTTGTTTGGGGCACTAAGTGCCGGTAAGCTGAGTGACCGTTTGGGACGTAAGCCGATTTTGATTTTGGCAGCAGGACTGTTTATCTGTACGGCTGTCGGTACAGGGGCTGTTCATTCTTTTACTTTCTTTAATGTATTTCGTTTGGTAGGGGGCTTTGCTATAGGGATTGCTTCTAGTTTGTCACCTATGTATATAGCAGAAATTGCTCCGGCGCATCTGCGTGGACGGTTTGTGTCCATCAATCAGTTGACGGTAGTATTAGGTATCTTGACTTCTCAGATTGTAAATTGGCAGATAGCTGAGCCTGTGGCATTAGGAGCTACTCATGAAATGATCCGTGAATCATGGAACGGACAGATGGGATGGCGCTGGATGTTTTGGGCAATGACTGTCCCGGCCGCCTTGTTCTTTGTTTTTAGTTTTATAT
>ENA-OQCK01001028-OQCK01001028.1-human-gut-metagenome-genome-assembly--contig:-NODE-1028-length-11674-cov-3.388239_pt1 | contig 11674 bp, 15 predicted proteins | sample MGYA00242498_ERZ504578 | MGnify/ENA primary metagenome ERZ504578 (study PRJEB26092, sample SAMD00036229) | human gut metagenome | host: Homo sapiens | study: EMG produced TPA metagenomics assembly of... | reverse complement strand
CTTGAAACAAAAGAAAGAGACAGAGAAACAAAGAAAAAAAAATTTGATTATAAGGTGAATTTGGTAAAATAATGACTTGACAGTTTATAGTCGGTGGTATCTCCATTCTCCTCCTTCGGGAAGGAGGAGTCCCGTAGGGAGGTGTAGGTGAATGCGTAAGTCAGTTATTATCAGCATTGTGTATCCACCTACCACCCCGGCTTTCAGCCACCCCTCCTTCCAGAAGGAGGGGAATGTACACCGACTGGCTAAATTGCCACCAAACTTGAAGAAAAATCCGCTCCGTTACGGAAGCTCGCTTGACGGATAAAAAAGTAGTCCGGGGAAACCATGCGGGTGGGTGCGGCATGGGGCGTTATATGTGTTATAGTTATATAGGGTTATATAGGGTTATATAGAGTTATATAGGGTTATGTGGGATTATGTGGGAGCAGGCTGTTTTTTAGTTGCTCGTAAAAATTATATTGTGCGCGGACGCTTGGGGTACCGGGCGTTCTTTTCTTGAATACGTTTTGCAGTTGGGCGTCTACCCAGCAGGCTTTTTGGTTGTCGGCCAGTTGGATGTTCAGCATTTCTATCAGGCTGGCACGCAGGTCGGGGTCGAGTATCGGGGTGACTGCTTCGATACGCCGGTAGAGGTTACGGCGCATCCAGTCGGGGGAACCCATGAATACTTTCGGGTGGTGGTTGTTGCCGAAGTACCAGATGCGGGCGTGTTCCAGAAAACTATCGACAATACGGGTGACACGGATGTTACGACTGTATGACTGTCCGGGGATGAGACAGCAGATGCCACGGACGATGAGGTCGATCTGAACGCCGTGTTCGGAGGCGTTATAGAGGCGGTTAATCATTGCAGGGTCTTGGAGGGCGTTCATCTTGAGGATGATACGTCCACCCTTGCCTTGGTCGGCAAGTTCTATTTCACGGTCGATGAGGCGGTTCAGTTCGGGGATGAGGTTGAAGCGGGCGACAAGGAGAGTCGTGAATTTGGGGTCTTCTTTACCTTGCAGGGTGCGGAAGAGGTTGTATAGGTCGTTCACGATTTCCTTGCGGCAGGTGAACAGGCCGCAGTCGGCGTAGAGGGTGGCAGTCTTCTCGTTGAAATTGCCGGTGCTGATATAAGCGTAGCTGGGGAGCTTCTCGCCGTTCTGTCCGCGACGGCGGACGAGGGCTACCTTGGCATGCACTTTCAGTCCCGGGATACTATATATTATCTTTATGCCGGCGGCTTGCATCATTTCGGCGGTGGCAAGGTTGTTCTCTTCATCGAAGCGGGCTTTCAGCTCAACGAATACGGTTACTTTCTTGCCGTTTTGGGCGGCGGCTATCAGGGTGTTGATAACGGCGGAGTTTTCTGCCACACGGTATTGTGTGACCATGATTTCCCGCGTTTCCGGGTTATGAACGGCTTCATAAAGGAAATGGATGAAGTGTTCGAAGGAATGATACGGATAATATAAGAGCAGGTCCTTCCGGGCGACGTAGTTGAAAATGGATTCTTTCTCGTCGAGGACGGTTAGCTTCATCGGCTTTGGCTTCTCAAGGCTGTGGAGCGACTTGTTCGGGTTGGGGAGGTGACGCAGGTCTTCCAGATTCAGATGCTTGTCGCCGGGGACAAGCTCGTCACGCTGGATGCGGAAGGCGTCCACCAGAAAATCGAGGAAGTCTTGCGGCATGGCGCGGTCGTAGACGAAGCGGCAGACGTCGCCGATCTTGCGTTTCTTTACTTTTTTCTTCAGTTGGGCTACAAGGTCGGCGCTGCTGGCGGTGTCGTCAATCAGGATGTCAGCGTCGCGGGAGATCTTGATGCAGTAGCTGGAGTCGACGTCGTAGCCGGGGAAGATCAGGTTTAAGTTCGCCTTGATGATGTCTTCGGTGAACATCAGATAATGGTCTTTCTCATGTGCGGGAAGTTCGATGAAACGGGGCACTTTGGCATAAGGCTGTTTCATGACGAAGTAATACGGCTGTTGCCATTGCTCTGTCTCATTCTCTTTTTTCGGATAAACTCGTATGGCCAGATAGAGGCGGTTGTCCCGGAGGAAAGAGACGATTTTGTCCTTCGATACCGGTACGGGTTGCAGGTAAGGGAAGATTTCTTCCCGGAAAAAATCTTTGATAAATTGTTGGTGGAACGGCTCCACGTGTCTGTCCTGATAGAAAATGATATGGTTTCTACGTAGGGCGGGGAGTATTTTCTGTTCGTAGATGTGCACACGGTCGTCCAGCTGCCGGGTGACTTCCCGGTTGATTTCCTCTACCAGTCACGGGCAGATTGTACGGTTTCTTCATCGCTTTCCGTCGCTCCGGAAGCCACTGCTTTATGGTCGGCCACCCGGATTTTGTAAAACTCCTCCAGATTGGAAGAGTAGATTGAGATGAAGTTAATCCGCTCGTAGAGCGGCAAATGTTCATCCGTTGCCTCCAACAATACGCGGTAATTGAATGAGAGCCAACTGATATCTCGCTTGAAATAATTATATTTGCTTTCCATGTACTTTAAGATTTTTCCAAATATAGTATCTTTGCGGGATTAAACAAAGAAAATTATGACAAGAATAGGATTATTATCAGATACTCACGCTTACTGGGACGAGAAATACCTGGAATATTTTGAACCGTGCGATGAAATCTGGCACGCGGGCGATATCGGTTCGTTGGAAGTAGCGGAAAAATTGGCGGCTTTCCGGCCGTTACGGGCAGTCTACGGGAATATTGATGGGCAGGAAATCCGGAAGTTGTTTCCGCAGGTGAACCGTTTTACGGTGGACGGTGCGGAAGTACTCATAAAACACATCGGAGGCTATCCGGGAAGTACGATCCTTCCATTGTCGGAAGCCTGATGACGCGGCCGCCGAAACTCTTTATCAGCGGGCACTCTCATATATTAAAGGTGAAATATGACAAAACGTTGGATATGCTGCACATCAACCCGGGAGCGGCGGGAATGTCCGGATTTCATAAAGTACGTACATTGGTGCGGTTTGTCATTGACGAAGGAGCGTTCAAGGATTTGGAAGTTATCGAGCTGGCGGATAAATAACTTCGCATTATTTTTGTCATTTCGGATTTCTTTCCGACCTTTGCAGCCAGTGAATGAATAACAAAGACGAACATGAAAGGAATTATTCTGGCCGGTGGAAGTGCTACCCGCCTCTATCCGCTATCTAAGGCGATTTCTAAACAGATTATGCCTGTGTACGACAAGCCGATGATTTATTATCCGTTGTCTACACTGATGTTGGCGGGAATACGCGAAGTATTGGTTATCTCTACTCCACGTGACTTGCCGATGTTCCGCGATCTGCTGGGAACAGGTGAAGAACTGGGAATGTCCTTCTCTTATCAGGTGCAGGAGCAACCCAACGGTCTGGCACAGGCTTTCGTATTGGGAGCCGATTTCCTGAACGGTGAACCGGGATGTCTGATTTTGGGCGATAATATGTTCTACGGCCAGGGATTTTCCGCCATGCTCCGCCGTGCTGCCAGTGTGGAGAAAGGAGCTTGCATATTCGGTTATTACGTGAAAGATCCCCGCGCTTACGGTGTGGTGGAATTTGACGAGACGGGCAAAGTCGTTTCCCTGGAAGAGAAACCTGCCGTTCCGAAAAGCAATTATGCCGTTCCCGGATTGTATTTCTATGACGCTACCGTGACGGAAAAGGCTGCCGCCCTCCGTCCTTCCGCCCGTGGAGAATATGAAATAACGGACTTAAACCGCCTCTATCTGGAAGAAGACACGCTGAAAGTGGAACTTTTCGGACGTGGATTTGCATGGCTCGATACCGGTAACTGTGACAGTTTGCTGGAAGCCTCCAACTTTGTTGCCACCATTCAGAACCGTCAAGGTTTTATGTCAGTTGCATCGAAGAAATCGCATGGCGTCAGGGCTGGATTCCGACGGAACAGCTGCTTCTGCTCGGCCGGCAACTCGAAAAGACGGAATACGGCAAATACCTTATTGAACTGGCAAAACAATCCTAAAATCAACATAATAAGAAATATATGAAAACTTATCTGGTGACCGGTGCCGCAGGATTTATCGGCGCAAACTACATTAAGTATATTCTGGCAAAACATAGCGACGTGAAGGTCGTGATTCTGGATGCTTTGACGTATGCAGGAAATTTGGGAACCATTGCCAAGGATATCGACAATGAACGCTGCTTTTTTATCAAGGGAGATATTTGCAGCCGCGAAGTAGTAGACGGTCTGTTTGCTGAGTATCGCTTCGATTACGTGGTGAATTTCGCTGCCGAAAGCCATGTGGACCGTAGCATTGAAAACCCGCAGTTGTTCTTGATTACTAATATTCTCGGCACGCAGAACTTGTTGGACTGTGCACGCCGCGCGTGGGTAATGGGCAAGGACGAACAGGGCTACCCGACTTGGAGGAAAGGTGTGCGTTATCATCAGGTTTCTACCGACGAAGTGTATGGCTCTCTAGGTGCTGAAGGGTTTTTCACGGAGCTACGCCGCTTTGTCCGCATAGCCCGTACAGCGCTTCCAAGACTAGCGCGGATATGGTCGTTATGGCCTATCACGACACTTATAAAATGCCGGTTACGATTACCCGTTGCTCAAATAACTACGGCCCGTATCATTTCCCGGAAAACTGATTCCATTGATTATCAAGAATATCCTTGAAGGTAAACATCTGCCTGTCTACGGCGACGGAAGTAACGTGCGTGACTGGTTGTATGTGGAAGATCATTGCAAGGCGATTGACCTCGTTGTGCGCGAAGGCAAAGAGGGAGAGGTCTACAACGTAGGTGGACACAACGAAAAGACAAACCTCGAAATTGTGAAACTGACTATCTCGACCATTCACCGCTTGATGACGGAACATCCCGAATATCGCCAAATGCTTAAAAAGAAAGTGAAAGGTGAAAACGGAGAAATCTCAATCGACTGGATTAACGAGGATTTGATTACTTTTGTCAAAGACCGCCTCGGACACGACCAGCGTTACGCAATCGACCCGACCAAAATTACCAATGCCTTAGGTTGGTATCCCGAAACGAAATTCGAAGTCGGCATTGTGAAGACTATCGAATGGTACTTGAATAACCAGCCGTGGGTGGAAGAAGTAACTAGCGGAGATTATCAAGGCTATTACGAAAAAATGTACGGGAAATAGGAAGATAAGATAGTAGGAGATTGATAATAGAGGAAGATAAGATAGTAGGAGATTGATAATAGGGGAAGATAAGACAGTAAGAGATTGATAATAGAGGAAGATAAGATAGTAGGAGAAAATAAGATAATAGAGGATTGATAATAGGAGATAGAAAAAGAACGTTAGAAAAAAGAAGGTTTTTCTTTAGATATAATTATAATGTGCATTTAACAAGTCGGTGGTAACTCCATTCCCCTCCTTCCGGGAAGGAGGGGTGGCTGAAAGCCGGGTGGTAGGTGCGCCTATTTGTTTTAATAATAGACTCATGTACTCACTACACCTCCCCTACGGGGACTCCTCCTTCCCGAAGGAGGAGAGTATTGGATACTATCGACTATGAACTGTTGAATTATTTTTCCCTAATTTATCTTGTCTCAAATTTGACAAAGAACCCATAAGAAAACACGTGTGTCGCTAAATAATAAGTCACTAATAACGTATAATAAGTCGTTAATAACGTATAACTGTTAATGTCTTGTCTTGTTAATAATGCTAACCCGGTAATTTTCACTTTCAACTTTCAACCTAATAATAGCCCTAACGACAAAAGGACTCCCATGAGCAGCATATTACGCGACGTTTCGCCTAATATGTTGTTTAGTTTTTTACCATTATATATACGTACCATTTTTCCATGTGAAGAAGTGGGGGATCAGATAAAGTTGCGGAAGCAGTCCCGCATAAAAATGTCCTTCACTCAAGAACCGGAGACAGAGCAAGGACGCTGTTATTCCCAGTGCCAGATAAAAATAGCGTCCGAACTTCTCACCGAAACGGACGATAATGGTTTGTTTTCCGCTTCGTGCATCCGCTTCGCGGTCGCGGTAATTATTGACAACAAGTAAAGTGTCAATGAGCAGTCCGCAAACGAGTGAGGCTACGGTAACATCCGGCGTCCATGTTAGCGCTTGCACATAGTAGGTTCCACCTACGGGGACAAAACCGAAAAAAATGATTACTAAAACATCTCCCCAACCGTTGTAGGATAGGGATAAGGTCCGGTTGTATAGAGAAAAGCAAAAAGTACACAGAGAACGCCGACGATAATCAGCTCCCACCCCGCATAGAAAAGCAGCGTGCAACCGATGAGGCAGGCAAGGGCAACCGTGACGATGATTCCCGTTTTCATTGCCTGAAGAGAAATCCAACCTTGCGCACAGGCGCGTTCAGGCCCCAGGCGGTCTTCCCTGTCCGTCCCTTTGAGGAAGTCAAAAAGGTCATTGATAAAGTTGGCGGCAATCTGCATCAGGCTGGCGAACACGCAACAGATTAGTGCAGGTAACCATTCAAAATGCCCGTCCATGGCGGCAAGTGCAGTACCTATTAAAACGGGAGTAACTGCACCTGTCAGAGTCTTGGGGCGTGCCGCTAATATCCATGCTTGCAGTGAGTTACGCTTTATTTCTTTCATGCTTTAATATATTATAGAGAGTTTTGACGGACAAAGATAGATGATTTTTCGTATCTTTGCACCCCCGAAATACTTCAAAATACTTCAAATTAAGAGAAAATGAAGAAAATAATTTATTCCGTTATCTTGTTGACACTGCTTTCGCTGGCCTCTTGTAAGTCGAAGAAAAATATGGTGTCCACTTTGCCTTCGCCTGTTTTAAATACAGATTCCGTTCATGCGGATACCGCTTCCACTGTCCCGGCAGATGTTTTTGCGCCGGATCATGCCGGACTCAAAGAGCTGGATGTCTCGAAAGAAAAGAAAAGTGAACCGGCAAAGAAACAAACCATTGCCGGAACCGAATCTGTTGATCGTGTACTTCGTGAAGCCAAAATTACTTCATCAACCGAAAGTGTGTCATCCGCTTATACAGGTGTCGACCGTGTCGTGAAATATGATTTCACTCACCGGGATGTTCCCGAAGCTTTTGAAGGTTTCCGCATCGCCTTCGTCTCCGATTTGCATTATAAAAGCCTGTTGAAAGAACAAGGACTGAACAACCTTGTCCGTCTGTTGATTGCCCAAAAGGCCGATGTCCTGCTAATGGGAGGTGACTATCAGGAAGGTTGCGAATATGTGGAACCTTTGTTCGCTGCCCTTTCCCGTGTGAAAACGCCCATGGGGACATACGGCGTAATGGGAAACAATGATTACGAACGCTGTCACGACGAAATTGTCCGTACAATGAAACATTATGGGATGAGGGTGTTGGAACATGAGGTAGATACTCTTCGGAAAGACGGCCAGCAGATCATTATCGCAGGCGTACGCAATCCTTTCGACTTGACACACAACGGCGTGTCGCCTACATTGGCACTCTCTCCCAAAGATTTTGTCATATTATTAGTACATACACCGGACTATATCGAAGATGTTTCGGTGGCTAACACCGACCTTGCTCTGGCCGGGCATACCCACGGCGGACAAGTCCGTGTCTTTGGAGTCGCCCCGGTGTTAAATTCTCATTACGGAAACCGCTTCTTAACCGGGCTGGCCTACAACACCGCAAAAATTCCCCTTATTATAACAAACGGAATCGGCACTTCACAACTCCCGATTCGCATTGGTGCACCGGCAGAAGTGGTAATGATAACGCTTCATCGGTTGGCGGAGTAGTATTGTAAATTTGTTTTTATATATTCCCAAGCTGCCGGATGCAGAAAATACCGTATATCTTTTCCTGTGTCCAGTGCTTTGCGAATAAATGTAGAACTGATCTCGAATACAGGTGAATGGACGAGGCGTACAGTTTCCGGCAATTCATCTTCTTTTACGGGGTAGTTGGGGCGGGGATAAATCAGAATGTTGTTCTCTTTTAGGATACGCTCCGACTGATACCAACGGTCGAAACGCGCCCAGTTGTCAGAGCCGATAATGAAATAGAAGTCCCGTTCGGGATAAGCAGCGCGTAGCTTTTCCAATGTATGCACGCTGTAAGAGGGACGTGGCAGGTGAAACTCGAAATCCGAAGCTTGAAAATGCGGATAACCGTTGATAGATAACTCCACCAATTAAGACGCAGCCCGTCACTCCATAATTCGGACTGCGTTTTTAAGGGATTCTGTGGGCTGACCATAAACCAGATTTCGTCCAACCCTTCGTATTCGCAAAGATAATTGGCCAAGGCAAGATGTCCGATATGAATCGGGTTGAATGAGCCGCTAAAGATTCCGGTTTTATGTTTCTTCATTTGTATCTTTCTGTCTGGCAAAAGACAATTAACTAGGCCTCCAAAAACTTTTTAATTACTTTCAAAGCTTCCGCCTTAGCCGTCTCCAGATCGTCATTAACGATCACGCAATCGAACTGCGGAGCAAAGCTCAACTCATATTCCGCTTTGGCGATGCGGCTTTCGATTACTTCCGGCGCATCTGTGCCGCGACCTTCCAGTCGGCAGCGCAGTTCATCTACCGAAGGCGGTTGGATAAATACCGACAATGCACGGTCACCGTAAAACTTCTTGATGTTGCATCCGCCTACTACATCTACATCAAACACCACATTCTGACCTTCTTTTAACTGTTTTTCCACCTGTTCTTTCAGTGTGCCGTAGTAACGGTCTTTATACACCTCCTCGTACTCCAGAAACTCATTGTTCTCGATACGGCAACGAAACTCCTCCGGAGTGAGAAAGAAATACTCAACCCCGTGTTGCTCCGTTCCGCGCGGCGGGCGGCTTGTTGCGGAAATAGAAAACGCAAGATTCAAATGCTGTGTCAGTAGATAGTTGATGATAGTAGATTTGCCCGAGCCTGACGGGGCGGAGAAAATAATTAATTTACCTGTCATGTGATTCTTTCTATTTGAAATTACATTACATTCAGTACCTGTTCCTTGATCTGTTCCAGTTCATCCTTCATCTGGACAACAATCTTCTGCATTTCCGCATGATTGGACTTGCTACCTAATGTGTTGATTTCCCGGCCCATTTCCTGTGCGATAAATCCGAGCTTTTTCCCCTGTCCGTTACCGCTTTCCATAGTACTAATAAAATACTTCAGATGATTGCCAAGCGTTGTTTTTCTTCGTTTACATCCAATTTTTCGATATAATAAATCAATTCCTGTTCCAGACGGTTCTTGTCATAATCTACGCTCAACGTCTTTTCGAGTGCGTCCGTGATGCGTTCTTTCACCTTTTCTACCCGTTCTTTCTCATAAGGAGCGATCTTTTCGAGCAACAGCGAGATATTCGCAATCTTTTCGCGGAACTTCTTTTCCAGTGCGGCACCTTCCTGTTTGCGGAAATCTACCAGATGATTAATCGCTTCAAGCACCGTGGCGTGCACTACTTTCCATTCCTCTTCCGATAATTCCTGGATTTCCGTTTTCGTCATCACGTCCGGCATACGGAGCAACGTTTGAAACCAATCCGTAGGGACAGGAATGCCGATGTTTTCCGAGATAGCCTGAATCTGTTTGTAATATCCTTCCACCAATGCCTGGTTGATAGGTGTTGCACTCTCGGCGCCCTCTTTTTTCTCGATCCACAGGCTGAAATCTACTTTTCCGCGCTCCAGAACCTTGGAAATCTCGTTACGGATTTCTATTTCTTTTTCACGATAAGCCGGGGCGATGCGAGTGGATAAATCCATTGCCTTGCTGTTGAGCGACTTGATTTCTACGTTTATTTTCTTTTCTGGAAGTTCGGCAGTAGCTTTGCCGTAACCTGTCATTGACTGTATCATATTTTAAAGTTGCGCAAAACTACACGAATATTTTAAAGAATTGGAAATAATCATGTAATTTTATATTTATATCTGATTATCAGAAACTTATATACCGATTTTAATGCTGGCTCATATCTGTCCTAATAAACTAGTCGCAAATATAACTATTTTCAATGATACATCTAAAAATAGCTGCAATAAAAAACTTTGATTGCAGAAAAATCAGGGAAACAGGCGTGAAATTATAAGCATGTTTTAATTGTCTGATATCTAAAAATATATGTCTTTTTTGTTAAAAACAAACATCTTGATTACGATGTTTTCTAAACATAATTATTTTAAGATATAACATGAAACTACTTAATTTGTCTGAGCACCGCTCCTGCTTTAATTATCAGCTTAATTTTGCAAGTGGGTTTACTCGATATAAATTGGCTGCACAAGAATGTGGGCAAGTTGATAATGACAGCTGTTTTTGTATTTTATTCCTGTTGAAAGGAGAATTGTTAGTTGATATAGGGCAGGAACATCATATTTCTCTTCTCAGAAACAGGATGCTCCTTATTCCACAGCGGGAGGAGAACCGGATTAAAAGTGTTGTACCGGCAGAATGTCTTTTATTGTTTTGGAACAAACAGATAACGGCTTGTGACAAAATGTATTTTGATTCTATTTCCCGTGACAAGTTGGGAGAGAGGGATAACTGTATTCTTCTAATTCGCAAACCGCTGCTTCACGTGTTAAGGCAGTTGCTTATTTATCTGGATGCAGGATTATTATGTAGGCATATGCACATTCTCAAACAACAGGAAATAATACTTGTATTGAGGGGATTTTATACCAAGCCCGAGCTTGCTTCCTTCTTTTCAGGAACATCCGGAGTAGGAAGAAAATTTGAAGATTTTGTGCTGGAAAATTATCGGAAAGTGAAATCTGTGAAAGAATTTGCCAGTTTGTGTTGTGTGTCAGAACGCTCTTTCAACCGCAAGTTCCAAGATTGTTTTAACCAGAGCCCTATCAATGGATGCAGGAACGGAAGGCTGAGATTGTTCGTGAGAAGTCTGTGATCCGGATGTTGCTTTCCGGGAAATAGCCATGGAATTTGGATTTAGTTCTCCCGCCCATCTCACCTGCTATTGTAAAAGACTGTTTGGGCTAACTCCGACAGAATTGCGGAGCGAAAGCAAAAAAGATAAAATTTGACCGTATGATAAATACCTGTCTTTTTTAATACAATATTAAGCAATATGGAATCTTCTATTCAAAAAGTAAGCAAGAAGGAAAAGACTTTTATTTCTCTTCGTGCACATGGCTTGTCGGTATATTGTTTCCGTCTTTATAAGGATCTTGTCAAAATGATGTCCATGTATGTAAGGGATGAAAAGAGGCAGGATATTTTTTATTCCCTGATGACAGGGACTGATATATCCGATCTGTCCTACAGGTATAATCTTTCCATACGAGAATTAATTTTCATGTATGAGGAAGGCGTAAGGGAAGTAAGTCGTTGTTGGGAAAGTCTGGTTCAAGAACAGCAAAGGCTTCAATCAGTCCATCTTCGGTATAGAAACTATAAGGCTGTTTTACACAGGAACAATGTTGTTTGCGGACAATTTAAAGTCTTTGTTCCACTCAAAGAATATGATATACCTGCGGAATGTGTGGATAAACTTTCCACTCCTTTGGAATATTTGGAGATACAACCGAGAATCTTACGGAACCTTAGGAGGTATAATATCTATCTGTTGGAGGACCTGTTGCGGTTTATCAAGAAAAATGGTTTTGACGCATTGGGCAAATTACATGGTGTAGGCAAGCGGTCCTGTGAAGATTTATATCTAATCTTAAAAGATAAAGATATTTTGACGAG
>ENA-OQCK01001027-OQCK01001027.1-human-gut-metagenome-genome-assembly--contig:-NODE-1027-length-11699-cov-4.511666_pt1 | contig 11699 bp, 11 predicted proteins | sample MGYA00242498_ERZ504578 | MGnify/ENA primary metagenome ERZ504578 (study PRJEB26092, sample SAMD00036229) | human gut metagenome | host: Homo sapiens | study: EMG produced TPA metagenomics assembly of... | reverse complement strand
CCAATTCCGACAGGCAGCTATTTACTTTTTGCATATCCTTGAAAATATTCTGATCCAATACCCTTGCATAGTGTTTTGTTACGCTTGTATCTGCATGACCTAACATCTTAGCAACATTCTCCATACTTACGCCATTTGCAAGGCAAATGCTTGTGGCATAGCTATGACGGGCGGTATGTGTGCTAAGATTTTTATGAATTCCGCACACATCGGCAATCTCCTTCAAATAACTGTTCATGCGTTGATTACACAATACAGGTAAAAGTTTTCCGGTACACTCTGCCACATCCTTATATTTATCAAGTATAGAAGCTGCCACAGGCAGCACAGGAATGTTACACATGATTTTAGTCTTTTGGCGGTTCTTCCTTATCCAAAGTTCCCCTTTATTGTCTTTTACCAAGTGTTCGGGTGATAAATCTTTCACATCGCTGAACGCCAAGCCAGTAAAAATGCAAAAGACAAAAACGTCACGTACCTGTTCTACTCGTTTAATTGTAAACTCTTTGGCGAGAATGATTTTAATCTCGTCCATCGTCAGAAATTCAGGATCGGTTTCTTCCAATTTGAAACGGTAGTAAGCAAACGGATCTTTCTTTATCCAGTCGTTTTCCAAAGCAATACGGATAATCTTCTTTAAGTTCTTCAATCGGGTAATAGCGGAGTTCTGCGCACAACCTTTTTCAATCTTCAAGAAAGCATCGAACTTAGAAATGAAGTTGGCTTCCAAGTTATTCAGGGCAATATCAGATAACTGATATTCTTTCTTAATGAATTCCTCCAAATATCGGGTAGTGGTTTCATACCGTTGAACGGTTTTACTAACAAAGTCTTTGCCGATCAGCTTACGACTTTGTTCGTTGTGTTCTCTGAATACTTGCAAAAGGGTTTTGCTTTCTTCATCCACACCATAATACAGTTTTCTCACAAGATCAACGGTGATAACCTTGTCGGAAGTTTCCAGTTCCCTATAAATTTGGTGTATGCGTGAGCGTGTGATTTCTAAGTAGTGGTTCAGTTCCACCGACATACGGTCTTTTCCTTTTGAATTCTCTTTTGCTTGATTCCATAGGTTTACGGGACAACTTCTTTTGATAGAAATATCTACCATACAGCCGTTTACAGTGATTCTCATGCACACAGGTGCTTCTCCGTTCTTTAATAACTTGGCTTTTTTGATAAAGAACAAAACAGAAAATGATTTTCGAGCCATTTTTACATCGTTTTTTTAAGTTACAAAACTATGTATTCTCTTCCAAAGTAAGTCTATGCAAAATACTATGAATCAGTGAGAAAGATGCAAATTCGTGGGACTTTTTAGAATTAAATTTTAGTCCCACGATTTATCCACCGATAATATGCTTGAAACGGCTATTTTCTGCTACCTGCCAGAAAAAAGAAATCCCTGATAATATCTGATTATCAGGGATTTGCTTGATTTTTCTTTTGTTTTCAGTGATCCGCCTGGGGCTCGAACCCAGGACCCCAACATTAAAAGTGTTGTGCTCTACCTGCTGAGCTAGCGAATCAGACCTTATTGCTGTTAAGCGGGTGCAAAGATAGGCACTTTTGTTTAAAAAACAAATGGATTAAGGGAAAAAGTTTTGATAACGACTTCTGCTTTTACTCTTCTTGTTGATTATCAGTCTGTTCAAACTTGTGAATTTTTTCTCTGTTTATGATGAAACGTTGATAGTAGGAGAGCATAAGGGTGGTAAGCGGAAGTGCTATAATCATACCCAGCATACCCATCAATGAGCCCCAAATTGATAAAGACAGTAGGATGATGGCAGGGTTCAGGCCCGTAATTTTCCCCATGACACGCGGTACGATGAATCCGTCTTGAATGGCTTGTACTATGATGAATACCGCAAGCCGATGCAATGATAATCCAGAAGTTTCCTCCCGTATCCGCTGCTTTCAGTATGGCCAGCACGATGGTAGGTATAAAGCCAATAATCTGTAAATAGGGCACTAGGTTTAAAGCACCGATGAACAAGCCGAGCCCAATGGCCAGTGGGAAATCAATAATCAGAAAGCCTATACTGAACAGAATACCGACACACAATGCCACGAATGCTTGTCCGCGGAAGTATCTGTTCATGCCGTCTTTCACATCGTTCATTACATTGATTACGAAGGGCCGGTATTTCTGTGGTACCAGGTGGGGCCACCCTTCGGAAATGCTTTCATAGTCCAGCAATATGAAGATTATATAGAGAAGAATGAGAAAGAAAGTGAAGAAGCTGAACAGTAGATTGACGGATTCTGACAGCAAGGACCAGAGCCGGGGAACGGTTTCCTTGATGGCGTTCAGCATATTCTCTTCCTTGAACAATTGGGTGACAAACTGGGTGTCTATGTTCTCACGAAGGAATTCAGAGAGTGTTTTGGGCACATTGCCGTCGTGGGTTCCGTTGGAAAAGTAGTCTATTACCAAATCTTTCACCCTGACGAATTCGTCCATCATGGGAGGCACAAGCAGATAAAATGCGGTTCCTCCTACAATCAGAATACTGAATAAGGCGCAGAAGATGGATATGACCCGGTTCTTGAGCCTTAATCTGTACTGGAAAAAGGTGACCAGGGGGTATATCAGATAGGCAATGAGCCATGCGATGAAGAATGGCAGCAATACGCCGCTTAGACGCTTGAAGAGCATAAGGATGCCGATAATAATGACACCGAGTATGACACCGCGGATAAAACTGTCGAATGTAATCTTTTTGCGTTCCATAATGCTCTGTTTTTTGTATTCGTTAATGACCGCTTTCCTTTTGGTCGGCTTGGATGGCTTGCTGATAGCACTCCCGGCATAGAGGTTCGTACTCTTCGGTTTCCCCCAGCAGTACTTGTTTGTCGTTCTTGACGGTACGGTGGGAGAACGAGGCGAGTTGGCCGCATTTCACACAGATGGCATGTACTTTGGAAACTTCGTCTGCAATGGCACACAGTCCCGGCATAGGACCGAATGGAATACCCCGGAAGTCCATGTCCAGTCCGGCAACAATGACGCGTATACCATTGTTGGCAAGCTGGTTGCATACATCAATCAGGCCGCTATCAAAGAACTGGGCTTCGTCAATGCCCACTACATCTATCTCTGAAGTGAAGAGCAGAATGCTGGCAGACGAGTCGATGGGAGTGGAGGCTATGGAATGACTGTCATGCGATACTACATCGGCTTCGGAATAACGGGTGTCTATGGCGGGCTTGAATATCTCTACGCGTTGTTTGGCAAATTTTGCCCGTTTCAGTCTCCTTATCAGCTCTTCGGTTTTGCCGGAAAACATAGAACCGCAAATGACCTCAATTCTTCCCCTGCGTTTGGTTTCCTGTATATGATCTTCTGAGAATAATACCATGCTTTCGAGTGTTATATTTAAGCGCAAAAGTAACACTTTTGTTTGCTTTCCGATATTTTTTCATTATTTATTTCTACATTTGTAGCGTTAACACGGACTGTGTAAAGGATATGCAAACCTTATTAAATGACATAGAATTAGATATTCAGGAATTGAAATGTTTGATGCAAGCCATTTCAAGTGATACCAATCCGACATTGAGGATTGTGGCAAAACGGAATATCCAGCAGATGAAGGTAGCTTGGAGGCGTTGCAAGAACTGCTTGAGGAGCGCCAACGGCTGTTGTGCCGCCCCTGAAGGAAATCCCTACTGCTACTACTCCTTTGGCTGGACCGGTTTCTCCGGTTGTACCGGTCGTCCCTGATACAATGAAGATGGTATGTGAGGAACCGGAAACAGTTCATACGGCTGAAGCGCTCCAGACTGTTGTAACTTCGGCATCTCCTATTTTGGCAGAACGTATCAAGCCTGCCAAGGATTTGAGACATGCATCAGTCTGAACGATTCATTCCGTTTTGTCCGCGAACTGTTCGCAGGCGATGCTGCACGGATGAATGAAGTGGTACGACGTTTGGGTGAGGCTCCTTCTTTGGACAAGGCTATGGATATTTTTGCTTCGGAAGTGCACCCGGATGAAGAAAATGAAGCCGCCGTCGATTTTATGGAACTCCTCAAAAAATATTTCAGCTAAACGACCGATAAGTATGGGAAAACTTTATGTAGTGCCTACCCCGGTAGGAAATTTGGAAGATATGACATTCCGTGCTATCCGGATTCTGAAAGAAGTGGATTTGATACTTGCTGAGGATACACGTACCTCCGGCATATTGCTGAAACACTTCGAAATAAAGAATGCGATGCAATCTCACCATAAATTTAATGAACATAAAACGGTTGAAAGTGTTGTTAATAGAATAAAGGGGGGAGAAACTGTAGCTTTGATTTCGGATGCAGGTACGCCAGGTATATCCGACCCGGGCTTTCTGGTAGTCAGAGAGTGTGTGCGTAACGGCATCGAAGTGCAATGCTTGCCGGGAGCGACAGCTTTTGTACCGGCATTGGTGGCTTCCGGACTGCCGAATGAGAAGTTCTGTTTTGAAGGTTTCCTTCCACAGAAGAAAGGAAGGATGACCCGCCTGAAGCATTGGCCGAGGAGTGTCGTACCATGGTGTTCTATGAGTCTCCCCACAGATTGGTAAAAGCTTTGACGCAGTTTGCCGAACATTTCGGTGCCGAACGTCAGGCTTCTGTTTCGCGGGAAATCTCAAAGATGCACGAAGAAACGGTGCGTGGAACGCTTACAGAATTGATTGAACATTTCACGGCGAACGAACCGCGCGGTGAAATTGTGATTGTAGTAACAGGAATAGACGATTAAATAACTTCATTAACCAAACGTAAAACGAAAGCGTATGAAAAAGTTAGCAGTTTTAATTGTATGCGCGGCTGTAATGGCTTCGTGTGACAGCTTCTCTGGTGGCAGTAAGAACCAGCTGAAAGCTGAAAATGATTCTTTATTGATGGAACTGACTCAGCGTAATGCTGAATTGGACGAGATGATGGGCACTTTCAATGATATTTCAGAGGGATTCCGCCAGATTAATGCAGCAGAGAGCCGTGTGGATTTGCAGCGTGGTGCTGTGGCAGAAGGCTCTTTGAATGCCAAGCAGCAGATTGCGTCGGATATTGAATTTATCCGTAAGCAGATGGAAGAGAACAAGGAACAGATTGCCAAATTACAGTCCATGCTGAAGAACAGTAAAAATAACTCTGCCCAGTTGAAGAGGGCTGTGGAGTCCCTGACTCAGGAGTTGGTGGCAAAGACCCAGCGTATCGAGGAATTGCAGGCTGAGCTGGCTTCCAAGAATATCCGTATCCAGGAACTGGATGCTGCCGTAACCGGTTTGTCTACTGAGAAAGAAGAATTGACTGCCGAAAATGAGGCGAAGGCTCAAACCGTTGCCGAACAAGATAAGCACTCAATACGGCTTGGTTTGTATTTGGTACGAAGAAAGAGTTGAAGGACCAGAAGATATTGACAAATACCGGACTTTTCAAAAAAGGCCAGGTGCTGAAAGATTCTGATATCAACAAGGACTACTTTACACAAGTGGATATCCGTACGACAAAAGAGATTAAACTATACTCCAAAGATGCTGATATCTTGACCACTCATCCTGCTGGCTCTTATGCGTTGGAGAAAGATGATAAAGGACAGCTGACTTTGAAGATTACAAATCCGAAAGACTTCTGGAGTGTGTCCAAGTATTTGGTAATCCAAGTAAAATAACACTGTTATAAGATTGATACAGAACGGACGCAGGTTATTGGAATTGATAATCTGCGTCTATTTTTATATATACCTTTCCTTTAAGTTATGGCATCTCAATATAAAAACCTCTTTTTTGATCTGGACGATACGCTTTGGGCATTTTCCCTTAATGCACGTGATACATTCGAAGAAATGTATCACAAGTATGACTATGGTCGTTTCTTTCGCTCTTTCCTGCATTTCTATACTCTTTATCAGCATCGTAATACAGAACTCTGGGAAGAATACGGTAGAGGGCAGGTCAGTAAGGAAGAGTTGAACCGCCAGCGTTTCCTATATCCTCTGGAGGCAGTAGGGGCGAGGGATGTTGCTTTGGCTGAGGCTTTTTCTGATGATTTCTTTTCGGTCATTCCCACAAAAATCGGCTGATGCCGCATGCTTATGAGGTGCTGGAATATTTGGCGGGGAAATATAACCTCTATATCCTTTCCAATGGTTTCCAAGAACTGCAATGTCATAAGATGCGTTCGGCAGGTATCGACCGCTTTTTTAAGAAGATTGTTCTCTCTGATGACATCGGTATCTTGAAGCCCTGGCCCGAAATCTTTCATTTTGCACTTTCTGCCACACAATCCGAGGTGCATGATTCTTTGATGATAGGCGATAGTTGGGAAAATGATGTGATAGGAGCCAAAGGAGTGGGTATGCACCAAGTGTTTTATAATGTAACCGGGAAGGAAGAACTGCCTTTTCAACCGACTTATCATATCAGTAATCTGAAAGAATTGATGCAGATTTTGTGACATTGAAATTTTTAATTGTACTTTTGTCTGCAGAAACGTATATTATACAGCTATGGACACAATCTTACCTTTCGCTCTACTTTGTTTTACCTCCTTCTTTACGTTGACAAACCCTCTCGGCACCATGCCGGTGTTTTTGACCATGACGCATGGAATGACGGACCGTGAACGGCAGTCGGTAGTATCGCGCGCCACTTTGGTTGCCTTTATTACGATTATGGTCTTTACGTTTGCGGGACAGTTCCTCTTTAAGTTCTTCGGTATCTCTACCAATGGTTTCCGTATTGCCGGTGGAGTTATTATCTTTAAGATTGGCTTCGATATGCTGCAAGCCCGTTATACTCCAATGAAGCTGAAAGACGAGGAAATCAAGACTTATGCCGATGATATTTCCATTACTCCTCTTGGAATTCCGATGCTTTGTGGTCCCGGTGCCATAGCCAATGCCATTGTGCTGATGCAGGATGCCCACACCATTCAGATGAAAGGAGTTCTTATAGGAATGATTGCCTTTATTTATCTGATTACCTTTTTCATATTGCGTGCTTCCACGCGGTTGGTCAAAATTTTGGGTGAGACGGGAAACAATGTGATGATGCGCCTAATGGGACTTATCCTGATGGTTATTGCCGTTGAGTGTTTTGTCAGCGGAGTGAAACCTATATTGGTGGATATATTGAAAGAAGGAGGCATACCATCACTGGCACACCTCCTCTAAACACTTTATTTATAAAAACACATTGGGAAAATTCCCAAGTTTCTTTAGGCTACTATTGATTAATAGCCTGGATTTTGTTCTATGTTCGGATTGGCATTGATTTCACCGACGGGAATCAACGGGAGCGCTTTCTTGGAGTCGCGGTTGAATGTACGCGCTTCTTCGCTCAATACGTCGTGCCATCCTCTGTCATTAACGTCCGTGTAGCGTGTAACGGTTTCACCTCGGCGCATAACATCGAAGTAGCGCTGTCCTTCACCTACAAGTTCCTTGCGGCGTTCGATGTAGATGCGGTCTAATGTGATGTTTCCGCTGGTTACTTGTTTGCTTTCATCCGTTGTGCGGTTGGAGATGATATCGTTCAGCAAGTTGGCAGCCTTGTTCTTGTCTCCGGCTTGGAAAGCTGCTTCTGCTGCTGACAAGTAAACTTCTGACAAGCGCAGCAATGGGACATTGGAGTAACGTACATCTCCGTTTACAGCAGGCATTTTGTTGATGTAAACTTTACGTTTGTCAAATCCTCCTGCTGCCGCTGCCAATAATATGTCGTTACGGATGTCTGCCGGGTCGGATGTAAGCATGTCAGAGAAGTCTTTTGTGACAATTACATCTCCATATCCGGGAGAAGCGCCAGCCTTGTCTGCATATAAGTAGGCAATACCTTCACGGTCTGTCCAGTCAGTATTGTTGTTGATGGAAATCTCGAACATGATTTCTTTTGAATGATTGGCATCACTTTTGCTCCATGCAGCAACATATTCTGACGGTTCCCAAAGTTTGTAAGACGAGTTTGATATGATGTCTTCAGCTACGGATAAAGCCTTGCTCCATTCGCCTTTTGTCATATATACACGTACCTGCAAGGCTTTGGCAGCCCAAAGGTTGACATAACCCACTTCATTGGTTTTGGGCAGTGCATTTGAGTTGATTGCATCTGTCAAATCCTTTTCAATAGCCTCATAACATTGGGCTACCGTGCTGCGGCTTGGCTTTTCTGTCGATTCCAGCGGGGAGGTAGCGATGGGCACACCGGGTGAGCTGCCTTGATCTACCGTATAAGGTTTACCGTAGATACGTGTAAGGTCAAACAGTGCCATGGCGCGCAGAACTTTTGCTTCTGCATCATATTGGTCAATAGTGGCTTTTGCCTCTGCCGCGTCGGTCAGGTTGCCACTTTCTGCTGCCTGAATCAGACGGTTGGCGCGTGCTATGACTACATAAGGCATCTGCCATACGGCTGTTGAGGTGGTGAAATTGTCGGCAGTTGTATATTCCATATAGTAGTAGAAGTTTGCTCTTCCACTTCCACCGTTATATTCATATTGGATATCTTCCCCTCTCATGTCACCGTATACGAACATGAGGCGTCCATAATAATTAATCAGGCTACTGTTACCTTTAACGGCAGCATAAAGTCCCGTCCGCACATTGGCCAAATCATCGCTGTTCTTGATTGCGGTTTCAGCATCTATTCCGTCTGCGGGTGACTGATCCAGCCAACTGTTGAGGCATGATGAAGTGCTGACTGCCATAGCTGCGCAAAGCGTTGCTGTGTATAATGTCTTTAATATTTTCATTTTCGTATCTTTATTAGTTAGAAATTCAATTCTATTCCGAATGTATATGTTCTCAATGCCGGAGTCTCAAATGTGCATAGTCCGTCTACACGCATTTCCGGATCTACAAATAAGTCTTTAGATTTCCATGTAAGCAGGTTGGACCCGAGAAGTAAATTCTTGCCTTGCTAAGTCCAAGCTTGTTGATATAGTTTTGCGGAATGCTTACACCTAATGTGAGGTTCTTCAGACGTAGATAATCAGTAGGCATCAGCCAGCGTGAAGACAGTGAAGCTACGCTTCCATATTCAAATTTAGGCAATGTGGCATTCGTGTCGCCCGGGCCGGTCCACATCTTTGAGATGTCGTAGTATGTCGGTACGGCACCACCGTATAGATGTGAACCGCCATTGGAGTGCTGCCAAGTGGAGTAGTCAAAAGCATCACCACCCAATGAATAAGTGAAAGTGAAGCCCAAGTCGATAAACTTCCATTTGAGGTTGTTGGTAAGACCGCCTTCTATACTAGCCTGATGCTTGCCTACAATAGTTTTGTTGGCTTCAGAGATATTTGTAGTTGTCTTGCGGGCATTCTCTGTTCCGTCATTCAGATAGAACATTTCTTTACCGGTCTCTGCGTCGACTCCGGCGTATTCATAAACATAGTATGAATAGTAAGGTTCGCCTACACGGTGAATCAGCGGTCCTGATACGATTTCATTCTGCTGGCCATCCAATTTGGTCAGTTTGTTGCTGTTGTGTGCCATGTTCAGAGAAGTGGTCCACGTGAAATCCTTGTTTCTGAAATTGGTTGATGTAATGGTCAACTCAAAACCGGAGTTCTTCAGTGAACCGATGTTTTGCGGGGTGGTATACCCATAATTGCCATCATAATATCCGCCGACTTGTGATACGGGGAGGTCATATATAAGGTCGCTGGTTTTACGCTGATAGTAGTCGAATGTTACAGAGATACGGTCGATGAATGAAAGGTCGAGACCGATATTCCATGTTTTGTTCTTTTCCCATTTCAGGTCCGGGTTTGCAATTCCGACGATGGACATTCCTGACTGTCCATTGTATATGATTCCGTATTTATAAAGATTCATATAAGCGTAATAGTCTGATGGTTGCGTTCCGTTTACACCGTATGACACACGGAGCTTTCCATCTGTCAATACACTCTTGACAGGATTCAGGAAACTTTCGTCTATGAATCTCCATGCTCCGGAAACCGACCAGAAACTTCCCCAACGGTTTTCTCTTGCCAGACGTGAACTTCCGTCGGTACGATAGCTGAGACCGAGATAATATCTGTCTGCGTAGTTATAATTGGCACGTCCGAGGAACGAAGTCATGCGATAGCTCTGTCTGTTGGTTTCGGCACTTGTTGAACCGGCATTTGTCAATTCGTACAAATCACCCGGATAGTCTTGGCCTGCCATGTAGTTGAAAGCATATTCCGTATCTTGTGTTTCAAAACCAAGCAGGGCGTCAATATTGTGCAGACCGAAAGAGTTGATGTAAGAGAGCTGGGTTTGTGTATTCAGCTGGTCATTACGATTGACGATACGCTGCATGACACCACCGGGGGCACCATTGTTTGAGTGTCTGTCCCAAAGAACGTCATTGGTTCCTTGTGCGTAATCATAAGCAATCTTTTCACTTAAATTCAACTTGTCCCAAATATTGTAGGTCAACTTGATTGTATTGAATGCCTTCATCAGGGTATAAACGTCAGAGCTGTGTTCTCTTTCATACAAAGGATTGACTCCAAATACGCCGCAACCATTGTTTAATGTGCCGTCTTCATTATAAGGGGTTGATGAGGGGCTTTGGAAGAATGCGTAATTGGCCACAGGTCCATCATAGGAGGTAGCTTCATTAGTTTTGTTTTGTCTTACTTTTGAGAATTGGCTTGTAACCTGAACTTCAAAGTCTCCAAACTTATGAGTGAGGTTTGCATTACCAGTGAAACGTTCCAGACCTTGTTTGTAAATGATACCTTCCTGATTGGTATAAGCAGCTGAGGTGTAGAACTTGGTACGGTCGTTACCGCCAGATACGCTCAACTGGTAGTTCTGATGAGAACCGTTACGGAAAAGCAGGTCTTTCCAATCCGTCCATCCGGTTGAGGGTTTTGAAGCAAAGTCCTCGATGTTCTGGTCTGCAAAAGTTGCGGCATCTGCATCGGACATGTTTCCGGTGTATAACCCGTAATTCTTGAGACCGGTCCATAAGAGTTCGCGGCGCGAGTCACCGTCGAGCATAGGACGATAATCTATTGCCATGTTTGAGAAACCCCAGTCGGAACGGAAACTTACATTTGTTTTGCCTTGTTTTCCGCTTTTCGTCGTAATGACCACAACACCGTTAGCAGCACGCGAGCCGTAAAGAGAGGCAGCAGCCGCATCTTTGATAACTGTGATAGACTCGATGTCATTGGTATTGAGTGAAGACAAAATATCAGTTCCTGCATCACTATAAGTGAACTCGGATAAGTCTCCACTTGTGACCGGTGTTCCGTCAATAACATAAAGCGGATTGTTTCCGGCATTGATGGAACCCATACCACGTACACGGATACTGCTTACAGAACCTGGATTACTTGAACTTGAGCCAAAAGTAACACCAGCGACATTACCAGAAAGTTTGTCGGCAACAGAAAGAACAGGTACATCTTCCAAGGTGGAAGTGTTTACAGTAGAAGCAGCTCCAGTAAATGATGCTTTTTTAAATGTACCGTAACCGGTAACCACAACCTCTTCAAGCAGCTCAGAATCGGATTTCAAAATTACCTTTACATGAGGTTTAATCGTTACTTCTTGGGTTTGCATACCAACAAACGAAATCACCAGAGTTTTCGCGGAACTACAATGTGTATAATATATTGATAATAAAGAATATACAATAAGTCAAAGAATTGGCTAAAACAAGGAATACTCTTTTCAAAGCTGTCCTATATGGGTCTACAATAAACAAAAC
>ENA-OQCK01001026-OQCK01001026.1-human-gut-metagenome-genome-assembly--contig:-NODE-1026-length-11719-cov-2.158644_pt1 | contig 11719 bp, 19 predicted proteins | sample MGYA00242498_ERZ504578 | MGnify/ENA primary metagenome ERZ504578 (study PRJEB26092, sample SAMD00036229) | human gut metagenome | host: Homo sapiens | study: EMG produced TPA metagenomics assembly of... | reverse complement strand
TGCAGCATGGGCAAAGAAAATAGGAAGACCATGCTTTCTGGCTGTACTGGCAGGATTGCTGGCAACCTATGGAATCGGACTTTGCTTATAAATATTGTGATTTTAAATTACTACACGGGAACGGAGATTTCATTTTCTCTTCTGCTGTTATCCTGCTTTCCTCTGGATTTGCCGAAAGATATCCTGTGCAGTATCCTTGCGGCATATGTAGCTTTGCGTTTCCCTGTGGCCGTATGCGTGGTATAAAACAGGAGAGGGTCTATGCCAGGCAGATACAGAAATAAGGTGCTGTAGTAGAAATGCTTACCAACAGCTCTTTGCATCTGAAAAATAAATGTACAATCGAGCGGCTGAGATGCTTTCCTGCAGTACACTGAATCGGAAATCAACAGACTGTCTGTCTGGCTGTAACATGCTTTTTTCAGCGTCTGGATGCGTGTGACAGGAATCCATCCTCTCCATATGAAGAAATTTCAAATCTTACAAATTCTTAAACTGCTTTACATTCCACTTTTGCTAGGGTATCATTATTAGGTAAGAGAAATATGAGTGATAAGCCTATGAAAAAAACTTTACAGATATATTAAATTCCATTTAAAAATGACATATAAAAATATCGTCCGGCATTTCGGACTGACATTTTCCGCATCCGTTGCGGTATCCATAACACTGATTCTGATATCGGTATTCATGCTGATGACCAACAATCTCAACAGCTTTACGAAGCATATCGAGCAGCAGGTAACCATACGTGCGAGTATAGATACCATTGTAAAGGATAAGCAAAAGCAGCAGCTGCTTCATGCAATCGAACAGCTGAATACTGTAAAGCATGTAACGCTTTCCACCGGAAAAGAAGAACTGGAAAATTATAAAGCGGAATTTCAGGATGATTCCACTATGTTCGATATGTATGAGGGAAAAGCCAATCCGATTCGCGATACGTTTCTGATTGAGGTGAAAAACGGAAAGGATATTCAAAAAACTGCGGATAAGATTGAAAATATGAAAGGGATCGTATCTGCGGAATATGGCGGAGATTCCACAAGTGGAATGATTTCCACATTTGAGAAAATCCGGGAAGGCGGTATGATTTTCATTATCTTCCTGATTGTGATTGCAGTATTTTTAATTTCCAATAAAATCAAAATGTCTATTTATACACGAAAACAGGAAATTGCCATTATGCGTTTTGTCGGGGCCAGCAACTGGGCAATCAAATTTCCAATGATGCTGGAGGGTGTTTTCATCGGGATACTGGGAAGTCTGGTTCCTGTCCTGCTGACAATTTTCGGCTATCAGTATGTATATACCATCCTGGGCGGTACCTTCATGAGCAACATGTTCGTACTGCAAACGGTATTTCCTATGACACTTGAGATATCAGGAATTTTAATCCTGATCGGCGTTCTTGTCGGCCTGGTGGGAAGCTTTTTCTCCACCACCAGATACCTGCATTGGAAACGCTGATGTATTCGTTGTGAACCCGTATGTCATAACACAAGCAATTATCATAAACAGAATGTACACGCAGATTTGATCCAGTAGCGAGTTACTTATGAAAAAGGGAATTCGGATTTCTATGAAATCGTATGAAATTCCCTCTTTTTATATTGTGCAAGGGAATGTGGCAAGGAGGTGTCTGCGATATTATTCATTTTATGACTAGGACCTGCAATCAGGCATACCAATACAATAGCCACCTGTCCAGGCACTTTGTAAACAGCACAGGCAACGTACACTGCTTTTTTTGAATACTTCTTCCTGCATTTATCCTACCTTTGCGCAGATACCGTTTGATTTCTATAGTGCTTTCTCTGCCCCTTTGATCGTATGTGGTGTCTGTCCTGTTTCAACAGGAATCTTGTTGGCTTTTTCTTTGCCTGCCGTCTTTACCCTGTGGTATAATAAACGCATGAAACTACAACATGATAAAAAGAAATTTACAGAGCAGCTGCTGGACTGGTACGACCAGAATGCCCGTGTCCTGCCATGGAGAGAGGACGCTTCCCCCTACCGCGTCTGGGTAAGCGAGATTATGCTGCAGCAGACACGTGTGGAAGCAGTGAAGCCTTATTTTGAACGGTTTATACAGGCACTGCCTTCACTGAAGGCTTTAGCGAGGCGGATGAGGATACGCTGCGTAAGCTGTGGGAGGGACTTGGCTATTATAACCGTGTCCGCAACATGAAAAAATGTGCAATGGAATGCATGGAGCGCCATAACGGTGTACTTCCGGATACATATGAGGAGCTGTTGAAGCTTCCGGGCATCGGTGCCTATACAGCGGGAGCTATTGCCTCTATCGCCTATAAGCGTGTGTTCCGGCAGTGGATGGCAATGTTTTGCGTGTGTTCAGCCGGGTGCTCGTCAGCGAGGATGACATTTTGAAGGAACGCACAAAGAAGAAATTTCAGGACATTATACAGGAATATATACCGGAGCACAGAAGTGATGCCTTTAATCAGGCACTGATGGAAATCGGTGCGCTCGTATGCGTGCCGAATGCGGCACCCCGCTGTAATATTTGTCCGCTGGCAAGTGAATGCATGGGCTATCAGAGCGGAGCGGCACACCGGCTACCCAATAAAACAGCTAAAAAGGACAGAAGAATTGAAAAAAAGACAGTGCTTGTCCTTTTGTGTAAAGACAGGGTTTATCTGCATAAACGAGATGAGCAGGGACTGCTTGCAGGCCTGTATGAATTTATGATGCTGGACGAACAGAAAAGCAGAAAGGAGATCGCACAGGAATTTCAGGATCAGCTTCTGAGGCTGGTTCCTCTGCGGAAAGCAAAACATATCTTTTCCCATGTTGAGTGGCATATGAACGGATATCTGCTGGAGCTGAAACAGGAGGCAGTGGAAGGGGTATGGTGCACGAAGGATGAACTGCAAAAGACCTATGCAATCCCTACTGCGCTCAAGGTGTACAGAGAAGCCCTGCTGACATGGATAGGAGGTGATTCATAATGAAGCTGTATGAAGAGCTTTGCGCATATACACCCTGCAATCTACAGGAGGAAGCAGACCGTAAGGTCATGATGCGCTATATAAAGGAATTTCCCAATGTCTATACAAGAGATAATGTATATGGACATATCACCAGCAGTCCGTGGATCATCAATGCGGATGCATCAAAGGTACTCATGATTTATCATAATATTTATAACTCCTGGGGCTGGTGCGGCGGTCATGCGGACGGGGATCGGGATTTGATTCATGTCGCATTAAAGGAGGGAAGGGAAGAAACCGGACTGAAAAAGCTTGAGCTGCTAAGTGAATCCATTCTGGCCATCGATATACTGCCGGTACCACCGCATGTGAAAAGAGGTGCATTTGTATCCTCTCATGTTCATTTGAATGTCACCTATCTGTGTCAGGCGGATGAGCGGGATACGCTGTGCAGCAAGCCGGATGAAAACAGCGGTGTTAGGTGGATTGCAGTGGAGGAAATCGATCACTATGTAACAGAGGAGGATATGAAGCCGGTATATCGAAAGCTTGTGGAAAAAAGCCGCAGCCTCCTGCTTGCAGGCTAAGAGCAGGGGGAGTGAAACGCTAACGGAAGCAAGCGCACGGATATTCTAAAAGTCCCGTCAGGGATGATTGCGGCAGGCTGTTTTTCCATTGCTGTTTGATACATGCTGAAAGCGTCGGGGAACTGAATTCCAAAAAATCATCTAGGAAAGGGAAGACAAAAAAAAGGAAAAGGATTATACTGTATATGTATATCAGGAAAGGTTGGTCTTAATTATGAACATGCTGGAACAAATTAAAGGTGGACTTGTTGTGTCCTGTCAGGCGCTGCCTGATGAACCACTGCATTCATCCTTCATTATGGGAAGAATGGCGCTTGCGGCAAAACAGGGAGGTGCCGTAGGAATCCGTGCACAGAGCAAGGAGGATATCATCGAAATTAAAAAAGTCGTTGATCTGCCTGTTATCGGAATTGTAAAACGCAGCTATCCGGATAGTGATATTTATATCACCGCAACGAAAAAGGAGCTGGATGAGCTGTTTGAAACAGGGTGTGAAATGATCGCTATGGATGCGACGCTTCGTGATCGTCCGAATGGGGAAAAGCTGGAGGATCTCGTCAACTATGTGCATGAACACGGTGTTCTTGCCATGGCGGACTGCTCGACATATGAAGAATGCGTGAATGCGGAAAACATCGGCTTTGACTGTGTATCTACCACCTTATGCGGATACACGCCGTATTCCAAAAATGTGGATGGTCCAAATCTTGAGCTATTCAAAAAGCTGGCGGAAACAATCAAGGCTCCGATTCTTGCGGAGGGCAAAATCAATACGCCGGAGGATCTGGCTGCAGTATATGAGGCTGGTGCTTACAGTGCAGTGGTCGGTGGTGCTATCACACGTCCGAAGCAGATTACCGAGCGTTTTGTGAAGGCTTTGAAAAAATAAGATAAACGACATAATTTTGATAAGATACCTGAGCGTATGTGCAATTACATGCACATGACGGCTTTTGGGTATCTTTTTCTTTTACCAGCAGGAATGGATTCCAAATTCCTGAAAGTACTATGAAATCAAGCGAACTGGGCGAAAAAACCGCACATTCCGACATCTTTTGACATATGGTATAAGGAATGTGGGGTTATGCATATGAACATGAAGTAATGAAGTTTGGCGGTACCTCCCTGCGCAGTGAAGCGACCAGGAAATATGTGTACCGTCATGTGCTGGAAAGCAGCAAGACAAATAAAGTGATTGTTGTGGTATCGGCCATGGGCCGCTATCCGGATGCGTATGCTACGGATACCCTGCTGTCCATGGGCAGTGAATTTCTCACCAGGCAGGAAAAAGCCAGACTGGTTTCTATGGGAGAGCAGCTATCTGCACTGAAGATATGCAGTGAACTTCTGGATATGGGAATACGGGCGTATGCGCTCCCTTTTTTCGATTGCGGAATACTTACCGATGAGAACTATGACTATGCAAAGGTACTGAAGCTGGATCATACCGGAATACGCAAGAAGCTGAACAGCTATGATGTGCTGGTTGTCGGCGGTTTTATCGGTATCTCCCCCAGTGGTCATGTGACGACCCTCGGCAGAGGAGGCAGTGATTACAGTGCGGTATTGTTTGCGGATATGCTGGATCTCAAGGAAGTGGATATTTATACAGATGTGGATGGTGTCTATGACAAGGATCCCAAGCTGAATGAATATGCGATTAAATACGACAAACTGACCTACGACGAAATGCTGAATATGAAATCGAGGGTTTTGCATGACCGCTGTGTCAACTATGCAAAGGACCATCATATCCGCATATATTTAAAGGGAACCTTTTCCACAAGTCTTGGAACAATCGTTGAAGATTAAATTCTCTTACAATTCACGAACAATCGTATCAACTATTGGATTGTTTACAGGGATTGTGATACAATAACAACGAGGTGATCTGCTTGAAGAACATTATTTTGGTAAAGTATCTGGATGATGATACCAAGGCGAGAAGAATAGAAACGGCACTGGCTGAAACCAGAGTGGATTTTCAGGTAAATCTGGAAAAGCAATGCGTCATTGTGGAGGGAAACTCCGATATGGTGGCCGTTGCCAGAAAGGTTATCAATGATCTCGGCTTTATGATTATATAAGAGAGGGCAGCTATGTCGAGCTTGCCTTTTTTCTTGGATGGGAGCAAATATGATAGAAATTAAAACAAAGGATAACGAGCAGGACTACAGGTATGTTCGTATTGAGGTGTTCATGAAGGAACAGGGATTTCAGAATGAATTTGACGAAATTGATGCGACTGCCGTACATATTACTGTTTATGTGGATGGCACACTTGCAGGCTGTGCACGCTGTTTTCCAAAGGAAGAGGAGGCGGCATGGGTCTTCGGACGTATTGCGGTACTTCCCCAGTTTCGCCATCAGGGACTGGGCGGTGTCCTGCTATCCGAGATGGAGAGCATCGTTCACAGCAAAAAGGGAAGGCGCTGTATTCTGGATGCACAATGCCGTGCCTGTGCGTTTTATGAAAGCTATGGCTATACCATATGCGGGGAGGAGCATATGGATGAGCATGTTCCTCATGTACAGATGGAGAAGCTGTTGTGAGTAGGAATGTGCTTTACAGGATATGATGGAAACAACGCACTGGATTTATCGGATATAAGAGGTGAGCGTCAAGGAAAAGGTGCTTTGATGAAGGATATGCAGGAAGTCATTGATGAGCAGACGGATGTGAAATGCACAGACCATGCATGTACCTTAAGGGGATGCTCTACAGTATCGGTGTAAGAAACGAAAACAGACCTGTACTTTTCCTGTAAAGGAAGCTGTCCGTTCCTTGCTATGCAGTCTATACTGCCGTATGCAGGAAACCATGCAGCATCATGTACAATATTATTGTATACGGATACAGATCATATAACTGGTGATGGGATGGAAACGTATTGCAATCATTTCCGCATTCATTCTCCCCGTATGCTGAACATCTAAAGCACTCCGTGTTTTGCTTTCTACTTCTGTGTCCGGCAGGAAATTTCCCTTTTCAAAAAAGTTAAATATGATAGTTTATTCACAAAGTTAAAAAAGTGTGCTATACTATGCAATAGGTGATAAACATGACAGAGAAAAATGTGCCAAAGGCAACGCTGCAGCGATATCCTGTCTATCTGAAGGCATTGCGCAAGCTGAAAAGTTCAGGTGTAGAAAGAATCATGTCCAAGGAACTGGCCAGTGTCGTCAATATTGAACCGACGACGATTCGCCGTGATTTTTCTTTTCTGGGAAATCTGGGAAAGCAGGGATATGGTTATGATGTCAATCGGCTGATTGAAATTTTTAATCAGCAGCTCGGTATGGATTTTGATGAAAAAATCATTCTGGTCGGAGCCGGTAATATGGGCCGGGCACTGATGAAGTATAATAAATGGGATTATGTGGTTGGTGAGATTGCCTGTGCATTTGATGTCAATCCAGACCGTCAGGGTGTACGCTTCGGTATACCGGTATATGATATTGCGGATTTGGAGAAGAAGGTGCCGGATGCTGCCGTATCGCAATTCTGGCGATTTCTGAAAATATCCAGCAAACGGTCGATCGCTTGATTGCCTGTGGTATCACAGGACTTGTGGATTTTACGCATGAACATATACAAATTCCAAAAGGGGTTGTATTAAAGAGCGTGGATGTGGTATCATCTATACAGGAGCTGGTCTTTGAGACCAACAATCTGAATGTAGAGCGTTGAAGCAGAACAGAATAAATTACGCGCAACTAGCGAATGCAGGAAGGTGGAAGCTGCATGCATACGGATTTATATCTGAACGGCTGTGGAGCTGAACCGGAGAACAACAGTAGACGGTTTCGTGTGGGAACGATATATCCCGAAGAAGATGCTCATGCGGCAAACGCATGGGAATCAGGATGGCACCGCGTACAATACGTTCCTGAAAGGGAACGTTTTTTTGTACCGTAAACAGGAGGAAATGAATATGTTTGAATTTATGACAATACGCGAGCTGTATGAGATCGTTATGAGTGGATCTCATGTGGAACAGGACAGCATGGAATATGTGCAGCTGCAGGGCTGGGTTCGGACAAACCGCTGCAGTGGCAAGCTTGGCTTCATCGAGCTGAATGACGGAACATATTTCCGAAATGCGCAGCTGGTGTATTTACAGGAGCTGAAAAACTTTGCGGAGGTTGAGAAATATCCGACAGGTGCGGCGATCACTGTAACCGGAAAATTCGTGCTGACACCACAGGGAAAGCAGCCGTTTGAAATTCAGGTTACCGAAGCATCGCTGGAAGGGGATTGCGACCGTGATTATCCATTGCAGAAAAAGCGTCACAGCTTTGAATATCTGCGTGAAATTGCACATCTGCGTCCGCGTGCCAACTCCTTTTATGCAATCTTCCGTCTGCGCTCGGTATTATCCATGGCGATTCATGAATTTTTCCAGGATCAGGCTTTGTATACGTACATACACCGATCATTACGGGAAATGATGGTGAGGGTGCCGGTGAAATGTTTAAGGCGACAACCAGAGATGATGCCGATTATGAGCAGGATTTCTTTGGGAAGGAAGCATTTTTGACGGTTACCGGACAGCTGCATGTCGAAGCGTTTGCCATGGCGTTCCGTGATGTGTATACTTTTGGTCCGGCCTTCCGTGCGGAGAATTCCAACACGAGCCGTCATGCCAGTGAGTTCTGGATGATTGAGCCGGAAATTGCCTTTGCGGATCTGGAGGATGATATGAACCTGATCGAGGATATGGTGAAATACTGCATCGATTATATTCTTGAAAATGCGCCTGAGGAAATGAAATTTTTCAATACGATGATTGATAAGAGCTGTATTGAACGTATCACGAAGGTGCGCAATTCGGATTTCAAGCGGATGACATATACGGAAGCAATCGATCTGCTGTTACAGGCGGATGTGAAGTTTGATAACAAGGTGGAATGGGGTATGGATCTCAATTCCGAGCATGAGCGTTATATCTGTGAGAAAATCGTGGATGGACCGGTTTTCCTGACGGATTATCCAAAGGAAATCAAGGCTTTCTACATGCGTGTCAATGATGATGGAAAAACCGTGGCAGCCTGTGATCTGCTTGTCCCGGGAGTCGGTGAGCTGGTCGGCGGCAGTCAGCGTGAAGAACGCTATGATGTTTTGGAAGCGCGCATGAAGGATATGGGCATGACGACAGACAGTCTGCAGTGGTATATGGATTTGCGAAGATACGGAGGCTGCAAGCATGCCGGCTTCGGTCTTGGCTTTGACCGTCTGTTGATGTATCTGACAGGAATGCAGAATATCCGTGATGTGGAGCCGTTCCCGCGTACACCGAAGAATCTGTTGTTTTAAAACCAAGCCATGGATACGTCCATGGCTTTCCTGTGAGGGGAGGATTGTGTTGGCTTCACAGTCTGTGGGGAAGGAAAGGAGCACCATGAAAACAATACGGTTTGCGCAGCTGTCGGATGCACCGGCACTTCTTTCCATCTATGCGCATTATGTGGAAAACAGTGTTATCACCTTTGAATACGATGTTCCCTCTCTGGAGGAATTTGAAGGACGCATGATGAAGATCCAAAGGGAATATCCGTATCTGGTATGTGAGCTTGATCAGAACATCGTGGGGTATGCCTATGCCCATCGTCACATGGAGCGCGCTGCCTATCAGTGGAATGTGGAGGTATCCATTTATCTGCTGCCGCAGGTTCAGCGCCGTCAGATCGGAACGGCACTGTATACGGCACTTTTGGAGATTTTAAAGCTGCAGGGTTTGCAGACAGCGATTTCCTGTATCACACTGCCTAATGACGCAAGTCTTGCATTGCATAAAGGCTTCGGTTTTACAGAAATCGGTGTGCTGCGTAATGCAGGCTATAAATTCGATGCATGGAGAGATGTAATCTGGCTGCAGAAGTCACTGCATGAGCACCCTGTTCCTGTACAGGAATGGATCAGTATCGAGCGGCTTGATTATATTCGCATCATGGAAATTTTTCACACCACATGTATGATTATCATATAGAAAACTGCCGCATCATTATGACACGGCAGTTTTTTTCGTCTGCTTGTTTGTATCGTTTAATTCTTACTGCCGTTATTCAGCAGCAGATCAATCAGCTGTAAGATAGGCTTTTTTCTGTTCATTTGTTAAAAGGCCCCATTTCTTCAGTAAATTCTGCTCTTCCAGTTCATGCTTCTTCATGAGGGACTCATCATAAAAAAAATTCGCTCAGTGTCATATCCATTGCGGTCAGCAGTGATTCCAGCGTAGATATCGTCGGAAGATTATTTTTACGAAATAAGGAATTGATGGTGCTTTGCGCTACATCGGCTTTCTGAGCCAGCTTGTATTCCGTAAGATTATGCTGCTTCATCAATACTTTTAGCTTCTCTAAATAATCCATGGCGACCTCCTGTTCTATATCTATTGTAATACGATAAAGCGTAGCAAAACTAACGCAAAGGCGTTATGTATAACGTATTGGCGTTAGTATTAACGGAAAAATGTTAAATATGTCATATTTAATGGAATAGATGATCATTTTCTGAAATAAAGAGGTTGAGAATTCTCAATATCGGGATTATCTGTATGGCTTTTCCTGAATGCTTTTATATGGGAGCCTTTACGTTAAAATATACTCAAGGCTGTTGCACCCGGTATCCTGATACCTGAGATTGTTCCATAAAGCAGATTATATGTGGGATACAATTGATATTGTGAATACGTCGTTAAAGTGTCTGCCTGGTATACGTGGAGGATAAAAAATCACTGCTGGAGTATAAGGACAGCTGTGATCTTTTGTAATGCACTTTCATCCGTTTGCTCTGTTAGAGCGGGTGTTTAACAATAAATCGATGAGTATGAGTACCCCGTTTTTCTGCTCACTGGTCATGAAATTCCATTTGCTCATTAAATTTTGTTCTTCCAGCTGATGTTTCTTCATGAGCGCATCATCATAGAAAAATTCACTCAAAGTCATATCCAGGGCTTCCAATAGTGCCTCCAGTGTTGAAATTGTAGGAAGGTTATTTTTCTGGAATAAGGAATTTATGGTACTCTGCGGTACATTGGCTTTTTTTGCCAGCTGATTTTCATTGAGACCATGTTGCTTCATAAGGAGCTTTAGTTTCTCTAGATAATTCATGGGATTCTTCCTCCTCTATATGTATTGTAATACGGAAAAACGTTATGAAAATAACGAATAAACGTTAAAACTAACATATAGGCGTTTATGCTAACGAAAAACCGATATACATATGTTGAGTTATATGGAAAAGCTCTATATGGAGGAAATACATACGGGTTATCCGATTGTATGATACAAGCAGAAATGTAAAAAAAGGAGTCCTTACGGTTTCCTTACATACGTAAAAGATAAAGCCAACCATTCTAAAAGGTGGCTGGTGTTGTTTATAGGCGGTTTTATGTATTTTTTTACTCTCCACTTGACACTTTAGTTCCTGAAAAGTATCACAGGTTAAAAAGAGATTGGAGATGTTCTCGATTTGCTCTGCTGTCAAAGTACAAAGCCATGTCATATGATCCTCATGATACTTGATTTCTATGAGTTTGTGTAAGAATTGCCTCTTCTCTTCCATCTTTTCCGCTGCTATTCTCTATTCAGAGCAGTCCTCCAAGTCATAGCGGTAACGTGCCTCTTCCAATTGCATCGCCATTGCGGTTGACCAAAGCTCGTCATTCTTCTGTATTTCCTCGTACTTGCTCACGTGGAACCCTTTGGGTAAGAATACCTTCACCAGCCTTTCCTTTGACTTCAGTATATCATTTTTTTTCATTATGTTCAAACAGATACAGCAGTGTTCAAAGTCATTCAACCTTTGGATGTTCTTTCCCTTTTTTCAGTATATCAGCCTATAGAGAAAACTGACATTTGTATGAACAATATGAAAAGCCTCAGCACTTCATGTGCTGAGAGCCTTTCGTTTACGGTATAGAAAAGAAATTCACAATTATGATGTATAGAATAACTTATTTCATATCAGCATTATGTAATTGCTTTTTGAGTGATTCGAAGGTGTCACATTCCAGAAGTAACGTGGATACGATATGCATCTGCTCCTCGGTTAATGCCTGCAGCCACGTTACGCAGTCCTCATGATACTTAATTTCTATGAGTTTGTGTAAGAGCTGTCTCTCTCCTTCCAGCTTACCTTCTATCTTTCCTTCCATTTTTCCGGCAGCTTTTCCC
>ENA-OQCK01001025-OQCK01001025.1-human-gut-metagenome-genome-assembly--contig:-NODE-1025-length-11748-cov-3.421392_pt1 | contig 11748 bp, 17 predicted proteins | sample MGYA00242498_ERZ504578 | MGnify/ENA primary metagenome ERZ504578 (study PRJEB26092, sample SAMD00036229) | human gut metagenome | host: Homo sapiens | study: EMG produced TPA metagenomics assembly of... | reverse complement strand
CTGCCCTCCTTGATAGCCAGCTCCGCCAGCTTGAACAGCAGGCGCTTTCCTATGGGCGCCCGTTCAAATGCCAGCAGCAGAATATCCTTGGCCTCCTGGTACTCTTCGTTCTTCTCATAGATGGTTGCCACCATGGACAGGATGTTTACATTCCGCACTCTGCGCCAGTCTATGGTATCGGCTATCTTCATGGCCGTTTCATAGTCCCCGCGGCTTACCATCTTCTTAATCTGCTCAACTTTTATGTTAAACTCGTATTTATCCATCTTTTGCATCTCCCTATCGCTAGTTCCCGGTATGGAAATCTGCTGTCTAAAGTTCCGTCCTGCCTTCCAATGCCCGAAGAAGTGTTACTTCGTCTATGTATTCCAAATCTCCGCCAACGGGTACTCCGCTGGCAATTCTGGTCACTTTAATCCCTGTAGGCTTTATCAGCTTGCTTATGTACATAGCTGTGGTCTCGCCTTCCAGGCTGGAATTGGTCGCAATGATGACTTCCTCTACATCCGACTGGAGTCTCTGCATCAATTCCTTCAGCTTTATATCCCCCGGGCCAATCCCCAGCATGGGAGAAATGGCGCCATGCAGCACATGATAAACCCCATCGTATTTGCCAGTTTTCTCATAAGCAGCCAAATCCCTGGTATTCTCCACCACCATAATGGTCTTATGATTCCGCCTGTCACTGCTGCAGATAGGGCACAGTTCCTTATCCGTCAAGGTGAAGCATTCCTTACAATAGCGCACGTTATTCCTGGCGCTTGTCATGGCACCTGCCAGCTCCTCCACCTGCTCCTTCGGCATGTTGATGATATGGAATGCCAGGCGCTGGGCCGACTTGGCCCCAACTCCGGGGAGCTTAGACAGTTCCTCTATTAACTTGGTAATCTGACTGCTGTAGTAATCCATTAGAAGGGGAAACCTCCGCCCAGTGCTCCGCCTAAGCCGCCTGTCAGCTTAGACATGGCCTCGCTGCTCTCAGCCTCCATCTGGCGGAACGCCTCATTGGCAGCTGCCACAATCAGGTCCTCTAACATCTCAATATCGTCCGGGTCCACCACATCAGGTGACAGCTTAACGGATACCACTTCCTTTTTGCCTGACACGGTCACGCTGACCGCACCGCCGCCGGAAGCAGCCGTGTATTCTTTATTTTCAAGCTCCCTGGTAGTCTCCTCCATCTGACGCTGCATACGCTGCGCCTGCTTCATAAGATTATTCATGTTGCCAGGCATTCCGCCTGGGAATCCGCCACGTTTTGCCATGGTGTATTATCCTCCTATTATTCCCGATTAATCATCTTTATATTATTCATCTTCATATGTAATATCCATATGAATCTTTTCTTCCAATTCTTCCTGGGTCACATAAATCGTATTAAGGCGCTCGCCCCGGCCGGCCAGCCTTGTCTTAAAGTAAATGGATCTGCTGAAATTAGCTTCCACATAGCGCTCCAGTTCCCCTATAACAGTGGGCCGCTTCCCCATATCGTAGTTCATGGGATCCATAAACACAATGGTCAGGCAGCCTTCTCCGCCAGGCTCCACCACGGTGTCCCGCAGATATGACCTGGCACCGCCTCCCATGCTGCGGACTATCTTGGCCCATTCGTTTCTCACCAGCTTCAGGTCTTCCAGCTGGGCCCGGGGAAGGGCCACCTTTTCCGGCATAACCCCCGGCTCTGCCTGAAGCCCCGGAGCATAAGGCGCCGCTGTCTGGGGTGCTGTTCCCCCATCCTGCCCCGGGCCAGCCCCCGCCTGCGGCACCTGTCCGGCAGGAGGGCTGCCTGCGGCCTGATAAGCAGCTGTCATGGGAATGGCCATGCGGCCTGCCTCCAAATCCTCCATCTGCGCTTCCAGATCTCCTAACCGCTGCAAAATGGCATCCAGGTTAGGCTCCATGGATGGACGTGTCAGCTTGATAAGCGCCACCTCCACCAGCACCCGCTTCTGGCTGGCATAGCGCAGCTGGTTGGACAATTCGGAAAAGATACGGATATACCGCATCAGCGTGGTTCCGTCCGCCTTGCCCGCATCGCTTCTCAGCTGCTTTAAATTCTCCTCCGACATATCCACCAGGCCCTCTGCGTCGTCCGCGCTCCGGATTAAAAGCAGGTTTCTCATATACCATATAAAATCAGTGACAAACTGGCCCAGCTCCCGGCCTGAATCACAATTTCCTCCAGGCTGCATATACAGTCCCTTGTCCTGCCCTCCACAATGGCGCCGAACATCTGGCTGAACACGCTGGAATCCACCGCCCCCAGAACCTCCAGGGCATTGTCATAGGTCAGCACCCTTCCGTAATGAAAGGCCACACACTGGTCCAAAAGCTTAAGGCATCCCTGAGGGAGCCGTCAGCCGCCTTTGCCACATAGAGAAGCGCCTTGTCCTCCACCTGTATCTGCTCGGCCTGAGTCAGCTCCCTCAGGCGGTCCGCTATGGTCTCTAAGGATATGCGCTTAAAATCATAGCGCTGGCAGCGGGAGAGAATCGTAATTGGAATCTTGTGTACTTCGGTGGTAGCCAATATGAAAATCACATAGGACGGGGGTTCCTCCAGTGTCTTTAACAGAGCGTTAAAGGCTCCAATAGAAAGCATATGGACCTCGTCAATGATATAGACCCTGTACCGTCCCTCTGTGGGAGGATACTGCACCTGTTCCCTTATATCACGTATGTTCTCCACACCGTTGTTGGAGGCGGCATCAATTTCCACCACATTCATGGAGGAACCCGACTGAATGGACCTGCAGGTGGGACACTCGTTACAGGGACTGCCATCCACCGGATGTTCGCAGTTCACCGCCCTGGCAAATATCTTGGCTATACTGGTCTTACCCGTTCCCCTGGTACCGCAGAACAGGTATGCATGGCCGATACGCTCCGACGTTATTTGGTTTTTCAGTGTCTGCACAATCGGTCCTGGCCTTTTACATCCTCAAAGGAAACCGGACGCCATTTGCGGTATAACGCCGTATATGACATATTAGGCAACTCCTGTTATTCTATCTTGTTTATATAAATTTATTTCTAAAATAACCTTTATTTTGATTATCATGCTGTTATTCATCGCCAAAGCTGATGCCCACCATCTTGGCTTCCTTAATCATGGAACACTCCGGGTCCACCGTCTTAAGTCTTCCTGCAACCTCGGAGAGAGGCACCTGGGTGATGTCGTTGTTTTTCACCGCCACCATGTAGCCATACTGCTCCTGGGCAATCAGCCTGGCTGCCGCAGCGCCCAGCCTGGTGGCCAGCACGCGGTCATAGGAGCATGGCTCACCGCCTCGCTGCATATGGCCGGGAACCGTAACCCTAACCTCGCTGCCGATGACTTCCTGTATCTTGGCCCCGATTTCATAGGCCACGGACGGATATACCACTCCGCTTTTCTTCTTTTCCTTCAGTTCCTTCTTGCTCATCTTGGCATCTTCCCTGGAAATGGCACCTTCGGCCACTGCCAGGATAGAGAAGCGTTTGCCTGCCTTGGACCGCTTGGTCAGGGCGTCGCACACAATATTGATATCATATGGTATCTCCGGAAGAAGTATAATGTCCGCCCCGCCTGCAAGACCAGCATACAGGGTCAGCCAGCCCACCTTATGTCCCATAACCTCCACGATGAATACACGCCCGTGGGACGCGGCCGTGGTATGAATGCAGTCAATGGCATTGGTGGCAACATCCACCGCGCTCTGGAACCCAAATGTCATATCCGTGCCCCACAGGTCATTGTCAATTGTCTTGGGAAGCGATACCACGTTGAGTCCTTCTTCGCTGAGCATGTTGGCTGTTTTCTGGCTGCCGTTCCCGCCCAGCACCACAAGACAGCTGAGCTTCAGCTTTTTGTAGGTGTGCTTCATGGCCTCCACCTTATCCAGTCCATTCTCATCAGGAGTGCGCATGAGCTTGAAAGGCTGGCGGGAAGTCCCGAGAATGGTACCGCCCTGGGTGAGAATTCCTGAGAAATCTGACGATTTCATGATTTGATAGTCCGCATACATGAGTCCTTTATATCCGTCTTCAAATCCAATTATTTCCACGTCGTCAAACATGTTATATAAGGACTTTGCCACACCTCTCATGGTGGCATTCAGTGCCTGGCAGTCTCCGCCGCTGGTCAGCATTCCAATTCTTCTCATATTGCACTTCCTCCTTATAGAGTTTCTTCACTTTCTGTTATGTTTCCTGGGAATGGTTCTATTATACCCATTTTGTAATTATAACGCAAAGGTGTTATCGGGGCAAGTATAAATTCGGACAACCGGCCGGCCGCAAAATCCGGATAACCGGCCGGTCCCAGGGAAGCACGCCATGCGGAAATACAAATGGGACATAAATCCGGTGATACAGTAACGTATCCTCAGATTTATATCCCATTTTTAATTCCACGCACCTTGCTTTGTGCTGCTGCCACGAACGTTACTCATGCAGTTAACTCAATCCAGGCTGCCTCACGGCACACGGGAGGTTCTGCTTAGTGCTGCTGCATTCCTGCCCTGACACGGTTCACAGATTCCCGTTGCGTAAGACCCAGACGTCAACGCCACTTACACAAGGCAGCTTCGCAGCAAACAGCCCGAGGCAAGGTATCACCCCTGCTGGAGCGGATTGCAGGTACAGGGCACCGCTATCTCCCCGGCTGCGTGGAAACTTTATGACATATTTGGCCGTACATACGCAGATGTGTCAACAAATGCCGGCTTGGGCAGTTGTTGAAAACTGCCTGTTAAGTATAACCTGCCGGGACGCTTTTGTCAAGGCTGTGCCTCCACCAAAAATAACCGGGACAGATAATCTCCCTGGGGCACCGGGCTGGTCCGCACACCGCTGGCACCGTCTGAAAGAATCAGGCCCGCGCTCATAAGTTCGTCCCCATACGCGGTATAGTCTACCCCGCTGACCCGGTACATGATCCCCGGATTCAGCCCTTGAGTACCAGCGTTTAAAACCGGCATTCACGGGCTGGAGGAACCGGAAGTAAGCCGCAATTGCCTTGTCCGCGTCTTCCGATACCACAATCCAGCAGCCTCATTTCCCTCAAAGGGACTTATAAGCCGGTAGAACCTTCCCTGCTGAATCAGCTTCCTGTGCTCCTTCATAAACCGTATCTGTTCCTTTACCTGGTATTGTTCCTCCTCTGCAAGCAGATTCAGATCCAGCTCATACCCAAAGGTTCCGAAACAGGCTGCCGCCGCCCTGGCGGCCAGCGGAACATTTCTCTGTGTCTGATGGTTGGGTATGGCGGACACATGGCTTCCCATGGAGCTGAGCGGATATACCAGGCTGGTGCCGTACTGGATTTTCACACGCTCCACTCCGTCGGTGTCATCGGAAACCCAGCCTGAGGCGCGTAATACAGAATGCCCGGGTCAAATCTGGCGCCGCCGCTGGCGCAGGATTCAAACAGAACATGAGGGAAGCTCCTGGTGAGCCGGTCATACAGCTTATATACTCCCAGTATCTGTCTGTGGTACACGGTTCCCTGGTACTGCGCATCCCGGCCCGCTGAAAACAGGTCGGAAATACTCCTGTTCATATCCCACTTCACATAAGACACACCGCCGTCTCCCAGTATCTCCTCCATTCTGTCCCCTATGTATTCCACCACCTGGTCCTTTGAAAAATCCAGCACATACTGGTGTCTCCCTGTACACACCGGCCGGTCCGTACTCCCTAACATCCAATCCGGGTGGGCGCGGTAAAGACGGCTGTCCCTGCTGACCATCTCAGGCTCGAACCACAGGCCGAACTTCATTCCCATATCCCTGATTTTTCCTGCCAGCCCTGTAATTCCATCCGGCAGCTTATGCAGGTCCGGATACCAGTCCCCCAGGGAAGTGGTATCATCGTCCCGCTTTCCAAACCACCCGTCATCCAGTACGAACAGCTCTATGCCCAGCTCCCTTGCCTTGTCCGCAATGGAGAGAATCTTGTCCTCGTCAAAATCCATGAATGTGGCTTCCCAGTTATTAATCAGGATGGGCCTCTCCCTGTCCCTCCAATATCCCCTGGCAAGCCTGGTCCGGTAGAGCTGGTGGAACACCTGGCTCATACCGTTTAAGCCGTCCCCCGAATATACCATCACCGCCTCCGGCGTCTGGAACTCCTCTCCCGGACAAAGGGGCCAGTCAAATCCCTCGGGATGGATTCCCATGGTCACCCGGACCGTCTCCATGGTATCCACCTCTGCCTGGGCCAGAAAATTGCCGCTGTATACAAGCTGATGCCGATTACCTCACCGCTGTCCTCCCCGGCATCAGGCCGTTTCAGACAGATGAACGGATTGAACTGGTGGCTGCTGTGTCCCCTCATGCTGTGTATGCTCTGGACTCCCTGGTGAAGTCCGTGGCAGTCCACATACCGTTCCCTGCACCAGGCCCCGGTCAAATCAACCATCTGGTAACGCGGATCCGGCAGATCCAGGCTCAGGCTCATGGCCCGCTCCAGGCAGACCAGCTCCGGACCACGGCAGACAAACCGTGCGCTGCGGGTAAGCACAGGCATCTTTTCATAGATTGTATAGAAAAGCACCAGTTCCATACCTGCCACTGGGTCCTCCAGATACAGCTTCAGGGTCCACGCCTCCTCATCCTGCTCCACATAAGCGGCTGGCAGGCCCGGCAATTCCGGCTTTCCTCTTTGTATGATGTGGCTTTTGTATACAAAAGAACTGACCCTGCTTCCATTTTCCCTTCTGATTCCATAAGCCGGATACCGCATATCCCCGGTTCCAAAGCCTGGGTATTCCTGCTTGATATGTTCCAGTGAAAATGTGGTGTCATCCTCATAGACACAGGCGCCATATCCCTGTGCGCAAACTCCAGCAAATGGCCAAAGCTTTCCCTGTGCCGTATCCGCTTTCCATAGTAGAGCTGTCCCATCTGCCCGTTCGGAAGACATGTCATGATATAACTGATTTTATCGTTGTACAGATGGAACTGCTTGATTTTTCTTCGTATATAATACCCATATAGAATCCTCCAGCAATTATTGCATAAGCAATGGCTTCATAAGGTCTGAAGCAGATATCCCCTTCCTCATCCGGGGCCTGAGTGTTCTTCCAGAACAGGCTGTTCCAGGCTTTGCCCTCCAGTTCTGTCTGCCACCGGCTCAGCACTTCCTTCAAATCTCAGGCAGATTGGGTTGTCATTCCATTTTCCAAGGCCCCGGGATTCAGTTCCACATGTTCAAAGCGGAACATAATGTTCAGCTCATGGGACTCATATCCCGCAAGAACTCATGTATCCTGGGGCCGTTTGCATAATAGGGCAGGCCGTCACCATAGGGTTTTCCTTCTTTTAACACCCCGTCGGGAAAGCGCTGCTCCCTGGACAGCATGGATATCACATCCATCCTGAAACCGTCAATGCCCTTGTCTCCCCACCAGGCCATCATGTCGTATCCTTCCATATATAGTAATCCCTGTAGGGATTGTCAGGAGAACGGCGGCTCTCCACGAACCAGGCATGTTCATCCGATGTATGGTTTACAACCAGGTCCATCACCAGCTTCATTCCTTTTTGATGTATCTCTGCCGGAAGCCTGTCAAAGTCCTCCATGGCGCCAAACACATCCATGACAGCCTTATAATCCCTGATATCATAACCATTGTCATCCACCATGCCCTCTGTTCTTCCATGTGAATCCTCCCTTATATTCCGATTCTTGATGAGCCGGAACTTACACGCCGGCGTGGCTGACGCGGTATGTCTTAATCTCATAAGGTTTTATGAAATCCTTAAACCTATGTCCATCTGTCTCAATGGACCTCAGGGTCCTTTCCAGCAAATCACATTCCTCCACATGGGAAATTTCAAATCCAAGGTTTACCGTCATGGACGTCCTTGTATTGCGGTTTTCATAGATACGCAGGATATATCCGTTCCCATCCTCCGCCTTTTTCATCATTTCCACAAAACAGCACGGCTGGTCCACGGATACCTTGCTCCAGAATCCGCCTGGTCCTTTGGCGGGCGCCAGTGCGGATACCAGGGGCGAATTCAGGCCATAGGCCATTTCCACGGTCCTTGCTTCCTGCCACCGTCCTTGTGCGGATAGATAGAATAGGTAAATTCATGAATGCCTATATCCGCGTTCTCATTGGGATAGGTCCCGGACTTAATAAGGGTCAGTCCCATTTCCCCGTCCCTGATGCTGTGTCCATACTTACAGTCGTTAAGAAGGCTGAGTCCCAGGCCGTTTTCCGACAGATCCGCCCATTTATGCACATACTTCAAATTTGGCCGTATCCCAGCTGTGGTTGCTGGTAGTCTCCCTCTCCACATTGCCGAACTGTATCTCATAGGTGGCCTTGGCAGCGTTAATCTGGGCCGGAAAATAAACCCTCAGCAGAACATGATGGTCTCTCCAGTCAGCCCGGGTCACAAAATCGATTCTGGGCAGATTGGGTAGAACACAATATCCTGCTCCACAAGGGAGCCCGCAAACCGGTGAGAGATGGAAACAACAGTCCGAACCGGTCCCCATTCCTTTAAAACCGGCGCCGTCACAAGTTCGGCATGGTATGGCTTTCTCTGATAATACATGTCCACATCCCAATTGTCCCAGTTCATGGGGCGGTCCTCAAAGGTCAGGAGCTGGTTTCCCACACGCCCTTCTTTTAACAGCTGTCCCCCCGTTCCCTTCTCAACCAGCGAGACGAGCTCCATCTTATCATTAAACTCAGCTCTGTACCAGTCATTTTCAAAGAAGCCGGACCATGGCCCGGGACATTCTGCGGCATATCCGGAGTGTTCTGCGGCATATCCGGAATGTTCTGCGGCAGGTCCTGACCTTCCACTATCCTCTGCCCCCATGAGGCTGTACACGGCACACCCGCAGGAAGGAATTCCCTTTGCGTGGAATATAAGTGTGTCCTCCCCTGTATACTGGACCGGGAACTGTGTCCCAGGCAGTCGCAGGCAAAAGCCGTCTCCCCCGGGCCACGCCGGACACCGTTACGGTATCCTCCCGCTCATATCCCTGTGTGTTGATTACAATAACCTTCCGGTCTCCCGGCTTTTCCCTGCCGGTATCCTTACCCTGACCGCAGATCCTGTCACCCAGGTCCTCTGCCAGATGAAGGGCTGTCTCTGCGCCGGATTTCAGTATCACCTCATATTCCCGGTCTGTCTGGTCATAGACAGGCCCAATGGCGCTTCCCGGAATAATGTCATGGAACCGGTTTAACAGGATGATGTCCCATCCCATACCGGCATGCCTGGTTTGGACGCAATATCGTGATAAATCCGGTCAAAAAAGTTCCTTTCATTTTCCTGAACCAGTCTAGGAATGCCCGGAAGGCCGTACCTGAGACGCTTTGCCTCCTCTAATATCTCCTTTGTGAGACCGCCTCCTCCGTCGCCATATCCAAAGAGCATTAACGTGTCCTCTGTCAGGTCCCTGTTCTGGAACCGTTTGAAGGTTCCCAGCGTCATATTGGGATTGACAATGCCCGTGTATGTAGTGGTGTTCCTGGTATCTGTAAATGACACATTTAACCCCAGGGTCTTATCAAAGTCACAGGCAGTAGGCATGAATACAAATACCCCGCTTCCGTCGATTCCCTTCCACATAAAGGTATCGTTGGGCAGCTGGTTAAACTGGTTCCAGGCAATCTTAGTTGTCAGGAAATAGGGAATGCCGCACTTTTTCAGTATCTACGGTATGGCGGCGGAATAACCGAATACATCCGGCAGCCACAGACACCTGCTGGAAATGCCGAATTCCTCCCGGAAGAACTGCTCGCCTTGATGATTTGACGCACCAGGGACTCCCCCGAGGCAGGTTGCAGTCCGACTCCAGCCACATGGCGCCGTCTGTTTCCCAGCGGCCTTCCCTCACCCGATCCCGGATGCGCTCATAGAGTTCCGGTTCCTGCTCCTTTACAAACTGGTACAAAATGGCTGGCTGAACATGAACTTATAATCCGGGTACCGTCCATCAGCTCCAATACAGTGGAAAAGCTCCCCACGACCTTCTCCCTGGTCTGGTCCACGGTCCACAGCCACGCAATGTCAATATGAGTATGGCCGATTACGCTTACCACCGGAGAGGAGGTGTTCACATTTTCGTAGAATTCCTTTTTCACGATTCTCTCCATCTCCTCTATGGACCGGTAGAACTGTGATGAATATGGCTCCCTCAAATCCAGGGCGTCGGCCGCAGGCCCCAGCTTTACCAGAATCCGTCTGTAATTCTCCTCATCCGGCTTTTTCAAAAGCCTGGAAACCTGGACCGGCACCAGAAAATCGTAGTAAGCCTTTTCCACAGCATCATCCACCTGAATAAGCTCCGTGCGGATTATCAGGTCCCCGGGCACGCTGCCGCTGTAGGCCAGGATGGCAATTTCGTACTGCTCCCCTGCATTGGCCCTGGGACTTATTAAAATTTCCCTGTGGTTTTACATCCACTCCCTGGACAATTTTTCCGTTCAGATAAAAAAGCATTTGGGGATTGGCGGCATCCCACTGTTCTTCCCTTCCCGTGGTGATCAGGAATTCCACATGGGCCCCGTCCAGCCGCGGGGGGATTTCAACCGTTGTCCTGTACCACCTGTGGCTGTCCAGACACCCCCATGGTTCCTCTATGGCACAGTCCTCTCAATCCTGTGTGCTGCACCAGGGACTGCCATTTTCCTTTCCTTCCATCCGCTTATAACAGCTGACCGGAATCCTCACCGGCCTGCGAAGCTGGTCCAGATCAACCGTCAGACGCTCCATCCGTTCCAGTTCAAATAATATGCTCATCCTCTTCCTCCTTATCCCGGCCTAAATCATCTATGTCCTTATTTTACCACTAAGGCCGGCGGACAAAATAAATATCTGTCCGCCGGCCCCGGCCGCTTCCTGTGCGGGACAGCACGCTTAACCTTTAACCGAACCTGCCGTAAGCCCTTCTATCATATATTTCTGGGCAAAGGCAAATAGACACATGGTAGGTACCAGGGACATGACGGTTCCTGCCGCCATCTCGCCCCATTTAATATCATATTTAAGAATCAGGCCGTTAAGTCCCACTGGTATGGTCTTGAACTTATCCACATCTATAAACATGACTGCCATGAAAAGTTCATTCCATGAGTTGATAAATGCAAATATAAATGTAGCCGCTATGCCGGGCATGATAACCGGCACCACCACCTTAAACAATGCCTTGAAATAGCCGCATCCGTCTATCCAGGCAGCCTCCTCCAGGGATTTTGGCACGCTGTCAAAAAGCCGCACAATGTCACCACGGAGAAGGGAATCATCATATTTGTGTAGAGCATGGCCAGGCTGCGCAGGTCGTTTAGCATCTTCGCCTTTGCCAGGAGCTGGTATAACGGCGCCAACATGATGAACATGGGAATCATCTGCGTTACCAGGAAAAACAGCAGAAGTACGTTCTTAAACCGGAAGTGGAACCTGCTTATGACATAGCTGGCCAGTATGGCAATAAACACCGCACAGGTGGCTGCCGCCGCTGAGGAGAAAAAGGAATTCAGCATGTACCGGCCGAAATTGCCCTTCCACAGCATGGCCACATAGTTGACAGCGGATGCCGGATTGGGCATATACCGGACCGGAAACGCATAGATTTCCCCCTGGGACCCCTTTAAGGATGTGAGAAGCATCCACACAAAGGGAAACATGGTCAGCACAAGGAAACATGCCAGTACCAAATATTTTAACAGGCTTTTAAGCTTCTCTTATTTTTCATTGTCATGATATCATGCCTCCTCGTCCGTATACTTGGCGGCAAC
>ENA-OQCK01001024-OQCK01001024.1-human-gut-metagenome-genome-assembly--contig:-NODE-1024-length-11759-cov-2.606602_pt1 | contig 11759 bp, 14 predicted proteins | sample MGYA00242498_ERZ504578 | MGnify/ENA primary metagenome ERZ504578 (study PRJEB26092, sample SAMD00036229) | human gut metagenome | host: Homo sapiens | study: EMG produced TPA metagenomics assembly of... | reverse complement strand
GGAGGGATTATTTTCCTTGTGACTGCAGGCCTTTGTGTCTGGGGATTTACCGGCATGGAAAGATCCTATTTTACCGGATATCAGTGATACAGTCCGAAATGTAGTTAAATGGATTGCTCTGGTTGGTGCAATTCTATCTGGTGGATTCACCATTATGTCCTTCATGAGCTTCCGTAATGGGAAGAAGCATGTTTTAGCAATGATTGATGAATTGAAAGGGTTTTAAAAAACGTATTGATTTAAGATAAGTAAATATAGAGTTTGTTTGTATAGTTTTATATAAACAATAAATATATTAGTAAACAAAAAAAGCTATGACACGATTTTACAAAGTTGCCATGGCTTTTTTCCAGAATGGGTTAATATTATATTCGAGTGTTTAAATCATAACCTTAGCTGTAAAGACCTACAGAATGTGATTTGGTAGTCGGAATGGATCCACTTGAAGCCTCTAAGCGAATAGTCCAGTTTAATCTGCGCTTAATGAATTATTATTGCTTATCGATTTAGAGACAAATTTCACACCATTGCCAGCTACATATACAGAACCACTACATGAAGAAACTGAGGGCTTAGATGTTTGTACAACATAGCATTTTATAGTTCCTTTTGACCCATGAATCATATCGCCATAATAATATTGGGCACTATTTGTTACCCATCCTTCATCAGCAGCTAATAGATTATATTGATTTCTGATATCTAGAACCCTTACAATATCAGCATTATATGAATCAAATGCATTTTGAACTACACTATTAACCTCAATTTGATTATCCAAATTCGCAAATACAGTGATAATTTTCTCATTATCTCTAACATCATCTGTAAAGGCATGAGTTGCTGGTACAAAGGCTAAATTTAATAAAACTAAGAAGCATGCTAGTGTAAAAATTCTAAAAATCTTTTTCATTTTTCTCACCTCACTTGATATATGCCATTGAACGAAACAGAGGATTATGAGAATATAATAATGAGATTACTTCCCTCCTTTCCATTACCCTCCTTCTAAACTAATTATAGATTATTAATTAGAATTTGTGTTGATTATTGCATTTTTAGCAGAAAAATGGAATAATTAACTTTTTTAACAGTTAAGCTAAGAAAAAAAGAATAACCGATGATCAGTTATTCTTCCGTTTCTAAATTAGCATTATATATATCGAAATATTTTTCATATAGAGTGAAATCTTCATCTACGAGAATAGCACCCGCAAACAGTGCCTCCGGATATCGGTCAATCGCCTCCTGTGTTGTTGTGCGTGTGTTTTGACTGCGTTCCCATTTTCCGTTTCCTACAACACGATAATCATTATTTACATGCTCAACACATTTATTTCCAAACTTATCCAGCATCATAGGGATATACATTTCCTCGGCATACCAGGATAATTTGAATGTCGTGGAGCAATAGTCAAAATTATCTGCAAGGATCTGTGCACTGGTATGCGTCAGCATAAACCAGGGACTGCCAATTTGAATGACATCATCCAGAGTTCTGCGGATGTGCAAAGCATACAGTAAGCTTCCAAAGCCTCTGGTAATAGCACGTGTCGCTTTTCCTCTGGGAAAGGCCAGAAGATTTGTGAAGGGATAATACTTTAAAGTCTTTTTACGCAGCGCAGGCTCCTCTTTCTCAGATGTTTCCACATAATAGAAATCCTTACCATTCTGTTCTTCCAGAAATGCGGTAATTTCCTCCCTCGTTTTTATCGGCATCATACCATCATTCAAATTGATATAATAATCAAAGCCTATCTGAACAGCTTCCTTCATTTGAATCAGTGTACCCCTTGCCATTGACATATCGCCTTCCTGAGCGAATTCCTGTGTGTGGGAAATATGTACTCTGGAATAATCCATGTACACAAATTGAACCTGCTCTCTGAGATCATCATCATTTATCATGATAAAACGTGATCCCCTTGTTTGGTAAGCTGATTGATCGTTTCTACAACCTCATCGTATTTCCGGTCTGAATGCATCAGATATGCTATTTTCATAATCATTCCTCCATATACTACCAGTCTATTATATCATTTTCAGATGAAAATTGTAGTGATAATCGTCATTAGAAACTGGAAGGTAGGAAGAAAAGGTATAGCAGGCAGTGATTTGCTGTAATTAAGCATAAAGCTGTTTAAATTCGGAAGGGAAAATGCTGATCTATTGATTTTATTAGGTTGAATTAGATCATATGAAAACGGATAATATAGTATCTATATATAGACATTAAGCTGGTTTATAGAAAAAATGTTATCTATTTATTTCCGCCTAAAGAGTGTGAAGGGGATTATGGAATCAACGCTTTGATCGTATGGAAAAAAAGGCAATCTGATAAGATTACCTATGCGGTTCGTAAGTGCACTCTTTGGTATATTCTGATTTGACGGATTATATTTCTATGTATGCTGATAAAAAATATCCTGTCAACAAAAACAGGATATTCTTTTTCGTGTTATTTCAGCCAGCCGAAATCCTTCAGACAGGCATCCACATTTTCTTCAAAGGTACCAAAATCAATTCCATGTGCTTTCAGCTTTTGAGTATCCAGACGATAATCCCGGAAGCGATCTGCATACCGCTCATGATTCGGAAGGATGCAGGCATCGATCTGTTCCTGTGTGAATCCCAGCTTCTGTGCTACGATTTTAGCGGACTCATAGGTGTTATGCGTGTTGGTATCGGATACATGATAGATACCGGAAGGCAGCTCGATAATTTTATCAAATACATCCGCCAGCTTTTGTGCATACGTCATTCCTCGAATCTCGTTCACCGTAAATTTAGCAGGTGTCTGATAGAACATGGCATTCATAACGTTACGAATAATGTTCGGTGATGCCTTGATTCCCGGACGACTCATGCCAAGCATCCAGGAAAAGCGCAGTATGATGTAGTCCTCCAGCACGGAGGTTATAAAGGCTTCGCATTCCGCCTTGTGATTGCCGTATGCCGTAACCGAGCATAACGGTGTATCCTCTGTGAACGGTCCCTCCTCAGTTTTGCCATTGAAGCATTGCTCGGTACTGATAAAAATCAAGCGGGCATTCTTCTCTTTACAGGCCTTGGCGATTTCCTTCGTACCGTCCACATTGATGCGGTGTGTCAGCTCCGGATGATTTTCACAGTCCGCTGTCTGTGCCATAGCTCCGGTATGAAAACATAATCGTAATCATGGGTGTTAAACCAGCTGCGAACAGCAGCAGTTTCCCCTAAATCCAGCTCTTTTCTTGTAAGTGGGATGATCTCCATGGTGCTTTGCATAGCCTCTTTTACCAGAGATGCGATAAATCCGTTACCTCCTGTAATCACCATTGTTTTCATTTCTGCTGACCTCTTTCGTTTCGGAAGCCTTCCAGAATAGCAATGGAGCTGCTGGTACCGATTCGTTCAGCACCTGCCTCAATCATAGCCTTGCAGGTTTCCCAGTCACGCACACCTCCGGCAGCCTTGACCTTTACATCATCCCCGACTGTTTCCTTCATCAAACGAACATCCTCCAGCGTAGCTCCGCCGGTTCCAAAGCCTGTACTTGTTTTGATATAATCCGGCTTCACCTTTTTTGCGATTTCCGCCAGCTTTTTAATTTCTTCCTTTTCCAGATAGCAGTTTTCAAAGATGACCTTACTGATAACCTTATGCGCACGACAGATTTCTGTAATCTGACGCATTTCCTCTTCAATATAGTCCCAGTGTCCCATCTTTGCTTCACCGATATTGATGACATAATCAATTTCATCAGATCCATCCTGTATTGCTTTTTTTGTTTCCTCCACCTTGATTTCCAAAACAGTCTGTCCCAGCGGGAAGGAAATTGCAGCACCCACATGCACATCGCATCCCTTCAGCAGCTCTTTGCAAACGCGTACCTGTGCGGAGTTGATTGCGACCATTGCAGTACCCAGCTCCCTAGCTTCCTTACATAGCTTTTCAAAGTCTGCTCTTGTCGCATATGCCTTTAAAAAGGTGTGATCGAAATATTTGGCGAGTGATTTTTCTGTTAGTGTATTGATGATATCCATATAATACCCTCCTTTAATGTAATTACATTATAACATTACGAACTTAAGTTGTCAAACAGAAGTCAATCCGTTATAATTAAGATATTGTGAAAAGGAGTCGGACAATTATGGATGAGCGAATCGCAAAACAGTTTACAATCAGTAAGGCATCACCGGTGCCTTATATTTTCAGCTGAAGACACAGCTGGTGGAGCTGCTGAAGCAGGGGATTTTTCAGGCCGGGGACAAGCTGCCGACCGAAGCGGAGTTCTGTGAGCTGCTGGATATTTCGCGTCCAACTGTGCGGCAGGCCTTTTCCGAACTGATCAATGAAGGCTACATCACACGGCATAAAGCAAAGGGGACCTTTGTGTCACGTCCGAAAATTGAAGGCTACTTCTTTCAGAAGCTGGGAAGCTTTGATGAGGAAATGCGCAGTCTTCATCTGACCCCATCCACCAGAGTGATCGTCAGTGAGGTGATTGAGCTGCCGGAGGAGTGTGTGGAGATTTATCCGAAAAGCAAACGGGTATTTCACCTCCAGCGCCTTCGTTATGCAGATCATGAGGAGATGGTTCTGGTCAATACCTTTGTACCGTATGAGCACTTTTTGGATATCGAGCTGGAGGATTTCGAACAGTCTTCCTTATATGATATCTTCTCACAGAAATATCAGACTGAGGTTGCCTATGTCGATCGTACTGTAGAGGCAAGAAAAGCGGGTCAGCGGGAGCGTACGATTCTGAATATGGAGGAGGACGGCGTCCTGATGCATGTGGAAACGGTTGCCTATACACAGCAGGATGAGCCAGTGGAATATTCGATTGCGGAGTACCGCGGAGATCGTAATAAGTTTAAGATGCGATTGATTCGCAGAGAGAATTAACTGTCATTCAGGTGACGGTTTTTTCTTTTCAGATGAATTGTGAGCAGTATGCAAAGGGATGCAAATTTTGCCTGCTTTTTTTCTTTTTAGCGGTTGACAGAAGAAGGGAAACAGGATACAATACAGGTGTAAATGACATAATGATATAACAACTAGGAGGTGGTTATATGGAATTCTATCCTGGCTTTGATATCGAAAGCAGAGAGAAGGATATGGAATTTGTCTATGGACCGGACGTGTTTGGTCCGAAGCCGGAAAAAAGAACGCTGGAAGCAATCCGCTCCTCCCTGCAGGATCCATCCTGTACAGGTCCTGAAATTCTTTACAGCATTGTTATGGATGTAGGAAGAAAGCAGGATCACACAGCGATTACAGAACGCAATCTGCTGTATGGTGCTGTGACCTATGCAAAGGGAACCCTTGGAAAGGAACCGGTTCGTTCCCAGGGGCATATTCACGCAATATCCCCGTCCTGCCAGTCTTCAACCTGCGAGGTGTATGAGATATGGGACGGTGAAGCCTTTATCTATATGCAGGAATATGGAAAGGACGATGCGGGAAACTGTTACGCAGTCCATGCGAAAGCAGGGGAAGTTGTCATCGTTCCACCGGGCTGGGTGCATGCCACCATCAACGCCAATGTGGAAAAGTCGCTGACCTTCGGTGCATGGTGTGTTCGGGATTTCGGCTTTGATTATGAGGAAGTGCGTGCCCATCATGGAATTGCCTATTTTCCGGTCGTAGAGGCTGGTAATATTACCTGGGAAATAAATCCTGCCTACAAAAATGCAAAGCTGCACGTGATAGCTGCACACGACTATCCGCAATTTGATCTGGAGCCGGGCAAGCCGATCTATACGCAGTTTATTGAAGACCCGGATCGCTTTCTGTTTGTATCAAGACCGCAGCTGAAGGAAAAGGAATGGGAGGAATTTCATAAATGAACGTCATTGAACCAAAAGTCATTCATGATTTTCAGGATGTAATCAGAGGCAGGTGAGGTAAACACCTCCGTCAAGCTGTATCAGGATGCGAAAGGCTTCTATCGTACAGAATCTGCACTTGCGGATGATACGCTGATGTATGAGGTATATCACTATACGCAGGGGGATGACAAACGCGCAGGCAATCTGAACTGGGGGCTGACTGTATTGTATCCCGTACTGGTAAACGGCGAATGCAATATGACCCGCGGACACTGGCATGAAAACCGGGAATGTGTGGAATTTTATTTCTGCATTGCCGGAGAAGGATTGCTGATGCTGATGGATGAGGATGGGACAACCTGGGCAGAAAAAACCTATCCCGGCTCTCTTCACCATATTGACGGACATCTTGCACACCGGCTGATCAATACCGGTGAGGAGCCGATGAAAATCGGTGCCTGCTGGCCATGTGATGCAGGCCATGATTATGCCGCAGTTGAACGTCAGCCGTTTGGATATCGTATATATAAAGAAGAAGGAACCCTTCGTTTTGAGAAGTAGAGGACTAGAGATGAAAAGCAATTACAACAAATTTCCATCAACAAAAATCAAAGGACATGAGCACGCTGCTGTTGTCGGCTACAACAATATTCTGGATACGTTGAAAAAGGAAATCCCATCCGGAAAGTATGTCATCACATGTGATGTGTATCCGGGGGTACGGGATGAGGAAATCCTTACAGAGCTGAAAAAGCTGGAGCCTTCCGTGCTGATCAATATGATAGATGTATTCAAGGAAGAAAAACAATTACAGAGCAGCTGAAGTATATCCTTACCGATGACCGCGTATTCGGCAAGATGTATTATGGAGAGGTTTCTGATTTTATTGATATGGAGAAGCTGGAGGCCGCGAAACAGCAGGTGGAAAAAGCCGATGGTCTCGTAATCGTGTACGGCTTTGGAGCATCACTGGTACATCCTGGCGATAAGCTGGTGTATTTCGATATGGCACGCTGGGAAATTCAGATGCGTTATCGTGCGGGTATGGGAAATTATAAGTGCAGCAATTATGACGAAGACCCGCTGCGTAAGAATAAGCGCGGATTCTTCATTGAATGGCGGATTGCCGATAAGCACAAGATGTCAGTGTTTGAGGATATCGACTGGCTGATTGATACCAATAAGGCAAATGATCCGAAATGATTCCTGGTACTGCACTGCGCGATGCATTGAAGCAGATTGCACAGCAGCCGTTCCGTACCGTTCCGTATTTCGACCCGGGTGTATGGGGTGGACAGTGGATGAAGGAGGTCTGTGATCTTGACCGTGAAAAATCCAATTTCGCATGGAGCTTTGACGGTGTACCGGAGGAAAACTCCCTGTACCTGGAATTTGCAGATGCTGTCGTGGAGATTCCGGCAATGGATCTGGTGCTGTATCAGCCAAAGCCGCTGCTTGGTGATCAGGTTTATGCACGCTTCGGTGCGGAATTCCCGATTCGATTTGACTTCCTGGACACCATGGGCGGACAGAATCTGAGTCTGCAGGTACATCCGCTGACAGAATATATCAAAAAGCAGTTCGGTATGCAGTATACACAGGATGAAAGCTACTATATGCTGGATGCCGGAGAGGGTGCCTGTGTATATCTGGGTCTGAAGGACGGTGTGGATCAAAAGCAGATGATTGAGGATTTACGCCGTGCAAACAAAGGGGAAATTGAATTTGATGCAGAGAAATACATCAATAAGTTCCCTGCGAAGAAGCATGACCACTTCCTGATTCCTGCCGGTACCTGCCACTGCTCCGGTAGTGAGGCGATGGTGCTGGAAATCAGTGCAACTCCGTATATCTTTACCTTCAAGCTGTGGGACTGGGGACGCGTTGGTCTGGATGGCCGCCCGAGACCGGTACATGTGGAGCATGGTAAAGAGGTTATTCAGTGGGACCGTACGACAAAATGGTGTGAGGAAAACCTTGTAAATGCAATTCATGAGGTGAAACGCACAGAGGACTATGTGGAAGAACACACAGGTCTGCATGAGCTGGAATTCATCGAAACAAGAAGATACTGGACAGAAACCATCACCCATCATGATACCGCCGGTACCGTCAACATGCTGAATCTTGTGGAAGGAAGAGAAGCTGTTGTGGAAAGTGAAGAAGGAAAATTCGAACCGTTTGTTGTCCATTATGCGGAAACCTTCATTGTTCCGGCAAGCACCGGTAAATATACGATTCGTCCTTATGGAGAGTCTGTCGGCAGCAAAATCGGAATTATGAAGGCTTACGTAAGAAATAACTCCTAAAATATACGCATACATGATATAATAGTTACATGGAGGTGACTTCATGGAAAAGCTGGATTTTGGCAAGGGAGCCGTTCCGTTATATATACAGATAAAGAAGATCATCAAGGATAAGATTTTATCAAAGGAATATGCACCTGGTGATTCTTTACCGAGTGAAGCACAGCTGCAGGAAATCTTTCATGTATCCAGAATTACTGCGCGTCAGGCAATCGCACAGCTGGAGAGTGAAGGGCTCGTTGAGCGTGCCCGCGGCAAGGGAACCAGAGTTCTGTTTCAAAATAAAATTGAAGAGCAGCTTGCAGGTATCAAAAGCTTCACAAATGAAATGCTGGAGCGCGGTATACAGCCGGGGACACGCTGGGCACATATCGAGCTTGTAAAGGCAGACCGGCATGTGGCGGATATCTTTGGATGCAAAAAGGGTGATCTGGTGTATCGGCTGGATCGTGTGCGGACCGGGGATGATGTGCCGATTGTGTATTTTGTCAGTTATTTTTCCAGAGACAGAAATCTGCCGCTGGAGGATGAAAAATATACAGGGAGCATGTATGCGCTGCTGGATGAGCTGAATATCCGCAAGCCGGTGAAAACGCGTGAGAATTTCAAGCGATAACGGCCCGAAAAGAAGAAGCGGAGAAGCTGGATATTAAAAAAGGCGATCCGCTGCTAATTAGAGAACGTGTATCCTATGATCATGAAGGCAACGTTCTGGAGTATACGATTTCCTATTATCCGGGAGAGCGTTATTCCTACTCTATTGAGCTTGGATAAGGGTGCGATTGCTTCGCATCCTTTTTTCAGGATAAGGGATGATAATTTGTAAAGCAGTCAATGCATAACGCTATACATGCGAGAATCGTACGCATGCAGCGTATGAGAATGGAGGAACCTATGACAACCTTAGATAAGCGTATTCCCTATTATCCGGTGCTGATGGTATTGACACAGCCACCGGTGATCACGGATATCCCACTGGCACAGGGGTATTCCTTTCACCCCTATGAGCCTTCCTATAAGGAGGCCTGGATTGCATTGCATGTATCGCTTGGTCAGCTGGATAGCATGGAGGCGGGCAGACGTTATTTTGAAGAAACCTTCGAAGCTCAACCAAAGGAGCTTCAGCAGAATATGATTCTGGTGGTTGATGAAAACGGACAGCTTGCAGGTACATCCTCCGTCTGGGAGGGATATCATTTCGGAGAGCACCGTATGCGGGTGCACTGTTGGTGTTGATGAACGGCATCAGAGAAAGGGACTTGCGAAGTCATTGATGCTGAAAACGATTCAGCTGTACAGCAGTCTGCATTGTGAGCATCCTCTGTATCTGACGACACAGACGAACAGCTATGTAGCAATTTCCATGTATCAGCGTCTCGGCTTTACGGCGTATATGGGAAGTATGCCGGTGAATTTTCATGCGAATGCCGAAACCTTTGCAAAGGACAATGAGACCGCCTGGAGGATTATCGGGGAACAGCTGGACAAGCTGTAAGCAGGGAGACATACAGGTCAGCATTCTGACAAGTAAGAGTTGAATGCATTTCAATTAAATAAAAGGAAGCAGGGTCTGTACGCTTAGCGGCAGACATGTGCTTCCTTTTTACATTTCTGTGGTTTTCCTGTCTAAATGGATAAACCGTGAAATTGCCAATACTTATATGTGCAACTCTGTATATGTGATAGCATGAATCGATGCCGTTTCGTTCTTTGGATTATTGCGTATTGCCAGAATGTGCTTTCAGCAGTGAATTACTCGATAATTTCATTTTCTTGGAAGAATTGATGAACAGAAACCGGTGGGGAGTAATAAAAGCCCTGAATCAGCGTGCAGTGCAGGTCTGTGAGAAACTGTACCTGCTCCTGTGTTTCCACACCTTCCGCAAGTATGGGGATGTGAAGCCTGTGCAGCATAGGGATGATGTGCTGTAAGAGTATCTGCTGGCGGCTGTTCCATGGACCGGCAAAAAAGGAATGATCCAGCTTTACCATATCCACATCGATCCAGCTCAGGACATGCAGGTTGCAGCGGGAGCTTCCAAAATCATCCAGGGAACAACGCAGTCCAGCCCCCTTCAGTCTCAACACAAACATCTGTACCTGCTCTTTATGTTCAAAGGGAATATCCTCATGCAGCTCCAGCTCCAGCAAGGAAGGATCAACACCATAGCGTTTACAGATATCGAGGATTTCTCCAAGATAGTAGTGTCCGTCCTCAAAGGAAGCTTTGGATACGTTAATACTGATAGGAAGGAGCGGCTCTCCCTGTGCATGGCGCTGTGCAAGAAGCTGACAGACGCGTTCAAACATATAGGTGTCCAGCAGTCGGATGCAGGTATTCTGATCTGCGACAGGAAGAAATTCCTGCAGGGGTATACAGACGCCGTTATGAATCCAGCGAAGCAGTGCCTCTGCACCAACGACCTGCCGGGTCTTTGTATTGACTTTCGGCTGTAGAAACAGCTCGAATTCCTGTCGGTGCAGGGCGTTTAGAATTTTTTGTTCCAGCTGGTAGCGGTGATGCAGCTGTTCCTTGGCCTGTCTGGAATAAAAGGCATAGGATGTGGAAAACCGCTCGCAGTCCCGATCATGAAGGCGGCAGTATTCCGCACACTGTATTGCATCCTCCAGGGTATCCGAGGTATACGGCAGGCAGATGCCGAACGATAAAGCAAGCCGTGCCGCATACAGCTGCTGCGCGATTGCATCACAGCAGTCATCCAGATCATATACCAGACGCAGCGCATCCAGTCGTGTATAGGACGGCAGCAGAAAAAGCAGACGGTAATCTAAAAGCTGTGCAATCTGCGCTCTTTTGGGAAGCAGGTGCTGTGCCTGTTCAGAAAGCTGATTCATAAGCTGCATCACCCGCGTTTTTCCAAACAGCAGCACAAGCTGTTCTGCATGCTTGATTCCCATGGTCATGACACAGCAGTTCAAAGGCTGCTCCTGTGCATGGCCTGTATTTGTTTTTTTCATAGCGACACCTCTGCTGTAAAGTGTTGCCGCTTTTTCTTTTTTTATGTATGCTTTCTGTGTGTACTGCTTGGAATATGCAGAAGCTTACGATATTTGGTGACGGTCCTGCGTGATACGCTGATATCCATCGTCCTCAGCTTGATGACGAGCTGCTGATCGGAGAACGGATGTGAGGGATCCTCATGGCGCAGGATTTCTGTGATTGCCCGCTGTACCGCATCACTGCTGTCACCCTGTGCAGTGGCTGTACGCAGCAGGCTGCGGATTGGATAGCATTCCCCGTGAAAAAGGTAGTATTTGTGCTGTAAGGCTCGTGATACGGTTGAAACATGCAGACCGAGTTGATCTGCCAGTTGCTGCAGCGTGCAGGATTGCAGCTCATCCCCAAACAGAAAATGATGCTTCTGTATGCTAACAAGCTCATTCATGATCAGTAACAGCGTGGCATTTCTGCGATTCAGTGTTTCAAACAGCAGATTCGCCTCACGGAAATAGGCTTTCAGCTGCTCATTTTGTTCGATTGCCTGCACATACTGCTCCTGCACAAGCGTAGCGCCATAGCGCATGGGTACGATTTGAAGCTGCTGGTCCTGTACACAGTTTTCTACCTCTGGCAATATCGTCTCCACGTGTTCTTTTGCGTACGCTGCACAGG
>ENA-OQCK01001023-OQCK01001023.1-human-gut-metagenome-genome-assembly--contig:-NODE-1023-length-11759-cov-3.485385_pt1 | contig 11759 bp, 14 predicted proteins | sample MGYA00242498_ERZ504578 | MGnify/ENA primary metagenome ERZ504578 (study PRJEB26092, sample SAMD00036229) | human gut metagenome | host: Homo sapiens | study: EMG produced TPA metagenomics assembly of... | reverse complement strand
GGGAGCTTTTGACGGCAAAGGCCAATGTAGATCGAGTGCTGAAAATGGAGGTAGAACAGGATGTTGAAAAAGAAAAAGACCACGGCCAGCGGTAAGCTGGTCCTGGTCAAAAGCGTTCGCAGACGCGCAGCCACAGAATGAAATTCTGTGTTCAAAGGGGCTTGGGGGCGCTGCCTCAACAAGCAGTTTGTGGCGAAATGGATAGCCACAAGCATTGCTTGCCACAATATGCTGCGCATAAAATGAAAAACTAACGACGGGACGCTTACTGCCTCCTATCGTTAGTTTTCTGTGTTTAAGCGACTTATAAAACCAATCAGCATAATCAAATCGTCATCTGACATCTTTCTCATTCCGTCCAAAGCCTTCTTGATAAGCTGAGGGTTATTTTCCTGTGCATCAAAAAATTGAAGCGGTGTGATTTCAAAATACTCACAGATGTTGAGGAACTGCTTCATAGACGCATAGAACGCCCAGAGGAAATCGCCTGAATATAGCTTCTGTTCTGCCCTAACTCCATGCTCATCTGATATTCTGAAACGCCTTTTTTCAATCGTAATTCTGTGATTCGATTGCGGATAAATTCTTCGTCCATACGCTCACCTCTCTGCTCTTTTAGCATAGCAGAAAGCAATTCTTGATACTTCGTATGTATTGTGTTATAATTTTATAATACAACCTTTATACGCATTATTATTTGCGTTATTTTTGCTTTATATGCGTAATCAAGGCAGTTATCAAGGGTGATTTATATGAATCAGTATGCCTGCGCCATTACCGGCCACCGACCAACAAGATTTTGCTTTGGATATAATGAGGAAGATCCCCTATGCCAAAAATTAAAAGAATGTCTCCTGGAGCAGTTTCGGATACTTCATGACGAGAAATTTGTCCGTACTTTTTTTGTCGGCGGTGCTCATGGTGTGGATATGTGGGCTGGAGAACAGCTGCTGACATTGAGGGCACAAACGGGATACGAAGATATTAAAATTGTCGTTGTAGTTCCCTTCATCGGTTATGACTCTAAATGGCCGGATCAGAGTAGACATAGATTGAAAAAGCTGATCCAAAACGCAAACGATTCCATTGTTATTTCACATTCTGCGGATGTTTCCAGTTATAAAAAAAGGAATTACTATATGGTCGATCATGCAGAGTACCTTATCGGTGTGTTTGATAATCAGAAAAAGCTGCGCTCAGGTACAGCACAGACAGTCAACTATGCCTTGCATCAGGGAAAAGTAATCACTCTGATCCATCCAGACACTATGGAGATAACAGCCCCTGCGCCTTAACAAATTCACAAAAATTTTTCATTAGCATTTCCAACAAAATATTTTCATTGAAGGGGTGCTGTGATATAATAAGATATAAAACTACGCTCAGAACAAATGGTGCCGCTATGAACAAATATATTGGACAGCAATTTGCTGCTTTAAGATACGAAAAAAATATTTTGGTTGTTGAAGAAACTACATCTGCTGGTGGATGCGGCTCCTTCAACGCGGCTTCTTCATGTCCTGCGTCAGCCTGTCTTTATGACAGTGCGGCGTGGGGCTTTTTTATTGTTTGAAAAGAGTATGAAAAGAGAAATACCAGCAGGTATTTGCGTGAGGAGGAAGTAGAATGAACAGCGAACAGATCACAGCATTTTTGCAAGAGCATTGGTACATTGCCTCGGTGCTCATCGGGGCCGTGATTTTAATTGGAGCGATCCGCAACTGGAACTGGCTCTGCGACCCCACTGGTACGCGGGATGCCCATCGACACAGCAGAGGATACCGGCGTGTGGTTTTCTTTCTGCTGGGTGTCCTCTTGATTGTGGTGAGTATCTGGGGATTTGTGCTGAAATTGAATAGGAGGAGAAAGACTATGATGACTGAGAAATATCCCACCTGGCTCATCGGCCATGTGAAAGAATGGGCGGAGAAGCGTTTGCCCACCGTGATACTTTGTTCCACCACCGGCAATGAACTGCTGGAGGTTGGTATTACGGAGATCTGCTCACGGTGAAAGGAGAACCCCAATCCTATATCATAGATAGCGACGAGGCCCCCGGACTGGTGACAGCCCGTGACCCGGAGAGCGGCGAGGAGTTCGTCATCTTTGACGGTGGACGGCATGGCTACGACAATATGTTCTGCGATGAACATGATCCATCCGAGCTGGAGCACCGCCCCCTCCAGCGGTATGAGATCCCCGCCTCCAAGTTGGTGCTGGAGCTGGGGTACAGCATTGACTATGAGGACGAAAAAGAGAACTTTGAACCGGATGAGGCGGATACCGTGGAACTGATCAACGGTGAACGGATGCCGTGGGAGCAGGCCAAGCGGGACGGCATCGACTATATCGCCCTTTACTATGTGAACGAGAAAGGAAAACCAGTCCAGATCCTGGACGCAGAGCTGGCCTGAGTATACCGCAGCCAGATGACGGGATAAAGGAGGGCGACAGCGTGATCGGGACAGATGAAAACCGGGCGGTGCTCCATGTGGAGGTCATCTTCTGGAGCGGCAAACGAAAAATACCACCCAGCCTGGTCAGCGGAAAGTATTGTCCCCATTTTGTGGTCACAGGAACTACAGAATATTTGTGTATGCTTTCTGGACGGAACCGAGTGTACATTTGATACACCAGCTTTGGGGAATGCTCAGCCCCTCTACCCGGACACTGTGGACTACGGCCGGCTGGAAAACAATGCAGAATTTTTGATCTATGAGGGAGCAAATGTCGTTGGTAAGGGCCGGGTGCTGGGCCGGACGATACCATATAAAGTGAAGCCACAACGAAAGTAGGTGCCTTATGTACCAAATTGCATATATTGGCCGCTGGGAGACCCTCCCGGAAACGCTGCCGCCATCTGTGACCATGACACTCCCAAGCTGGAGGCGCTGCTCCAAGGCGGTCTGGATTTAGATGTTCCCATCCAGCTCAGCGAATACATCAAGCTGATGCCATTGGAGATTGCGGTTTTTCGGAATGATGTGCCCATGATTCACTTCCTGCTGGAGCATGGAGCTGATCCCGGTCTGGCAGAGGAACAGCCCCTGCTGCTCACCGCCGCCCGCTGCTGCGGGCCGGAGGTGGTGGCGCTCTTTGCTGGACAGGCCGCAAAACTCAGCCCGAAGCAAAAAGAGCGGGCCTTCCAGGAAGTGCGCTGGGGTCAGCGAGCGGAGAATATCCAGGTGCTGGAGCAAGCCGGGATTACAGTGGACAAGTTTGGCGGCGAGGCATTCCGGGCGGCGGTGTCCGATGGACAGGCCGAGCTTGCCAAACTGCTGCTGGAAAAAGGGGCGGATATCAATTACCACAAGCCGGACATGGTGTTCCCTTACGCCTCCACCCCTGTCACCGAGGCCGCCCGCTCCAACAATTTCTCCATGGTGCGCTGGCTGGTGGAACAGGGAGCGGATATCACCCTTGTTGACAAATACGGTGACCGTCCCTACAGTGTGGCAGTTCAAAACAAGAATCAAGAGATGGCCAACTACCTGAAGGCCCTGGAGCCAGAGGAATGGCACAACGAGCAGGAAAAGATCCGGCAGCTCATGCTCTACAAGCTGCCCGCCAAGCTGGTGGAATACTTGAAGACCGGCCCCCTGCGGCTGGAGTTCCCGGAGCAGGAGTGGGTGAAGTGGGCAGAGTTGTATTCCTACATGGATGTGCAGGAGATGACCTGGAAACGGAAGAAGCTGCTCTCCCTGATGGTGCAGATGGACAATTACAGCGACTATCTGCTGCTGTGGAGCCCCAGGGACAAGAAACTGTGGTATCTGGACATCGAGCATGAGGAATTCCACCTCTGGCCAAATGGGATGACTTCATCGCAGATCCCGGTCGGTATCTGAACGGGATGATCGAGGGCGAGTTTGAGGAGTAAAGCCATGACATCAATAGATTTTCTAAACAAGGTACATAAAAGCCTGGACTCGCAGGAATACAACCTCTCTTACTCTCCGGCTAAGTCCAAAAACTATATGCTGTACTGCAACGGTAACTTCATCGGCGGCCTGTTCGATGAGGAGCTGTGCTTCGTCTACGCCGACAGCGTGAGCGAACTGCTGGGACACCCGGAACCCGTCTACCGTGGCTACTCCAGCACCGCCCAGCACAGGATGCTGGCGATTCCGGAGGAACACTGGGAGCAGGCGCTGAAACTGCTCTATGCCGAGAAATTTGATTGGAGCCGTTTGGTGTACGACATCACCTACACCAGCATCGGCGCGGCTGTGGTGGAGGACTTCTACGACGAAAATGTGGTATTCCTGCGCTTCTGCTTTGAAAGGGAGCTGCTGAAAAAGGACCCTTTGGACCGGCATGGCCGTATCCTGCGGATGGTCTATCTCAACCAGGACCTGACAAAAGCGGGCAAAGTTCTGTTCCCCAGACTGCTGCAAAAGTTCCTTGTTTTTACAGACCGCAAAGGAAAAACCAGTCTGGAAACTATGCTGAATCGGTGGTACACCGCGCTGGAGAAGGAGTACCGCAGCCAAATAGCGGGATAAGGAGGCGGCAACATGACAGAAGAAAACAGAACCTACATCACCCATCTCAAGGTCACGGATGTCCCGTGGCACCGGCTCACCACCGCCTATGGCCGGGGGACGGATTTTCCCGCACACCTGACAGTGCTGGAGCAGATGCGTGATTTGGCATCCGTCAAAGAGTCTCTCTATGAGCTTACCACTAACATGGAGCACCAGAGTACCTGTGGCACACTACCCCCTTCGGCATGGTGTTCCTGAGCCGAATTCTGGAGAAGGCCCTCGCAGACAGCGGGCAGAACCCCGTAGCCCATTTCCTGGCCGGGGAACTGCTGGACTTCTTCTCCTGCATCCTCCAGTGCTTCCACGACGGGGATGAGATGGAACACGCCGAGCCGCTGCCGCTGTTCTCCGATCTGCTGAAGGAAGAATACCTATGGTCGGAGGAATACGACGAGGAAGAAGATGAGATGCGCTACGAGGAGGACGAGGTCTTCCCCGATGACCTGTTCTATAGCTTCTATTACTACTCCTGGCAAGCGGTGAAAGCTACCAGGATGTATTGGAGCAAGTCCCGGCAGAGTTTTCCAAGCCCGCTGCGAGGTGCTGGAACTGCTGTAGACTACTCCATGCGTCTGCACTGGTTTGAGGACATGGATGAGGATGAGAACCGGCCTATGACATGGAGGAACCCAACTTCTTCGGCCTGTCCATCGCCTATGATCCCTATATGCGGGAAGTGGTGCAGGCTGATAGACTTACCACCTGCGGCGGTGACGGCGGGTGCAATATCTGCGGCGGGCTGGCCCATTTCTCGGTTTCCTACCCTGTTCGCCCCACTGTAAGCCGGAAGTGCAGGAGGACAAGGAACTAAACGGAGATTATGACTTCTACCGGCCCATTATCCGGGTGGAGAACCATGATTGACAATAGAAGCTTGATACGAAATAAAGAAAGAGAGGTGCCGACATGGGAGCATGGGGCATAAAAGCATTAGAGCGTGACGAAGGGTTGGATGTACTGGACATCCTCAAAAATGAATATGTACCGGAGCATCCGGTAATGGATCTGGGCGAGATGATCGAACTGATGAAAGAGGAAGTCATGCTGGGAGCTGACTTCTCACAAATCGACTTCCTCTTTGACAATACTGCGATGGCTCTGGCGGAGCTGTATTTCCAATGGAAGGATAATGGCAAACTGGACTACGATCATGAAGAAGCTATATGGGATAAAGTCACCGGTTTCACAGCATCCAAAGAAGCCCTTGCTTTCCTGCTGCGGCAGCTCACCGACATCAAAAACGAGGTGCCGGACGAGGACGGCATCCGTGAGATTGTGGATCTTTGGAAGAACGAGGACAGCGGTGAGATCGCTCCTGCGTGGTTGGAACACTTGAATCAGCTCATTGATCGACTGGATTCAGAACAGGAGGCACGACAAATGTATATCAAAAAATACTGGGGCAACTTTATCGGAGGCTCGGACGACAGCCTGAACCTTGTGGCATTTTTGGAGGATCAGAAACAAGAGGAGATCCCCCTCAGCGAGATTTTCGCCAAGATTGGTCTGGACAAGCAGAACTGGGACTTCCGCCAGACCGTGGAGTATCTGGAGTTCACCCATTCGGACGGCGTGGAGATGGACTTCCACTTCGCCATTGATGTGGTCACCGACCTGGCCGCCATCCTGCTGGAGTGCAGCGTCAGTGGCAGTGTAAACCTTCAGGATCTGGACGAGTACAACACCCCCGCCCGCCGTATCCGCATCACTGCTACGCCAGAGGAGCATGACGCAATGAACAAGTCCCTGGCGGACTTTGTCCATGCCCCGCTGGAATACGACATCAGCGAGATGATGGGCGAGGATGAGATCACAGATATGGCTTATCAGGTGGAGATGCTGCGGAAAGAGCTGTACGAAGCCTCCGGCCGTAATCGGAACTACCATGTGAAAGCGGAGGATGTGAAATCTCTGCTCCCTGACTGGAAGGGTGCCGATGGCTGCATCGCCACCAACCGCATCACAGTAGAGGGCCGCAAGGTGGGCTACTGCTACAGGGAGGAGCCGGACGGCGGCTGGGACAGCGGCTGGCGCTTTACCGCCGGTGATGAGAGCGACGAGTACATGGACGACCCTAACAACGCCGGGATCTACAAGCTGAACACGATCTGCAATGACGATCCCGACATCATCCCTTTGCTGAACACCCCCGCTCCCTGCGCCTTTGAGCGGGATGAAAATGGCGTGTTCCAGCAGATCAAAGACTGGAAACCAGATGAGGACGAGGAGGACCCTGATATGGATATTTTGAAGCAGTGCCAGAAGTGGCATGAGGAGGACAAACACCAGAAAATCGTTGACGCACTGGAGGCAATCTCTGCCGAGGAGCGTACCCCGGAAATGGATATGGAGCTGGCCCGCGCCTACAACAATCTGGCGGACTCCAGCGAGCCGGAGGGAAGGAAGCTGCTTCACCAGGCACTGGAACTGATGCAGTCCCATGAGGAGGAACTGGGAGATACTTATTCCTGGAATTTCCGTATGGGGTATGCCTATTATTATCTGGATCAGGAGGGCCGCGCTCTGCGGCATTTTGAAAAAGCTCTGGAACTGCATCCCGGTGATGATCCTAAGCTCAACACCCGACAGGACATGGAGGAACTAATTGACTCGTGCAAAAAGGGTATTTCTCTGCCGCAGTTCTGGGAGTGCTTCCGGGAACGGACAGAGACTGGTGGGAAACCTTTGCGAGATGGAAGCAGAGCTGCGCCAGATGATGGACGAGGACAAAGATCACACCCGCGGTGCGGAGATCGTGGCCCAAATGGAGGAAACCCTGAATTTGGTTTTTGACGAGATTTCCTTCGAGATGGGCTTCAACGGCGAAAAGCATGAGCTGATCCTCACCCCGGAGGGGGATAAGGTCAAACTGTTTGAGCTGGTCTACTTCCAGAAGCACGCCCCCAAGGAGGTGCTGGAGCACTGGAATATCCTTGTGGGCCGTCAGCCTCTCCAGAACATCGGCCTGCGTACTGAGGATGGCTGGGACATCTCCGGGGAGGATGTGCAGATCTGGCTGGAGGAGCAGGGTGAAAACAGCTTCGCCATCTCCGCCTACTGCGAAAAGCTGCTGCCTATGCTCCGGGAGGAAGAAGGCCGGGCCTGGTGGATGCTCACTACCCTCACCGACCAAGTGCTGGGCGAGATCTCCCACATGAGATACATAGACAGCTTTGATGTGCTGGAGGAACCCAAGGCAGAGCCGTCCTTCCTCCTGTCCCAGCTGCCCGACAAACTGCGGGAGCAGGGCCTGGAGCTCTCCACCGACCCGGAAGCCTATCTGGAGAGCTACCTTGGTTACAAAATGGAACCCAAACAGGACCCGGACGCGATTGGCGGCTGGATGTAATGGCCGGTTCCACCTGCTGTGTGCCGCTCATCAACGGCTATCTGAATGCCGACAATGATTTTATGGACGATCTCCATGCCGACGGCGCGGTGGCGGGCTTCTTCTGCTATCCCCTGGATACCCTGCGGGAGGAGGAAGGCAGTCAGAAAATTTTCGACTTCCGGGACAAACTGGAGGAAGTGCTCACCGGCGGGGATGGTTCGGAAGTGCTCACTCTCACCGGCGGGGCTACCGGCCTCTACTGTGGCTATGTGGACTTCATCGCCTGGGACATCCAAGAGGCGCTGAACATGGCGAAAGAGTTCTTTGAAGGCACGGACATCCCATGGGCCATCTTCCACACCTTCCGCCGTGAAGCCGGTTCTGTACCCCTAAAGCAACAAGATGATGGGCCAGAAACTAAGAATCAGGATGACGAGTTGAATGAAACGCTTACGGGCATGGACTATATTCCTTATACCCAACAGAACGCCGAAGCATTCTTCGCTCAGCTGGAGCAGTGGAACGCCGAAGACGAGTACACCCGCTGTATCCAGGCACTGAATGCCATCCCGGAGAACTGGAGGAACTACCGCACCGCCTACGCCCTGGCCCGTGCACTGGAGAACTACGCCATCATCGGGGACCATGACGAAGGTACTTTGAAATCCAAGGGAGACAAAGCCCTTCTGAGGGCCATTGAGGTGCTGGAGTCCGTCCGGGAGGAAGGCCAGGACAAGGCGGAGTGGAATATGCGGATGGCCTACGGCTATCAGTATCTCTATGGTCAGGAGGAAAAGGCCATTCCCTACGCCCAGCGGTGGGCAGAACTGGACCCAGAGGACGAAAATGCCTCGGCGGTGATTCAGGAGTGTAAGGCGGAGATCCGGAAACGCCAGCGCAGCCGGAAGAAGGCCAAATTCGTGCCCGGTGATACCCCTTCGAGGGCTTCGACCTCACCAACTTCTGGGACGACAGTATGTATGCGCTGAAAGAGTATGTCAGCGATCCGCCTTCCGATGAGCTGATCGCCAGCGTGGAGGAGGAACTGGGCTATAAGCTGCCCGCTGCCTACATCTGGCTGATGAAGCAGCACAACGGCGGCATTCCGGTGAACACCTGCTATCCCTGCGATGAGCCTACCTGTTGGTCAGATGATCATGTGGCCATCACCGGCATTTTCGGCATCGGACGAGAAAAGAGCTGCTCCCTCTGTGGAGAGCTGGGCAGCAGTTTATGATCGATGAGTGGGAGTATCCTGCCATCGGAGTGGCCATCTGCGACTGTCCCAGCGCCGGACACGATATGATCTTCCTGGACTACCGTGCTTGCGGTCCCCAGGGAGAGCCTGCGGTAGTCCATGTGGATCAGGAAAACGACTACAAGATTACCCATCTGGCAGACAGCTTTGAGGAATTTGTCCGCGGACTGGAGCATGAATCCCTCTATGATCCGGATGAAGATGTAGAGGATCTTGAGGATGACGCCGACGAGGAGAAAACTGACCGTAAGGCTCCTTTGCCGGGTCTGTGCTCCTCTCCAAAGCGGAATGGGACAAGGAGCAGTTGATCCGGAATCTACGGGAAGAATGGGGCATCGTAGATGAGGAGCCGGATGAGGGCGACGAAGATGATGAGAACAGCGATGACGCTGTGGTAATGCGGGTCGGCGGCATGATGCTGATCGTGACACTCTTCCACGGTCACATCCCGGACAATGAAGCGGAGATCAACGCCGAAAACAACTATATGTGGCCAGAGGCCGTAGAGGTGGCCCAAAGCGCACAAGGCCCATATCATGGTGGCTGTGTTGGGCGAGGAGGAAAAACTGCTGGAACGAGGTAAGCTGTTCACCAAGGCGATGGCAGTGTGCTGCAAGCAGAAATACGCCACCGGTGTCTACACCAGCGGCGTGGTATTTGAGCCTCGTTTCTATGAGGCCTTGCCGATATGCTCAAAAAGGACGAACTGCCCATCTTCAACTGGGTTTGGTTCGGCCTGTACCGGAGCGAGGGGGGCCTAAACGGCTACACCTACGGCATGGATGTGTTTGGCAAGGAGGAAATGGAGGTGTTGAACACCGACGCTGAGCCGGAGGAACTACGGGACTTTTTGGCAAGCCTTGCTCCTATGTGCTGGCGTGTGATGTGACGCTGCAAGACGGCGAGACCATCGGTTTTTCTGCGGACGATAAGCATACTATCACCCGCAGCCCCGGTGTCTCTCTGCCAGAGGAACAGATGACCCTGAAGATCGGTTACGAGCCTATAAAGGGAGATCCGAAGGATGACAGCTGCGACCACTCAGACAATGATGACACGCAGGATGAGGAAGAATTCAGTAATCCCGAAGTCTACACCGAGGATGAGATGGAAGCCGTCGAGGGGCACATCCAGCAGTATTTTGGCGAGGTCGAGAATGTGTTCCACGAGTTGGTCTCCCCGGACATCCATGTGGACATCTGCATCGTGCCGCCCACTGAGGAGCGGGACTATTACACCCTGGTCACCATGGGTATGGGTGCTCACCGGATGAATGTGCCGGAGGAACTGGCGGAATACAAGCTGGAGCGGGCGGAGCTGGCTATCGCGCTGCCTGCGGACTGGAAGTTGGATCAGGAGTCCATGAAAGACGAAAAGTGGTACTGGCCCATCCGCCTGCTGAAATCCTTGGCCCGTCTGCCCATCAACTGTGACAGCTGGTTGGGGCATGGTCATACAGTGGAGAACCGGGAACCATTTGCAGACAACACCAAACTGTGTACTGCTACCCTAATCGGTCCCCAGGATACGGAGGATGGCAGCGAGGTCTGCACTCTGCCGGGCGGCGAGGAGGTCAACTTCTATCAGGTCATTCCGCTTTATGAAGACGAGTTGGACTATAAACTGGAACATGATGTAGACGCCCTGCTGAACAAGATGAGGGGGATCAGTTTTGTCGTAAACCCCACTCGCCAGAATGCTATCACCCGTGGCACCCTTTCCAATGATAATTTTGACGGTGAGATGGACGACGCTTCCTATCACCTTGAGAGCATTGAGGAAAAGGAACTGCCTATTGATCCTATCAATGCCTACAACCACATGGCCATCTACCTGCGCTGGTGCATGGAGCACGAACTGATGGGCGAGGACTTCCTGAAAGAACACGGCGAAGTGGTCAAACAGGTCAAAGCCGACCCTGCCAGCGTAGACCTGAGGGCATTCATCCAAGATGAGCTGGACGGCTGCCTGTTCTCTGTGCTGTTCAATCAGCAAGGTCGCGCCTTTGCCGGCTATTACTACGGAGAGGGCGACAGTCCCTACTATCCCGCCGACATTGACGACAATGCCCTCCGCTTCTTCGGTCCGGAACGGTATCACTCCAATGAGTTCCAGCAGGAGGCATACCTGTTCATCCCCTTTGACGAGGACTACTATCAGGCTATGGCAGAGGTGATCGGGGAACGGTTTGAAAACTGGCAGGGACAGGACTTCGACGAGGATACGCTGGAGCCTTCCGAGGTTGCTCAGGCTATCATGGAGTATCTGGACTGCGAGTGTACCTATTTCCCATCCATGGCAGATGATGACCCCATCATGTCGGCATACAGCTACGCCCAGCGGCTGGGGGTACGGGAGGGCTTTGTTCCTGTGCTTATCCAGGCGGATGATGAAACGCTGTTGGAGTGTCTGGTGATGAACGCCGATCCGGAGCACAATGCGGACTTCTACGAATTTGACCTCAAAACCGTAACGGAGTATCGAAAGAAGATGCTCTCCGCTCCCATCAAGGACGGAAAGGCGGTTCTGGAGGAATTGACCGGCCAGCGCAAGGAAGAAGCGAGGACGATGACATGGACTGGGAGGCGGAAGTCCTGGGCGAGATGGAGGGCGGAGAACCCAA
>ENA-OQCK01001022-OQCK01001022.1-human-gut-metagenome-genome-assembly--contig:-NODE-1022-length-11771-cov-2.320165_pt1 | contig 11771 bp, 20 predicted proteins | sample MGYA00242498_ERZ504578 | MGnify/ENA primary metagenome ERZ504578 (study PRJEB26092, sample SAMD00036229) | human gut metagenome | host: Homo sapiens | study: EMG produced TPA metagenomics assembly of... | reverse complement strand
TTTTACGACTGGCTCATCCGCGTATGCATTGCTTCTGTCCGTCGGAAGCTTTCGAAATAGTAATACGTACTCTGGACACCCTACTCCCATCTTGCTACCATCCTTGCACTGCTCCGACCATCCCAACCGGTACGTCTGATTATTTTCCCGCACGACATCCGTTACAATGGTGATCATGCCGAAATACTGAAATCCGTGTTTTGTATAATGCTCAATGCATAAGGCGTGAAACGGCTCTATTGTTGGCATGCCGGTGCCAGTCGCATTGCCAAACAGTACCCTGTCCTTTACATGTATTGCCGCAACACGGCCAGGCTTTAAGATGCGCAGCAGCTCCGGCGTCAGAAAGTCCATCTGCCGGAAGAATTCTGCTGTCGTTTCATTATGCCCAAAATCGTTATATGTCGGCGTGTATTCATAATGATTTGAAAACGGAATCGACGTGTGGATCAGGTCAATGCTGTTTTCATCCATTCTTTTTGTTTCCTGTACACAATCGTCATTAACAGCCGTGTACAGCTTCTCTTCTATCTTCACTGTTTCATCCCACACTTTCCTTTTCATAAATGCTTCTTTGTTTGCTTCACTTAAACCGTATTTATGTACTATCTCCACCATCTTATCTACAAGGTGGTCGTGGTTCTTCCACTTCTCCAGCAGGGCTGTTTTTATGTTTTCTTCATCTTCCGTGTATATGACATCGATAATCACCTGTTCTTTCTGTAAGAACCGATAGATACGGTGTATTGCTTGTATAAAATCATTGAACTTGTAATCTATCCCCAGAAATACAGCACGGTGACAGTGCTTCTGGAAATTACATCCGGATCCGGACATAGATTTCTTTGTTGTGAATACTCTTGTTCGACCTTCTGAGAAGTCAATGATCCGTTCCTCTCTGGTGTCGATGTCCATTGATCCGTAGATATCCACTGTTTCCGGGACGGCTTTTTTTAAAGTCTTTCGTTCATCTTCCAGGTCATGCCATATTACAAAGTTAGCATTCGGATCCGCATCTATAATCATTTTAGCTTTGGCGATGCGCTGCTGCAGGCTCTCGCGTTTTAATTGCGCCGCATCCTGCAGAGATCCAGCAGCATCCTGATATAGCTGATATTCGCCATTTTTCCCGACAATATCGCCATGCTCTATTTTCAGTTTATGCCACCGGATATCCATTCCCGGCAGGTCGTAACCGGCATCGCTGTACTGCGGATCAATGTCCGACGGCTTTGTGACAAATATTGCCCAGCTAGACATCCACATCCAGAACTCATCCTCCTGAGCTGGTAGCAGTGTCAGATTATTTGCTTTCGTGCTGTCACGTTTGAAGAATCGTGTAAGAGCCTGTCCGGTATCCATAATCTCCAAAAAGCCGGCGTAATGTATCAACTCTTTGTACCTGTTTGGCGATGGTGTTGCTGTTGCGACAATCTTGTATTTCACACCCTTGAATTTGTCGATAAACGTCTGATATACCTTTGATCCGAATGAACGTAGTACAGAAGCTTCATCCAGTGACACTGCCACGAAATATGATGGGTCTATATCTCCATCCCTGACACGCTCATAATTCGTGATCATGATATCGTTATCGCAGACCCTGATATCCTGCATGCAGGTAACGTATGTTGGTCTGTTCATATCGAGCAGCTGCACTGCATCATGTACAAATTCCTGTTTTACGCCCAGTGGCATAATGAGCAATGCTTTTCCATGCTCGTGTTGCGTTATGATCCTGCAATACTCCAACTCCATTATCGTTTTGCCAAGCCCAAATGACGCAAACAACGCCCGCCGACCACCTTTTACCAGCCATTTAACGATATCCCTCTGATGCGGCAGCAAGACATGATGCAGCTCTCCGGTATCTATATCAAATCCGGAAACCGGCGCCTGCTCGATCTTACTTCGAATAAATTCAAGATAGTTCATAATTCCTTCACCATTTGTTTTAATGTTTTATTAGCATTATATAATCTGTCATACGGAAACTCATGTTCCTGCAGATATCGGAAGTAATCTGATGTTCCTTCGAATCCTTTTATATTATCCGGTTTCGCATGTGTAAACTGTGTGTACAGTATGCGATTCAACGCCACTTTATAATTCTTTGGTTCGATTTTTCTATCTGCGGTTCCCATACAGATTTTATCGTCATAAAACATATTTGGCATTGCATGCCGGTATAACTGCGTCTGCATGCCTTCTAACTTTTTATAACAATATGCCACGATATCCTTCACCTTCTGTTCACTATGCTTTATTGCATAGATAGAATTCGGATAATTTATTTCAAACGCTTTTCCTGCATACATTACAATTTCTTTATGCTCTGGCTGTTTGACAACGATACACTTCGGTGACACAGCAATGACGTCTTCGTCTATCGTTATCATATCTTCTTTGTAATTATCGATATCTGTAGCTTCAGGAAACGTCTTTTTCATTTTGCAAACAAGATCCTTTATACTAACTGCTTTAAAAATATCCTTGTCTTTTACGCAGTCATGCACCAGTATTTCAGCATCATTGCTACGGTCAGTTAATCTTATAATCATTTCTTCCATTACAGCAGTACCTCTCTTCGTGTATCACATACATTCATATTTTCGCGAAGCTTTGTTGCGATATTTTTTGTGCCGTCTTGATTCATTCCTATAAACAGATCAGGCTCTAATGTGCGTACTTTTTTCTGAGCTTGCAACATATTCAGAAAATCCATCCGGAATTCTTCTTCGATGCTGTTGTAAACCTCTATATCTGCATAACTCTCTGCCCAATATTTTACTCCGCTGAAATACATTCCAGGTACGATCTCTTCAAATGCAAACCTTTCGATCAGTACTTCTAATTCGTCTATATTACGCATGTTTTCGTCTACTATCAAAATTCCAGTACGTGCATTTATTTCATCAAAATCAGACCAGAATTCCTCTGAATTCCATTTTTCTATCACTTCCGCATCTGTCATTTTCCGATATCCATCCGCATATATGCCATAATTCCGAAAATCGGCCAGTTTTTTCTGTGTATTCGGTTAAAATATTTTGTTTACGTCCATACAGCTGCCGCCCTAGCCGTGTATATCTTGCGAACTGTGTAAGGTATCCACTATTATCGGTTTCCAGAATGAATTCATCTGTAAGGCAGCCAATCATAATTTTCAGCATTATGCTGTCTTCTGTCCCGAGTGCATCCGAAATATGAATATCGTCCAACATACCGCTAAACATATTCATATCGTCCTGGCAATAACCCAAATATTCTATGTTTTTGAATCCTTGCAGCAACTCATTTACCAGTTCTTCATCTTTGCAGTACTCACACATTTCTTTAATCGTCCATCCATATGATCCATGTTTAAGCTCCTGCTTCTGGATCTGTATGTACTTCCTCAAATCTTCGTACAACGGTAACACCTCGTTTCACTTTTCCCTGCCCCAATAGATAAATATGCTCCAGTACAGCGGTAGCCATTTTCAGATTCGTGATCATATACTGCATGTTTCCGGCAGCTGTCTGTTCCTCACAGTTTTTTTCTGTCGGATGTACATCATCTTTCAGCTGGTATGTCTGGCTACGCAACTTTCCTTCTGTTTTGCCGGTGTGATATTTTAAAGCAACATAGACATTTCCATCATATTCACTGTTCGCCGAGTCTATATATACACATTCAGGAAGCTGCTGGAACGTCTGTTCCAACAATACTCTCGTATTATCGTTATCCACACATCCGATCAGGACCGGCGGGCATCCTTTATATTTTGATTTCAGCAATTCAACAATCTCGTTCTTTGTAACATATCCGTCAATTGCTTCGCATATGTCTCCGTAAAAGGTATTTATCTTCCGTGATAATGCTATCGCTTTGTTATCGCCTATATCGTGGCTCTGGTATGCCTGACGCTTCATGTTTTTCTCCTCAACCACGTCGCCATCTATGACTACCATCTTGCTTCCGGAATCCATAATAATTTTCGCAGGTCCCTCGCCACAAGGGAGCCGGTCCCACCAACTCCCACGACAACAAATACATAGTTCATGATCAACCTTTCGAATGTTTCTGGAAGGAGACAGCCAGAACGTTCTTGTCCGGAAGATAATCATAATTAACTTTTCCACCGAAATCATAATCCCCATGCTCCAGCATAAGGTTTGAATTCGCTTCACTGTATTCTTTTCCTACCTCAAAATGTGTGATACATCCTGCTGCTGACGGTCCATCCAAGGATGAACGGGAACGTATATTTCTTTCCGGATGCTTCCTTCTCCGTCCCTTTGGCTTTCGGTTGCTCGGCTTTCCCTTCTGCGGGTTGCTGCGTTTTCTCAGTAACTTCCTTTTTCAGCTTCGGTTTAACTGCTTTCTTTTCCTTTACTTCCGGTTCTTCCACCTTTAACATATCCATTAAACTCATGCCACTACCTCCGTATCTTTACTTGCATATAACATCGCAATCTTATACACATCTTCTTTTTCGTCATGTGTCACTACGTTCGTTTTTGTAAACCCAATGATTCCACTTTCAGTTCCGCGAATCGCTTTTTTCAGTCTGTCTGCATCCATACGCATACACAGCGCCTTCCCGTGATACTCCTGCACTTCCACCACAATATCTATTTCATGATCTTCTTCTCCCGGTTTTGGTGAGCTTTTAACATGCAGGACGCCATCTTTCATCTGCAGCTTCACCGCTTTTGTATATCCCTTTACCATGTCGATTGCGGCAAGTAGCTCTGATATATTCAGCTTTAACGTTACTAGCGGCTCTTTATGTTTGTCTTTCGTCGGATCGTATAGAGCGGTTGCTATCAAAGACGTGTAAAACATCCGATTTCCATTTGCAAACACCGCCACTCTTCCGTCCGTAGCAGCTACTGCATCTTCTTCCAGATACTGTAAACTTTCTTTCGGAATATTGATTTTACCTTTCAAACCTGATCTTTTGTATTTTATATAAAATGACGCTCCGTCTGCGGCAATGATGCCTTCTGGAAATACTGTGACACCATTCATCTGCACTTTTGTTTTGTCGTATCCGATAAATTCTTTCCCATCTGTTATTTCTGCAGGTGTGATTGATAAGCTCTCCATATCTCCTGTTTCTGGTTCTTCCACATGTATATCCACCATATCTGTCAAAACGAATTTTGCTTTACTTGACTTAACAGTTATCTTCTTACTTTTTACTGTTAAATCGAATTCACCGAGCTTGGCGATTGTTAGGTAATCACGTTTTGAAACCGTGAAATCCATATTTCCCGATAGTCCTGTTGCTCTGTATTTGCATATAAATCCCATTCCAGCTTGATCTGTGCTGTGAATGACGATAACTTCTGCGGCCGCTACAGCCATTACACGGTTATACTCCATAGCATACTTGGCGTTAAAAAAATCGCTGGAAAGTCTCATAGCTCCACCCCGCAATCTCTCGCTGATAACTGACCAGCTGCTACCTTCGTCCTTTTAGGTCTTATAATCAGCTCATAGCCTGCAGATGATAGGTAATTGATCATATCTCAGCCGGCATCATTGCGCCAGTATCCAGATAAAGTAACAACCCTTTATCTCCTGCATCATATTTTCTCAGCAGCGCATATACATCACTGTAATCACGTACAGTGATTTTTTCGCATGTCAGAAATGCACCTTGAATGCTTGTTCCACTTCTATCGGCATTTCCACCGTTCTAGCCAAATAGTTCACCATCTCCTGTTCGCACACATGTGATTCTTCCAGGAATAAATTCACGCACTTTGTTATCTGCGATATATCCATGTTGTGCTGCTTGATCAGCTTACCTGCTTTTAAAAACTCTTTCTCTGTCATATCCTCTTCTCCTTTGTTCATCTATCGTTCTCGTCTGAGCCGTTTGTAATTCGCGTTATACCAGCGTTCGCAATCCTTGCAATACGCATTGTGCCGATTCTGCTTTTTCATAAATCGAAAATTACTTTCTGGCTTATATTCACCACACATGCTGCACTTCCGCATTACATTTTCACGCGCTGTTATCGCCATCCTTTAACGGGTCCCATTTACGCAGCTGCGCATATATGTATATCCCTGCATTTACTTGATTGATAAAAACTTGTGCATCCTTAAACACATAGCCTTTGTATTCCTGACGTAGCATTCGCTCGATCGCGGAAAAGTCCTCTTTCATGGCACGCGCATGCTTTCGCTTGAACGTTGAGTGATTCTTCCGGATGGTCGGCTGTTTCAAGTTGCCCCGGCTCGTATTCCATCTGCGCTTTCCACGTGGCTTTTTGGTAATGTAGTTCGCCATTCCAGTAACACCATCTTCGTTATAATCGATCGGCCGTAGTTCATTACGTCTGCCCTTTTTCCACAACTTGTTAAGTTCGTCCATCGTCAATCCTCGATCTATTACAAAATGATGATGGCAACGTACTTCATCTTCCTGCCATTCCGTGATGTAAAGGTACTTTGCCCTGGGCTTCCCTTGCTTCTTCAAGCGTTCATTCACACGGCGGAAAAAGTTCCGGATATCTTTCAATGCTTCTTCCAATGATTCTGGTTCTTTGGTATACGTAAAGGTAATCCAGTAACCTGTCATAAAGTTAGCATTTAAAAGACGGATCACATGCTTTCTGGCATTCTTATCATTAAGGTTCTGCATCTCCTCCTTTGTCGGTTTCCTTCTCCCAATCGGATCTGACTCCATCTTGTAAACTCCGGATATATTTCCACTTCCAACTGTGTTCCTGAGTAGATTGACTTTGTAGCGTACACGCTTTTTATCTTTCCGTTTCTTAAGGCACGTTCAATTTGAGATTCTGACAACATACTTGCCTGTGTATCAAATGCCCTTTCATAGTCATAGTCGAGATAGCGCTGCATTGTCGGTCGTCCTCGTTGTCTATTGTGTTTCTTCATGCATCTCTTCCTTTTCCGTCGTTTTGTTAATATCCATTTCAAGGCCGGTAAGGACTATTCAAAATACCTTTATTTGCTTGCATTTTAGACACTTTATGGTACAATAAAAGTAAGTTGAATAGTCAACTGCTCACTATAAAAAGAATGTTGTGCTTGTCAGGTTAAACATTCTTTTTTTATACTCTTCTGATTGCACTGAGCATATCATCATACACCTTTATCTGGTGCTTATATTTCATGTTCTCATCGATTCTATAGCTCCGACATAGTGCCTTTTATTTGTGATCAGCATGAAGATGGAATCACTGCACAGAGCGACGCGTATGTCATTGCTCTTGTCTGCTTCCTGTATTTCCAGCAGCAGCTCCCTCTGCATCTGTTTTATCGTCTGCGGTGCATCCTTTGCGTATCTCATTTCCTGTTTCGCTTCCTCGTATGCCTGCATGATAATATGTCGTAATATACATGCATCATCTTCTGACGATTTTTCCAGTCTTTCATCATTCAATATCATTCCATCATCGAATTGAAATTCAAAGCAAAGGATCGCACGTCTTGTATTCAACTTTTCTTCATAGACTGCATCTCTTTCCTCTTCTACCAGTTTTGATAGATATGACTTTACGCACTGATACAGATTTCCATTGAAGATCCGCCGTTCCATATCATCATAATCTTTGAAAAATATACGTAATGGCATACCGTTATCTCCTTCCATTATTTTTTTATATATACCTGCGTGTTATATGTCCCTAGTCGCTCTGCCACAGCTTCTGATTCGCACAGTATGTCAATGTGGTTACCTGTGTAATTGCCTGTATCCTGTGCAATATACTCCTTACCATTGATTAACACGATAGTGCCGTATGGTATTACATTAGGATCGACACCAATAGTCACTCCGATTTCTGGATCAGCTCCACTAGCGGTTGCTGATGTAATATCCATGCCATAGTATGTTATCCTAAACTCACCAGGCAGAGCTGTTCATTTTGGTTGTGATTCCAGCTTCGCGATTTCCTTATTCTTTTCTTGCAGTTCAGCATTCTGCTCTTTCACAACCTGCCGGACCATCTGTAATTCCTCGTTTGTTACTCTGTTCAGCAGCTGCAGCCTTTCTATCTCTTCTGTTTGCACGTTGCTCCATATGGTCGTATAGATGCCAAGACCAAGAAAAGCTACACCGATCAGCAACCGGCGGAAGTTGTCACGCATGGGCAATCTCCGCAGGAATCTCATCCTCTAGAATCTTTCCGTCCGTTGTCATTTTTAAGACCATAGTTTCGCCGGTACAATCTGTAACCTTTACAGCATTGTTTGCAAATAATTCTACATACAACTTCTTTACAGACAATCCCCAGTCCTCTAAATGCTGCAAGCACTTATACTGTGCTATCGTTTTGATTTCTACATTACATTTCATATGTCATTTCCTTTCACGATATTAAACTTTTTCAGCTGATCAAGTATCTCCCTCAAAGTCTCCTTGACAGCTGCCTGTTCACAACCTTGTAAAGAATCTTTTGCGGGGATATAACTCCTATGCTCCTTCATCTGGTTTTCAATGATTTCCTTAAGCAATACAGTCTGATAAGATATCTCTTTTGCAAAGTACGAATCTTTTTCAATTATGACAGGGAAGCCCTTTTTATCTTCTTTTTCCATTGCTTCCAGTTCTCTTCGTTTATAGTATTCTAAAGCTTTCAGCGTGTCTTGCATATGTATTCTCCTTTCAATTATTTTTTATTTGTTACGATTCTTTCCCTATGATATTATTTACCTGTATGGAAAGGGGGTGAAACTATGAAAATCAATATCTATTTCATTGACGGTTCCAAAATCAAAGTAAGCAATGATGCAACTATCGAAGGAACAAGACTGTCCGACACAGCATTTACTTCCTTCTTTGAATTTCTGTCATATAACATCAGAAATTTGGATACTACATCATTTCTACATATTGAGAATAAAAATCGAATATATGAAATCAATGTCAATCAGATTTGTTACATTGAAAATGTGACTGAAAAGCCAGATGATTATCTATAAACACCATAAAGAATCTTGGTCATTTCTAGTGCACCTTGCGCTTGACTCCGATCAAGGTTTTTTATATGCTCATATAAATCTAATGCTGCCGTAAACATTCCTGTACCCTCTATAACCGAATCTAAATCTTCATCGTCTGTTTTGACCGTTAACTGATTTTTGCCCATCATTTCAGCTGATTTCCATTTTACTATTTTAAGTAGTAAAACCATTTCTCCTTCTGATAAGCCTTTTTCAATAATGATTTCAGATATATCTTTTGCCATTTTTTCTATTCTGTGTGCAGTTAATTCATTTTCCATCTTTTCATTCTCCTTTCTCATCATTCTCCATACATTTCCAGTACCCAAGAAAGCGGCACCTTTCTCTCGTATGGATTCTTTTTATCTTTGTTTGCAACTTTGACATTCTTCATGATTTTTACCGCCGTAGCAGGAGAACAATTAAATTCCTTGCAAATTTCCTTATTCCTACATATACCGGGATATTTAATTGTTTCATCCTTTCACGCCCCTTTCTTTAAACTGCCGGTGACTGGAATCCGTTGCTAATGTTTACGCCAATAGATAATCCTTTGAAGAAAACGTTAAGGTCATGGCTGATATTCGGATTCCGTTTCTTTGCTTCATAAAGCATTGCGGCCAGCTCATAGATTTCTTTCTGGTCATTGCGCATTTCTTCTGCTGTCATTTATTTACCTCCTTCGTTCTGTACGTTTACATTATAATTCCGTTACTTAACTTTGTCAACATTTTTTTGTTCTGTAACTTGACTTATTTTTATATTAGGCATATTATATGAGCAGAAAGGAGGACAATATGGAAAAAGAGGCTAATGCGAAGGAATTAAAAGATAGAATTTATACTCTTAGAAAAACCCTCAACCTATCTATGGAAAAATTCGGAAACAGACTTGCCATTTCAAAATCATCTATATCTGGGTTTGAAAAAGGAACAACCAACCCATCCGAACAAACGCTAAAGCTTATTTGCAAAGAATTCAATGTAGACTACTTTTGGCTTGCAGAAGGTGCTGATGTGGATATGTTCACGGCATTTCCGGAAACCATCATTGATGAAGTTGTGGAACAATTTGATTTGAACAAAGATGACAGAGCTTTAATTGAAACATATCTGGAATCATCGAAGGAAGAACGAAAAAGCAGTACAAATTCAAACGTTTGCAAAAAATACAACAAAAAGACGAGGAATGAAAAGCCTCGTCTTTTTGTTGTATAATATAATTAAATAATGGAGGTATCTGGATGGGTGCAAACAACCGTGTTAAAGAATTACGTGAGCGATTAGGATTAAGTCAAGGAAAATTTGGTGAAAAACTAGGCATGAAAACATCTTCTATTTCATCTATTGAAAAAGGAACAAATAAACTTACAAATATTGTTGCTAATTTAATATGCAAAACATATAACGTTAATTACTTATGGCTTACTGAGGGAAAAGGTGAAATGTTTGAAACACCCGATGCTGCACTGGACGACCTAGCAATGCAATATGATCTGAATGAGATAGATCTATATTTGATAAAGGCATATCTTGATATGTCAAAAGAGGAACGGTCTGAGTTTGCGGAGGTGATATTGAATAAGCTGCTGTCCATTTTAAAAAAGGAACTTCGTACAGACCAAAAGCATTAGTATATAAAATAACCACAACAAAAAGCGAGGTTTTCCTCGCCTTTTGTTATTTGGTATAGTAATGCATTACATATGTATAAATCCGGCGCAGTACAGCTAATGAATGAATCTGTGTAATCATATTGATAATACAATTTCTATATTCATCTTCTGACATATGCTTGCGTTCTCCCGTTTATGGCACCTTTTGCAAAACATGTGTATATATTATAACATTTTAATGTTAATTTTTACATATATTGTATGAATTGGAAATATTTTCCATGTTTAATATTCTTATGCTATAATGAAATAAATAGTATGGAGGGAAATAAAATGAAAAAACTATTTACATATGGCATTTTGGCATCAATATTTATAGGTGGTTGTGCTACAACAAAAACACCTGAGCAATCTTATAAATCATTAAAAATTATAGCTCCAAAATTTTAGTTAATTATAGGGATATTAACGGAGATTACAGAGATGTAAACAACTCTTGTTATAATATTGATGGTGTTGAAAAAAAATGCACTAGAATCCTTAAAGAGCCTAATTATAACTATGAAGTCATACTTTATAATGATGACAATGATGCGATAATAAGTGTTGATGTTGATAATGGTAAAAGCGGTAATATAACTTATATGGAAGATTCACAGGCAACAAATTATTTTGTAAAGGATGTAAATGATGAGATAATTTCTTCTTCCGATGGGGCAGCATTAGATGATGTGAAAAAAGATTACAAAGAGATATTATCCAATATAGGTTTATCTGAAAACGAATTCAGAGATAGCGTTGAATATTTTGCTAAAAAGGAAGGTAAGTCCATCATCGATCAGGCTTTAAAAGAATATAAATTACAAAAACCTCGTGATTATGACGATATTAAAGCAGCGATATTAAAAGATGTTGAAATTTCCAAAGGAGAAAACTATATAAATGTTGACTTTAACGTAAATACAGAAAATCTACTATATATTCCCGGTAAAGATGAAGGCATTATTTATACAAGTAAACTTGATAAAAACATTGAAATCTCCATTTTACCGCCTAACGAAGTAATCGCCAGCACAAGTGACAAAAAGTGTACTTATTCGCTGAATAGAGATAAGATAATAGATGGCAACTGCACTCAATCAGAAATTGACGATGCTAAGTCTATGGAATTCTGGTTTAACGAAT
>ENA-OQCK01001020-OQCK01001020.1-human-gut-metagenome-genome-assembly--contig:-NODE-1020-length-11789-cov-1.853370_pt1 | contig 11789 bp, 13 predicted proteins | sample MGYA00242498_ERZ504578 | MGnify/ENA primary metagenome ERZ504578 (study PRJEB26092, sample SAMD00036229) | human gut metagenome | host: Homo sapiens | study: EMG produced TPA metagenomics assembly of... | reverse complement strand
GTTCAAAACCAATCGATGATTTTCTTTAGAAATCCCATGTCCTTTTCAGTTGGCCGTTTTCTATAAATCCTACTCGTTGTCCCAATGCCCGGTGAGGAGTTGCATACCATAAAAGGGCGTTATCCGGTATACGGGTATAAAGTTGCGTCGTATCTGAAGTAATGCTGTCGCATGATATAGGGACGAAATATTCTTTCTCGACATCCCAAAAATGCAGGTTATGGGGAGCTTTCCCCTTGTCTATCCAAAGCTCTTGCGTGACAAGTTTTATTTTTGTCAGGGATGAATTTCCGGATGTGTCCCGACGAATCGACCAAAAACGGTGCGGTAATGTATCTCAATTCCTGCTCTTTGCTACCTTCGGCTATGATAAATATGTTATTGCCGACAATGTCCTTAAATTCACAGATGGCTTCGTTTTGTTTGCCGATAGCGATCGGTTTCCATTCGTAGTAATTGTAAGCACATAAATAGACAAGGCTTTCTGCTGAGGATGGTGCTTTGTCGGCCTCGATCCTCAAATCCAAAACCGGATAACCGCTTTCCGCCGTGACATCTTTTAACAAAGGGCTTTTTAAGTATGTGGTATAACCATCATCCGTCCGTGATTTTTTGAAATCGGCATCAAATAAATTACGGTATACTTTTGCAGGTTTCAGATAACGGACAGTCATAAGTTTTTGCCTGTATTCGTCCGGTCCGACATAAGCAGGACTGAAATCATGAAACTTACCATCCTGCAGTACGGCACACCAGCTATGTGCCAAATCCATTTCGTCCAGGTTGTTGTCTGAACGACGATTGGAATGCCGACAGCCCGCATAGCCATTGTCGCGAAATTGCATAAAGCGTCGCATTCTCCGATACCGGCCCGAAAAGTCTCTTCTATGGTAGGATAAAACGGCTGTCCGGTCTCTTTATATTTTAAATCGTTTATAAACTGTTTGTTTATGATCATACAGGCTTCGAAAGCATTCCGAGCTTTCCCGGAATCTATCAATGGCAGATAATATTCCATTAATTCCTGTCTCATGTCGGATGCCGGTTCCACCTCTGCCCGGTAGGGAAGTACATAGCGGCAAAAGTCCTCGAACGAAATATCTTTAGCCCAAGGTTTTTGCCAAGCTTGAAAAGCCAAGTCTATATTTCTGATCAGGAAATCGCCATGTAGGGTTTTGATATCATACACGATTTCTTTCCTGATCGTATATCCTTTTTCCTGTAAAGAATCACAATGCCTTTTTACGGCTTGGTTATCCGTGAAATTCCGAATATCCGGCACATACCGTTCACCTTCGGGCGATACGAAATGTTCCATCCGTGAAAAATGAAACGGCATGTTCCGGATCAAAAATCGGGCTGCTTCCAGCTTTAAGCTGTCGTTTTTGTAATATTCGAGCACTTTTTCCAATTCCTCCCGATTTTCCCCGCTCATGGACAAGGCTTGTTCCAGACTGATACCTTTTGTTTTTGTATAGTACAAGAGGTCAGAAAACTTAATATCATGAATAAGAAACATGTTTTCATGGACGGTATGAATTGTTTATTAACGTTCGACCAGGACGACCACGGGGTTATTCCCGTTTTCGGGGATTTCATAATCGATCAGATATTTCCCGTCTGTCGATATGAAATGAGGGACAAAAGTACTTCCTTCCTTGAATTCGTACGAATTATCCGGATAGAAGACCTTTTGATAAAAGCTTGTCTGGCATTTTTGTCATAGCTGTAAGTGTACGGATCAGTTACATCATGGTGCGCCAGATAAATGATACCGTCTTTCTCTCCGATGGCGGCAAGCGCAATTTTGCCGTTGAAGAAGTCCCATTTTTTCATCAGTTGTTCAGCCGTACAAGCGAACATGGCTTCTTTGGTCGCCTTAAATTTCCCTAACTCGACTACGGCATAAGGAACTAAATTCAAGTGTTCATCGACTTGATAGATCGTGTCGTTGAATACTTCTTTGAAGGCGGGGACAAGTCCGTCAAACGCTTTCATCTCCGGTGGAGCACTATATGCGACTTCTAACGAAGCGGGCTCATATTTATCCAGATTCGGAACAATCTTAATTGCTGCCGTATCTCGGAAAAAGACAAACCGGACTTCTTTTTTTCCAGTGTGATTATCTACATGCCCTAAAAACAGGTCCGTATTGGGAATAAGGAAAAAATTCAAGGTGTGTCGTATTCGAGGACAAAACAATTTGCCTAAATATTCTCCTTGCCAATTGTATCGTGTAAAATCATAATTTCCATCCACAACAAACAGTGTGTCATTCCGTAAAATAACTCCATTCATCCTTTTATATTCTCCATCTTTATCTCCTTTTTTCCCGATTTCATACAGATATTTTCCTTCTTTATCAAATAGAGACAACCTGTCCGAATGAATCACTAACAGCTTTCATCGTTCAGTATGATCCTCTTGATGGATTCGATCCGAATGGAGTCGTTGGTTTCCAACTGCACGTATCGAAGATTTGTCGACCATTCATTTAGCCCTATTTCCTGTGCTTTATTTTTGACTAAGGGACGAAAATCTATCCGGTAGAAATCCTCATGATCGGAAGATTGCGTTTGTCGGTTGCAGCAAGACGCAAAAAACAGGCAAAAGAAAAGAATCCATGTTTTCATAAACTTTTCATTTCTATGTTGCTAATATCGAATCGTACAATAGCTATCTCTGGCTCTTCAGTTACTGCATATATAGTTTTTTCATCATCTGATACAGTAAATCTACTCGCACTTCTATCTGTGCGCAAGTTTACTAAGAAATGTCCATTATGATCAAATACTAAAATATTATGTACTTTTATATTTCTTCTATTTTCTCGCACATATTTCTGTCCAAAGTAACTGCAAAAAATATAGTTTTTCGTCATCTTTACATCTGAAAAACCGAGCTTTAAATTTTTTCTATCTAATTGATTTTTCACATATTTAGGTTCTTCCAAATAGCAATCCCATAATAATTGGATTGTTCCATCTACTAATTTTTCATAACAAGCTATATATCCTAATGATGCCATTACAAACACAAATTTATTATCATATACGCTTGTAGATCCATTATATGATGACAAATCTGTACTACGATGACGTTCATCTGGAACATTTCCTATGTTTGCTTTTATTTCTAAATCTTTATCAAGTTCTATGATAGGCTGCGTTAATCCAGCCATTGATGAAGCTATAAAACAGTTATTATTCATATATTTACCAGAAAGTACTAAAATATCTTTGTTTTTTAACGGGATATTATTCACTTCAGGTAAATCTGGAGTATTAGAAATTTCATTCCAAGAATATTTTCTAAGACTTTTTAAGCCTAAATCATAAATAAATATATCATTATACTCATTTTTACCCCAATATTCTGGCTGAGTAATTCTTTAGGACCACCTCCGAAATGTCCTGTATGATGAAGTTCCATACCATTATTAGCATCATAGACCTTAATGAAATATTCACCACGAGTAGAAAATGTTAGAATTTTATCATTAATAATATCTATAGACCAAGGAAAACTCATAATAGATTCATTTGGATAGTCTATTGCGTTGATAGGCGTTTCTTCTATTAGAGATATAATTTGTAAATTATTTTTACTACATGATAAACCTAAAAATATCAATAATATATATATTGATGAAATAATATCTTTTCATGATACGATTTTTTTTACAATGAAAGAGTGTGCCAAATTCATATATTCAAAACTTCGTCTATAACTTATTTTCATTTTGACACACTCTCTATACCTTGGCTACCAAATGTGATACATATCCATCCAGACTGTTCCACTAGTCATGCAATCTCATTGTTGTAAGTCAATCGCAACTAATCATGTTCCACTCTCACCTCTTGCAAGAGCCTCGACGTTTCCAACGCCAAGTCAGAAGTTCAACTTCCTGTTTGTTCTGCTGGAAATTCCAGCTGCCGCTACGGCGATTGCAGCAAAAGCGATTACGCCGAAAAATTTCTTTCCCATTTTTGTTTTATTTTGATGGTTTTTTAAATTCGTTTGTCTCAGTTCTTTGCCCGGTATCATTTCCCGAAACGGGTGATTTCTAACCCTTTTGTCGTTTTCTCCAAATTTACTACTTTTGCTGTCACCTCCTTCTTTATTAGTTATTGAATGAGGAAAAGTCCGGGAGTTTCTGCTGATGTTTGTGAGACAGTGTGCAGGAACTCCTTTCTTTTCCTGTTAATTGTTTTATTTGACTGTCCCGATAAAACTCACCATCAGCGAGTTATTGGGGATATTTCCATATATCTCTACCGTTCGATAAAAATCGCCCGGCTGTTCCGCTTCGTAACTGACCGTGACTGTTCCGCTCTCTCCCGGTTGCAGTTCTTTCCAGTCACAGGTTGCTTCGGTGCAATCGCAAGAGGTGGTAAAACCTTTCAACTTGAAGACGTTTGTTCCGGTATTTCGAACTGTGACCGTTTGTTTCTTGGTTGTTCCCTCTTTTACCGTTCCTAAGTCATATTCTGCCTTGTCTGTTTCGAGGGTTGTCTTGGGCAATGCTTCTTGATATTGCATGCCGGTTATCTGTTTCAGATACAAATCCCTGACTGCCAAGTTATGCACCGGGTTGCCGATTACTTTCACCTTGTTGTCCTTGTCAAGCAAGAATGTCTGAAAGGTAATCTCCTGCGGGAACTTATTTAACTTGTCGAACCCATCGCCTCGGTCGATACAGACCGGGCGGTCGAAGTTGTCGCGTTTCAGGATGTACCGCAACTCACGGTCGTCTTTCGACTGGAAGACGAAGATGAACGGGATGTTTCCGTTCGTTGCCGAATCGACATGGGCGATCAACTCTTGCCATTTCGATAGTTGCAGTTTGCAACTGGTACATCCGACCGAATCGACGTAAACCAACACTTTATATTTCGCATCGGGTATCCGGTAGTCTACTGGCTCAGTGACGAAACGGGAGAACGCCATATCCTGCGGAAACACGATCTCTTTCCCCTGCCATTCCTGAACCAAACGGGCAAATTGCTCTTTCTTGTTTTCCCGGCAAGCGGTTAACAAAATAACAGGGATAATATGTAGAGCTGTTGTTTCATTCTCTTGTTATAGTTTGAACGTCACGATCGGATTATCGCTTTCCGCGCAGGTCGCAATTCCGATGTTTGTTTTTCATCGATATGGATGCCTAAAATATTTTTGTCGAGCGTATATTTCCGAACCGGGTTTCCTTCCAAGTCGAACACGTAAAGAAAATGGCCTCCTTTGGGAGCAGCCATGCCGCGTTCGTAAAATTTATCACGCTCTTTCCACGACATCCCATCGAAAACGGTATAAATATAATCGTCTGTGACTTGTATATCCACAAACCCTTTAATGCCGGTCGGGAATCCTTCGCCTCCTTTTGCGATGAATTGAGCTCTCCGCCAGGGCCATATATAACGTTATGGGTTTGAGTTTTTAGATTGTATATTTCAAGGGTCTCTCCCAATTGGGTCGCCATTGCGTATATCCCGTTTTCGGGTTGTAGTCGGTAAAACTACGCCAAGCCTGTGCTAAGGCCGGACGGATATCTTGTTCATAGTTGATTTCGGTGGGGATTTCACCTATGCTTTTGATAGGTTTACCACTATGACTGACTTTGTGATAGCGGAAATCGCCCAGATAGTCTGTGATCAGAAAGGCTGATTCCATCCGGTAGAAGTCTAAAGAACGGACTAATTTTGTATCTAATCTTATTTCCTCTTTGCACGAAACGGTCTTGTCCGCCGGAGAGACAGACCAGCGCGTGATCAACATCCGGTTGGCATCCAATGCCCAGACTGAATCCAACGCAGAAAACTGGAACATCTCTGCCGAAAGCATTTCTCCGGGAGCCTCTCCGCGCTTTCCGAACGGTGCGATCGGCTTCCACCCCGGATAGGTAAAAGCGTAAAAATAATGGCTATCATTATGTAAATCCATGATGATAGCGACACTGTCTCTTACCGTTACCCGGTATGGGTAACGGAAAAAGACAGAATCAATAGAAGTCTCCTGTGTGGCTACAGTTTTCTCATCAGGAAAGGTTGTATACCGAGGGTAAAGGGAATCGGGTGAACCACTACAGGAGATTAATGTACTTATTCCTATCAATAATATGTATAGGATGTTCTTCATTGCTGATTTTTATCTGAAACCACTGGTTTTTCTTTCCACTTTTATGCCATGACACTCTATGTCACCCCAACCATAACATCTGAAGTTTTCATTGGGGCCTTCTTCAAAAGCTAAAGCCTCGATATTTTCAAATGCCAAATCATTCAATACATTTTTATCTGATTGGATGGAGTAGAAATACAGACCTCCCAGTAAACAGAGGAGAGCGATGCTCTGATTGAATAGTCTTTCTTTTCATGTTATTTGTCAAATTAGTTTTCATATATTTGTCTCACAAAACCACTTTAATAGTAATAAGAGGTTGATGCAAAAGTATACATAAAATAGACCTAGGCAAGTGTTTTTTGAAAGGCAGGAGATAAATTGATAGTAACTATCTGATCTACAGTATGCGTGTCAGCAAATTGTCAGAAAACTCAGCCGTAGTCGAGGATAAAACAAGAAGATTTCCTATACATGAAACAAAAGATTTATATGATATTAGGTTGTGTGAGTCTGACTTGTTTGTTCAGTTGGTGGTTATGGAGTGCCTTCCACATACAATTAAATAAATTATGCTCAGAATCATCTTTGGTATTTGCAGAGGTGATGCAAAAAGAGAAAATATTGAGGATAGGACGGAGATTCGGCAATTATGATCCGAAGAGTTCCCCGAACAAAATATCGGGAACAGAAAAAGAAGAGTGGTGTGACCAGGATTTTCTTTTTTATAAAGATTCAGCCCGTACATTGTTAGACAGCCTTTTTCGTGCTACACTTTTAGAACATAAGATTCTGGCAAATACGGCTCTTCGTTGTATATGGGAAGGACGTGTTATCGAAACTTCTTCCAATGACGCTTTTTATGAAGAGGCAATTCCCTTGGAGCAATTTGTTTGCCGGATAGATGAGAACCCTGATAAAGCGATCATGTTACAGGCCTATATCAAGTTGCCTTTCGGGACAGTTTGGCGGCACAGTCATTTAATGTGGGGGATTTCAGCTTTGGAACTTTTATTGTTAGGCGGCGTTATTGGAGGTTATCGTTTCTGGTGTAAGAAAATACGCAAGGTCGCTGAACAAGAGTTGCAGAAAAAAGAAAAACGTTTACCAACTCCTGATCCGTTAATTCTTTCTAAAACAATCAGTTGGATTGAGTTGGCAGAAGACCTGCTTTTCGATAAAGAACATGGCTGTTTATATTATAAAAATGAAGTGAATATCTGCCTGGCAGAAAACTCACTACGATTATTTTGCCTTTTTGTACAAGTGGAAGAGTATAAACTGACCTATGAAAAAATATGTATAGAAGTATTGGCTCGATCGACAAAAAATGGATTATCTAAAACAGACCGTGACGCTGTAGCCAATACGATTCGCCATTTACGAAAACATTTGGAACAAATACCTGTCATCCGAATAGAAGCAATCAGGGGAGTGGGTTATCAAATGATCATTTCTGTTCCCGCACTTGACGAGAAATCGCATTAAAATACAATATCCCCCCATAACTATGCTTAAAACTGTATATATCTATCTATCAAATAATTGCCAGATAGCCTGTTTCTTAAAAAATATTACCCTGCGAGTAATTTAAAATATATGGGGTAGAAATCCCAATTTCATGCACTACTGTTTCGATTCAGACCAACGGGTATTTTGAAAAACCGTACAATAAGCATGGAATGACAATAAGGTTTATTTTCAGGAGAGACCGACCTGATACCGAATCGGCAAAAATACGGGGGGAAGCCTGGGGATATTGTAAAAAACGCCCCTATAAACAAGAAAAAAGCTAGCAAAACCACCTTTCCAAAAGGTTTCTCCGGCATCCTTCAAAAAACATTTCCGGAGGTGTTTTCCACGAGGTGCGCAGAAAATTCCCATAACGACCGTCTTCATCGCCCCGGAGTGCGCAGTTCACCCAGCGTGAAAACGGTCGTCACGGCAACGAAGACGGTCGTCAGCACAATGAAGACGGTCGTCACGGGAAAGAGCTGCCGGAAATCCGAAAATGAAGCTCCTTATACGCTCCATATTCCTGCACCCTCTCCAAGCCGGCTCCAGATATCCGACTCACCGGAAGTTAAGGTTTACCAGATTGTCAGAGAAAACAAGATCCGGATCGACAAAAACACATATACCGGGAACAAACCGCGCAGACGTACAGGCAGTACGTCACAAAAATATACCGTACTGCCTGCAAAAAGACACCCCGAAAACCAGACGTATCCGGGGTGAAATAGAAAAAACAGGGGTTATTGTAAAATCAGCATCCTCCTCATTCAGAAGATCCCTCCCTTATACATATCGTTGAAGTTCGTATGCTGCCCTTCCAACTTTTGGGCTCATCGCTTCGGGGTTCAGTTCGATGGATTTTTTCAGGTCTTCGAAAGCGCCTTCCTTATCCCCTTTCAAGTTCTTGGCACGCCCCCGTTCGGCGTATGCTTTGCCGAAATCCGGCTTCAGGTCGATCGCTTCGTCGAAGAAAGTGATCGCTTCATCCAAACGTCCCTGTGTGATCAGGAGCTGGCCGACCAGCAGCATCGCTTCGTCGTTGAACGGATTCAGTTCCAACACATTCTGATAATCGGCCGTAGCAGCGTCGATATTTCCCATCGCTTCATGGATACGACCGCGCAGCAGGTAGGATGTTTCTTCTTCCGGAGCCAGCGTAATGGCTTTTTCCACATCGGGAAGCGCTTCGGTCGCCTGCTGCATCGACAACAATATCCGGGCACGCATCAAATAGGCATCCGTAAAATCTTCTTTCAAAGCAATCGCTCTCGTCAGGTCGGCAATAGCCCCCAGCGGATCGGAGGTCGTCCGCTTCGCCTTCCCCATCAGGAACCAAGCTAGATGGTTCGTCTCTTCCAATTCAAGAATATGCCGCAATCGGCGATCACATCCGCATCCTTGTCCAACATGAAAAGCACGTTCACCCTTGTCAGCAGCGTATTGATATGGTCCGGCTCAAGCTCCACCATACGGTTCAGCACTTCGAGCGCGTCCTCTGCCTTATTCGCCGTCGTATAGGCAGCGACAGATACGTCATCGTCTCGAAATCCTCTTGTAACTTCAACGCTCCGGTAAAACATTTGATGGCATACGCCACCTGCCCTATCTTCTGGGCGCGGACACCATCATATTTCAGAATATCGAAATTTTTCTGATCGTTCTTGCTTTTTTCTTCTTCGGGCGTTGCTGCCTTAGAGGAAGAGAATAGTGATGTAAAGAAGTTTCCCATGATTTAATTACAAATTGTTTTCAGGGAGGCAAAGATACGAAAAGTCCGAACCCTTTTCATATTTTTTATGAAGAATCTATAAGTGAGTTTCAGACATTTTTCTAATTTTGTAGCTGAATTTTTAACTTGGGAAGGATTGTGCCAGCCACACCAACCGCACGCTTTCCCGTCAACAAATGAGTATGGAAAACATAGAAACTGGACTTTTGTTAATGATCGTAGGAATGACCACTGTTTTTGCTATCCTGATGATCGTTATCTATCTTGGGAAGGGCCTGATCGTACTGGTAAACAAATATGCGCCCGAAGAGATTATCGTTAAAAAACAAACGACACCACAAAGACAGACTGCTGCACCAGCTGCCGGCATTACGAACCAGGCAACCGCCGCAATCGTATCGGCTGTAAGCGTTATGACAGGCGGAAAAGGGAAAGTCGTCAAGATCGAGAAATTATAATAGCATTTATACATATAGAATATCATGAAAAGAGAAATCAAATTTAGTTTGGTCTTCCGTGACATGTGGCAATCTGCCGGAAAATATGTCCCCACCGTAGACCAGCTAACACGGGTGGCACCGGCCATTATCGAGATGGGAGCTTCGCCCGCGTAGAGACCAATGGCGGAGGATTCGAACAAGTAAACTTATTATTCGGTGAAAACCCAAACAAAGCCGTACGCGAATGGACGAAACCGTTCCATGAACCGGCATACAAACCCACATGACCTGGACCGTGCGCTGAACGGCCTGCGTATGAGTCCCGTACCCGACGATGTTCGCCAATTGTTCTATCAGGTGAAGAAAGCACAGGGAACAGATATCGCCCGTACATTCTGCGGTTTGAACGACGTACGCAACATCGCTCCTTCCATCAAATATGCGAAAGCGGCAGGGATGATCTCGCAATGCTCGTTGTGCATCACCCACTCCCCGATCCACACGGTGGACTACTACACCAAGATGGCAATGGAACTGATCGAGCTGGGAGCAGACGAGATCTGCATCAAGGATATGCCGGTATCGGCCGTCCGCATTCTTTAGGACAGATCGTCGCCAACATCAAGGCCAAGCATCCGGAAATCCCGGTCCAGTATCACAGCCATGCCGGCCCGGATTCAATGTGGCCTCGATTTGGAAGTATGCAACGCCGGTTGCGACTACATCGACGTAGGCATGGAACCGCTCTCGTGGGGCACAGGCCATGCAGACCTGCTGACCGTGCAGGCGATGCTGAAAGATGCCGGCTATAAAGTACCGGAGATCAACATGGAGGCGTATATGAAAGTCCGCAGCCTGATCCAGGAATTCATGGATGACTTCCTCGGTTTGTATATCAGCCCGAAGAACCGTTTGATGAACTCGTTGCTGATCGGTCCGGGGCTGCCGGGCGGTATGATGGGAAGCCTGATGTCCGACCTCGAAAAAGAACCTGGAGACCATCAACAAGAGCAATATCAAGAACAACAAGCCGCTCATGAGCCAAGATCAATTGCTGATCAAGCTGTTCGACGAAGTGGCTTATGTATGGCCGCGTGTCGGCTATCCTCCATTGGTCACCCCGTTCAGCCAGTATGTCAAGAACCTGGCGCTCATGAACGTGATGCAGATGGAGAAAGGGAAAGCCCGCTGGAGCATGATCGCCGACGATATCTGGGACATGATTTTAGGCAAAGCCGGACGTCTGCCAGGTCCGTTGGCTCCCGAAATTATCGAGAAAGCGAAAGCCGAAGGACGCAAATTCTTCGAAGGGAACCCGCAGGACAACTATCCTGACGCACTCGACAAGTATCGCAAGCTGATGAACGAAAAACAATGGGAAACAGGCGAAGACGACGAAGAACTGTTCGAATACGCCATGCACCCGGCACAATACGAAGCCTACCGTTCGGGAAAGGCCAAAGTGGAATTCAAAGCCGACGTAGCCAAGAGAAAAGCCGAAAAACAAACGGTTGCCCAGCCTGCCGTTTCTGCTCCGGCAACTCCAGCGAGTGTAACAATGGCTATGCCGACAACTCCGCAGGTAATGACTGTCGACGTGAACGGACAAGCCTACAAAGTAACCGTTGCATTCGGTGATACAGCAAACACTGCCACCCTGGCTGAAACACCAGCAGCCCCTGCTGCAACACCCGCACCTGCTGCCGCTCCGGCCGGAACCGGCAAAGAAGTGCTCTCGCCGCTGGAAGGTAAATTTTTCTTAGTGAAAGGAGCTTCGGACACGCCTGTGAAAGTGGGAGATGTAGTAAAAGAAGGCGACGTGCTTTGCTATGTGGAAGCCATGAAGACCTATAATGCCGTACGTGCGGAATTTGGCGGAAACAGTCACCTTGCGAATCTGCTTAGCTTCCGGTGACGCGGTTTCTGAAGATGACGTATTAATGACGATACAGTAATGAACGAGATATTTCAAAAATCTATATGAG
>ENA-OQCK01001019-OQCK01001019.1-human-gut-metagenome-genome-assembly--contig:-NODE-1019-length-11794-cov-2.581898_pt1 | contig 11794 bp, 15 predicted proteins | sample MGYA00242498_ERZ504578 | MGnify/ENA primary metagenome ERZ504578 (study PRJEB26092, sample SAMD00036229) | human gut metagenome | host: Homo sapiens | study: EMG produced TPA metagenomics assembly of... | reverse complement strand
GATGGTCCTGGACATGAAGATTCGGTAGAAGAATCCCAGTATCCTGCATATGAATCCGGTGGAGGTCAGGAGTAAGGTTCCGGTGATGAAGGCCATTTTCCTGGGTGACAGACGCTTGGATACAGGGAGGATGCGGTCAATGAGTGATTCATAAACGCTCCTGGAGATGGGAATTATTTAAAATATATGATAAATTCCAGGATGTAGAACCCATTGGACGGCAAAACGGTGGAACCGGGGCGGCTGAGGTCATTGCTGTAACCGCGTTTGGCCCATCCGTCTTTCACAGATTCTGTTTGCGTTTACCGCCGGGGTACTTTAAAGTACCCTTAAGAAATATGTCTCGGATATTCCTCCGGTCCTGTTCTGCTTGCTATTTGGCGGCCCATATGCTATAAAAAAATGGACAGAGCTTTATTGTATTTCTCCCGGAGGTGGGACATGCTGTTTGACAAGCGTTTTTCCTTAAAAACCGTATATTACAGGAGCTTCCTTCTTATGATAGTGATTCCCATTCTGCTGGTGTCGGTTATCTCCCTGACGTTGACCCGCTATATCATGGAACGGTCAGCCATTGCCAATATACGCAACGCCCAGGCCGGCATTGAGAGCAGCCTGTCCAAGGCCATACGGGATGTATCCCTCCAGCTGTCTCACCTGGTGTACGTGAACGGCGGGGAACTCATGGAGCTGGCGTCCGGCATGGACGCAGGCGACTGGCAGCAGCGCTATGATATGAGAAACCGTTTGAGCCAGGTGTTCCGGGTGGCTATGGTGCCGTCCCAGGATACCATATCAGCCATGTTCTATTTAAAAGACGGGGGTACCGTATATTTAAAGGATGAGGTTCGGATTCCAAAGGAGGCCATGGAGCAGGAAGCCTGGTACCGACAGGCCCTTGCAAAGCCCAACGTGGTCAGTGTGGGAGCATTTGACACTTCCAGACAGAACCTTACATATTCGCGTCTTAAGAGCGGTGAGTTTGTGCTGGCAGCCGCCTTCTCACCCGACTATCAGGCGGACCGGTCCGGGAAAATGGAGATGGTCAGCCTGCTTTCTGTTACCCATGTGGGAGAAATCATCCGCGGATTCAACCGGGATGAACAGCTGGGGACCACCTTTATCCTGGACAGCGGAGGAAACCTTATTTTTGCCGGGGACAGGTATCCGGAGGCCGGCCGGCTGCTGGAGGGCCTGGTCTCAAGGGAGGCGGGGGTCTACAAAACCGCCCTGGACGCCCAGGAAAACGGACACCGCCGGGGATACACCATGGTGGTGTCGGAGGTAGAGGAAAACGGCTGGAAGATAGTATCATGTGTAAGCACAGCCAGACTGACAGCCAGCTATAACCAGGTGACGCTGGCCTCCATCCTGGTCATCAGCCTTCTCTTTCTGCTGTTCTACCTGTTTTCACGCTACTTCCTGGGCCAGATTATCACCCCGCTCCACACGGTGGTGGAGGGCATGAAGGAGATGGAAGAGGGGAATCTTACGGTACATGTGGAGCCGGCAGGACAGAGCGAGATCCGGACCATGATACACTCCTTTAACCGCATGGTGCGGGAGCTGAGAGCGTCCATTGAGGAAAATGAACAGGTACAGCAAAAGAAGCATCAGGCGGAGGTCCGCGCCCTGCAGTCCCAGATCAATCCCCATTTTCTTGTAAACACCCTGAACTCCATCCGTTTTATGGCCCAGGTATCAAGGTTTGACGGCATCCGCAAAATGGCGGAAGCCTCATCAAAATCCTGTCCTGCTCCTTTAGGGGAAGCATCAGCTTCTATACGGTCCGGGAGGAGCTGGATGTGCTGGACAGCTATATTTATCTGATGAAAATACGCTATTCCGATGGTTTTGAGGTGGATTACAGCATAGACGAAACCTGTATGGACTACAAGGTGCCCCGTCTGATCCTCCACCTATTGTGGAAAACTCCATTGTCCACGGACTGGCGGAAAAGGAAGACGACATCGGCCATCTCACCGTGAGCCTTAAGGCGTCCGGCGACAGCCTTATCTTTACCGTGGAGGACGACGGCCGGGGAATGACGGAAGAAGAAATCAGGCAGCTTTTAACCCCCAGGGAGAGGGCGGAAGGAGATAATACCAGCATAGGAGTGGAGAATGTCCTGAGCAGGCTGAAGCTGAACTTCGGTGACCGGTACGGAATCAGGATGGAGAGCCTGCCCGGCAAATATACAAAAACAATTCTCACAATACCGATCACGAACTAAAAGGCACGGCAGACAGGGTTATTTACACACGGGGAAGGAATAAAATGAAAAGGGTACTGATTGTTGACGATGAGAGTATAGTAAGAGTAACGCTGCGCTCCCTGACAGACTGGGAGTCCTGGGGATACACACTTGTAAAGGACTGCCTGGACGGCCTCCAGGCATTGGAATACATCAAAAACCACCCGGTAGAGCTTTTGATAACAGATATGAAGATGCCCGGCCTGGACGGTTTGGGCCTTATCAGACGGCTGAAAGAGGAAAACCTTCTGCCGGTGACCATCGTGCTTTCCGGGTACAATGAATTTGAGCTGGTGCGCGAAGCTTTCCGCCTGGGGGTGTATGACTACCTTCTGAAAAGCGACCTGAGCGCCGGATGGTCGGCGGTATTCTGGAGAAGCTGAACCGTCAGTATTTCAGGGAATCAGAGCCAGCCATTCCCGCCGTGTCTCCCGGAGGATAGAATTGCCAAAAGACGGCCTTTACGGCCTCGTCCTGTTCGAGGTGGCGGACTTTAAGCGCCAGTCCGTGCGCTTTGCGGACAACCTGGAGGAAGATATGGCAAAGCCAATGCTTGAGCTTGCCAGGCAGATACCCCGCATGGCCGCCAGGGCGGGGATCCGCAAGGTCTATCCGTCCCAATACCTCCTCCATTACAGGATAACTGACCCGGCCAGATATCCTTCGTCCATTGAGTCACTTGCCCGCCAGATACAAAAAGTATGGCATGACTACATGAATCTGGAGACAGCCGCCGCCATCAGCAGTATAGCGGATTACAGCAAAATCGACGATATACTGGGCCAGGCCATCCGTCTGCTGAAATGGTGCGCTCTGTCCGGGGAATACGCCGTATGCACGGCCTGGGACTTTGAAGCGCGCCTGAGTGCCATGGACCGTAAAAAAGAAGAGTGCCAGCCCTTCATGACCGCCCTGTTTTCAGGAGACAAGGTAGCGGCCATCCGGGAAAAGGAGCTCCTTTTGTCACTGTTAAACAACCTGTCCATGGAGGAGGCCGTGGAGGAGTGCCTGCACATCCTCTGCCAGCTTGCGGACCAGTTTCATCTCCACGAAACGGAATTCTCCGCCCTTTTCCCCGAACGTGTCAATTACTTTGAAAAGCTGTCCCGTCTGGGACGGGTAAAGGAGCTGGAGCTGTGGATGAACAACTATCTGCGCTGGGTATCCGATTATCTGGAAAACTGCCGGGAGGACAGGCAGGAGGATGTCATCCAAAGAGCCCGCCGTTTTATGGCGGACAACTATGCCAGCCCGGACATGACCCTAAAGAGCGCGGCTGACTACGTGGGTCTCAACGAAAAATATCTAAGCACCAAATTCACCAAAGAAACAGGCATGACCTTCAGCGCCTACCTGACAAGCATCCGCCTGGAGAGAGCCAAGCGGCTTATGGACACCACGGACCTGAAGATGTACGAAATCAGCGATCGCGTAGGTTACCGCAATGTAGAGCATTTCAACCGCATGTTCAAGAAAGCCTATTCCATCAGTCCCAGCGACTATAAACGCAATCCACGTTAAGCCAAATTCCCGTTAAGCCCAAGGAACAGACCCGCCCAACATCTGACAAAACATCAAGAAATCCAACCATTTTTCATAGAAAAGTTCCACCTTAACTGATAAAATGTGGATAGAATCAATAAGGAACAAGAAAGGGAGGACGTTTTTATGAGAAAGAAATTAGCGGTTTTGACCATGTGCGCGGCCCTGGCGGCAGGAAGCCTGTACGGATGCGCTCCTGAGGACGGGACGTCTGCATCCACTGCGGCGCCGGCCAATATCGAGGCCCAGGCAGAGTCAGAGAAGGAAGAGACAACAGCGGCGGCTTCCAACACGGAAGTGAATGAGGAGCTGAAAGGCGATCTGGTATTTGCCATCTGGGACAACAATCTGATGGATTACATTGACCAGAACGATATGGCCGGAAAATTCCAGGAGACATATCCCAACGTCAACATCGAGGTGGAGAAAATCAAGGATGACTCCGAGTATTGGAACGCCATGAAGATGCGCGCTTCTGCCAACCAGCTGCCGGATGTGATGTTCAACAAGCCATTTACCCTGTCCCGTTTTAAGGACTATCTCATTGACCTCTCCGGCCTGGACGCCACTAAAAACAATGAACTGGCGGCAGGCTATGCTCTGGACGGCAAGATACTGGGCATTCCCATGACAGCCGGTTATGAATATGTATATTACTGGAAAGATATGTTTGAGGAAGCAGGAGTGGAAGTGCCCACTACCTGGGACCAGTTAAAGGAAGTATCCAAGACACTTCAGGATTACTACGGCAAGGATAATCCTGATTTCATGGCCATTGCACTGGGTGCAAAGGATGAGTGGCCGGATTACCCGTTCATGGAGTTCATGCCTGCCCTGGAAGGCGGCAACGGCCAGAACTGGAATGACATGGCTAAGACCGACGCTCCCTTTGCGGCGGATACGGATATCGCAAAGGCATACCAGAAGGCATATGATCTGTTCACCTCGGGCGTGTTCGGAAAGGACCCGCTGGGCCTTGGCAGCGACCAGGCCACGGCTCTGTTTGCCCAGAAGCAGGCAGCCATCACGGCGCTGGGAGACTGGGGACTGCAGAACATTCAGAATGGTACGGACGACTACTCACAGCTGGAACATTCTACCTTCCCGCCAGGAATACGGAGAGCGGTCCATTCCGGGTAATTGTACAGGGCGACTCCTTCATGGGAATTACCACCCACAGCAAGAATCCGGAAGCGGCAAAGGCGTTTGTGGAATGGTTCTACAGCGACGCATGGTATCCGGGATACATTAATTTCGTGACCAGCGCCTCCTCCATGACCAATTTCCCCAAGGAGAAGGACCCTGTTCTGGCAGAAGCGGACGCGGCACAGCCGGATATGGAATTAGTCATGTATGATGGAGGCGGCGATGACTTCCAGGCCATCCAGAATGAAACTGCCTTTGACTATAAGAGCTGGGCGCTGAAATGTTCACAAAGGGCTTTGACCTCACAGCAAGGCTTGACGAGCTGAACACCAAGTGGGCTGCCGCAAGGCAGAAGCTGGGAATCCGTTAAAACCGGAAAACTGATTTGAATACATGACAGCAGAGGATGCGGTAATATGAGACCTGGAGCGGTGAAGCGCTCTGAATCGGGTCTGCTGCATCCTCTATTAAATGAGCCGCTAAGTGCTCATAACGAGGAGGAAAAAAACTGTGAGTTCCCTGGCAAGAAAGAAAAGAAATTTTATCATTGCAGCCCTGATTATCCCCACGGTGCTGTTAATCTGCTTTGTGGTGTTTCCGGCCATCGACCTGTTCAAGATGAGCTTTACCAATTGGGACGGAATCTCGCCGTCCAGTGATTTTATCTGGTTTGATAACTATAAGTCCATGTTCCACAATGTGGATCTGTGGCAGTCACTTAGGAATAATGCGGTGTACTTTGTGGTACACCTGTGCATGATACCGGTGGAGCTGGCATTTGCGGTCCTGCTTACTTCCAGGTTAAAGGCCGCCAAGTTCTACAAAACCATGGTATTTATGCCGTATATCATCAACGGTGTTGCGATTTCCTATGCTTTTTCTTATTTCTTTTCACCGGTCAACGGTGCGTTTGACGCGATTTTAAAGGCCCTTCATATGGGAATGCTGTCCGGTAAAGGATGGCTGTCCGCCCCCGGGATTGTGAATTTTGTGCTGTCCTTCGTGTCTCTGTGGCGGTTTTCCGGCTATCATGTGATTCTGTTCATGCAGCCCTTCAGTCCCTTCCCCAGGATGTACAGGAGGCAGCCAGAGTAGACGGGGCCAACGCGTGGCAGATGTTTAAGTTTATCCAGATTCCCGCTATTATGCTGATGGTGGATTTTGTCCTGTTTGACAATATCAGGGGATCCCTCCAGGTATTTGACATCCCATTTGTTATGACCTCCGGCGGCCCGGGCTACGCGTCATCCACCTTCACCCTGTACACCATTGAGACCGCGTTTTCTTACAGTAATTTCGGCCTGGCATCCACCATGGCGGTGGCAATCATGGTGATGATTCTGGTGATTTACCTTGTGCAGAATAAGATAATCCATGGAATCGTGTTGAAAGGAGGTAAGTAATCATGGCAAAACGTGTGACAATCCAGCTGGTGAAACAGCTGATCTGCATGCTGATGGTGGCAGTGTCCTGGCCCCTATTATCCTGGTGCTCTTTGCTTCCTTTAAGACAAAGGCGGACATGGTTAAGATTTCGCCGCTGCTGCTTCCGCCCCAAAGCAGGTTTACCCTGGAAAATTTTCAAAAGGTCCTGAGTAACAAATATATGCTGATCGGTTTTAAGAACACGGGCATCATCCTGGTGGTGAGCATATTCTTCAATGTAATGTTCGGAACCATTACTGCGTTTATCATTGAACGTTTTCAGTTCCGTTTTAAGGGCGCCATCGTTGTCCTGTTCTTTATCGGTATGCTGATTCCCAGCTTCGTGACTGAGATTGCCGTTTTAAGGTCATCAACAGCCTGAATTTATACAATACCCTTGGGGCGCCCATCATCATATACGTGGCCTCGGATTTGATGCAGCTGTACATATACAGACAGTTCATATCCACGCTGCCCGTTTCCCTGGATGAGAGCGCGCTGCTTGACGGCTGCGGCTACTTCGGACTGTTTACCAGGATCATTTTCCCTCTGCTGGCGCCAGCCACCGCTACCGTGGTGATCATCAAGGCCATCAACATCATCAACGACATGTACATTCCTTACCTGTACATGCCCAAGAACAAGCTGCGTACCCTGACCACCTTCCTGATGGATTATGCCAATGCCCAGCACGGTTCCTGGCAGAGTCTGGCGGCGGGCATCATCATAGTCATGCTGCCAACCATCTTGATTTACTTATTTTTCCAGAGATACATCCTGGCAGGGATTGCGGCCGGGGCTGTTAAGGAATAAAATTTGATTTATGACAGGAGGACTAGACCCATGAAAGCAGAACTTAAATGGCTGGAGGATCCACGGATTTTCAGGATAAACCGGCTGGACGCACATTCGGACCATATGTATTACGGTTCAGAGGCTGAGATGGAGGCCGGCGAAAGCGGATTTTTGCAGAGCTTAAACGGCGCCTGGCGGTTTGCCTGGAGCCGTTGTCCGGGAGATCGCCCCGCGGATTTCTTTAAAGAGGGGTATGACACCGGGAAATGGGATCTGATTCAGGTACCGGACATATGGAAATGCAGGGCTATGACAAAATCCACTACATCAATACCATGTACCATGGGAGGGCCATGTGCAGCTGCGTCCGCCCCATATTGACTGGGAGTATAATCCGGTGGGAAGCTATGTGACGGAGTTTGACCTGGCGGACGGGTTAAAGGAAAAGCGGGTATGCATCTCCTTCCAGGGTGTGGAGGAAGCGTTCTATGTGTGGCTGAACGGTCAGTTTGTGGGGTATGCCGAGGATACCTTTACGCCCTCTGATTTTGACCTGACTCCATATATCCGGGAAAAGGGCAACCGTCTCTGCGTGGAGGTATATAAGCGAAGCTCGGCTGCCTGGCTGGAGGACCAGGACTTTTTCCGGTTCTCCGGCATTTTCAGGGACGTATTCCTGTATGCCAAGCCCAGGATCCATGTGGAGGACGTGTGGGCCCGGGCAGGCTTAAGGAGGATTACAGTACCGGAGTATTTTCCCTGGACATGAAGATATCCCATGCGGAGACAGGTGAAAACGGCTTTCAACTGGAATGGGTGTTGTCTGACCGGGACGGGAAGAGGGCGGCAGGCGGCAGTGTGGAGGAAGATGCCTCAAGGGGCCATGCATACGCTGAGATACCCGGAGTCAGGCCATGGTCGTCCAGGGATCCTTATATGTACGCCTCTTTCTTACCTTCGGGATTCAGGGGGAAATGTGGTGGAAATGATTCCCATGGACATTGGGTTCCGCCGTTTTGAGATAAAGGACAAAATTATGCTTCTCAACGGGGAGCGCATCATTGTCAACGGTGTAAACCGCCATGAGTGGAACCCCAGGACGGGACGGTCTATCACGGAAGAGGATATGAGAAAGGATATAGAAATCCTGAAGCGCAGCCATATCAACGCGGTGCGCACCAGCCACTATCCCAACCAGAGCCTGTGGTACCGTCTCTGTGATGAGAACGGCATTTATGTCATGGATGAGACGAACCTGGAGAGCACGGCTCCTGGCAGAAGATGGGGCAGTGCGAGCCGTCCTGGAATGTGCCGGGAAGCCTGCCGGAGTGGGAGGACTGCGTGGTGGACAGGGCCGTATCCATGCTGGAACGGGATAAGAACCACCCCTGCATACTGTGGTGGTCCTGCGGAAATGAATCCTATGCAGGAACCTGTATCCTGGCCATTAGCCGGTATTTTCATGAAAAGGATCCGTCCAGACTGGTGCACTACGAAGGCGTGTACTGGAACAGGGAATTCAATGAAATCAGCGATGTGGAGAGCCGCATGTACGCTCCGCCCCGGGAGGTGAGGGATTATCTGGAGCATGACCCCCAAAAGCCGTATCTCCTTTGCGAGTACATGCATGACATGGGCAATTCCATAGGCGGTATGGAGAGCTATATCAGCCTTCTGGATGAGTTCCCCATGTATCAGGGCGGTTTCATATGGGATTACATTGACCAGGCCATATACCGGAGAGATGTGGATGGCAGGGAAGTGCTGGGATACGGCGGCGATTTCGGGGACCGGCCCACGGACTATGCCTTCAGCGGCAACGGAATTGTATTCGCGGACCGCGCAGAGAAGCCTGCCATGCAGGAGGTGCGCTATTGGTACAGCACCAAAGAGGAACGGGAGGCATTTGACCGGGAGAACAGGGAGGCTGAAGCACTGGCACTGGAACAGACAGGGAGCTGGGATGCAGGGCAGACAGAGACAACAGCGCAAGACTTGCGGCGGAACAAGATTTCACCGTAATCCACGGCGACGTTACCCTTGGTGTAAAGGGCGCGGGCTTCCATGTGATTTTTCTTACTCGGAACACGGTATGGTCTCCCTGGTATACGATGGACTGGAGTGGATATACCGCCCTGGGATGCCTGCCTTCTGGAGGGCTTCTACGGAGAATGACAAGGGAAACGGATTCCCTGTAAAGAGCGCTGTCTGGTGCGGCGCCGACCAGTTTATCAGGTGCACGGGATGGCACACCCAGGAGAGCAGGTGCCAGGTGCGTATTACATATGATTATGCAGCCTGCACAGTACCGGAGACCCAGGTGAGTGTGAGCTATACAGTGGATGCCGCGGGGACTGTCCAGGTGCGCTGCCATTACCGAGGACAGAAAGGGCTGCCCCAGCTGCCTCTGTTCGGCCTGCGTTTCACCGTGCCCTTTGTGGCGGACAATGTCAGGTGGCAGGGGCGAAGCGGCGAAACATATCCTGATCGGAAAAAGGGCGGGGCCTTTGGCATCTGGGAAAGCCCCATTGAGAAACCGGATTATCTGGTGCCTCAGGAGTATGGATGCCATATGGATACTCACTGGGTTAAGCTGTATGGACCGGCGGGCGCAGCCACAGCGTTTGCGGGTGAATCCGGCATGGACGGCGGAAGGAGCCGCTGCCTGGAGATTGCCATGGAAGAAAGGCCGTTTCATTTTTCGGCCATCCCATATACGCCCCAGGAACTGGAGAGCGCTCTTCACCGGGAGGAGCTTCCCGCTCCGCGCCGGACCGTGGTCTCCGTTCTGGGCGCCATGCGGGGCGTGGGAGGCATTGACAGCTGGGGGTCGGATGTGGAACCGGCTTACCGTGTACCGACAGATGAGGATATTGAGTATGGATTTGTGATTCGCAGGGGATAAGTATATAAATCGCGGTGCGGCCTTGACTGAAAGCAGGCTTGATTATTATAACCAAAAAAAGACTACCCATAATGGCTAGTCTCAATACGGCAGGAAGACCTTATGAGCTAGGATTACAGCTTCTTAAAGCCATATTGTGAGCAGGTATTAAGGATGCAGGACGCGGCAGAACGAATTTATGGTATGATTCGTCTGCCCTTTTATTGTATGAACGTATTATATCTGACAGGAGTGTTTAATTGTCTTTCTCAAGCCGGATTTGTAAAAAGCAGTGGCATCATCATCCCCTTTACTGTCCCTTCAGGCTTGAATCATCCGATTCATTATTGTTTAAGCGCACCATACTTCATATAATAACAGTAGTACCATATAGCAAGTATTCCTATTGAAATTGTAGGAATACTATGGTATAGTAAAAAGCGTAGATGAAGCTTTTAACTTTAGGACTACAGAAAGGCGGATTTTGATTATGAAGCAATTGATTTATCTGGATAATGCGGCCACCACAAAGACCAGGCCGGAGGTGGTGGAGTCCATGCTTCCATACTTACGGAGTATTACGGCAACCCCTCCTCGGTCTACGACTTCTCCACTGAGAGTAAAAAGCCGTAAACCATGCAAGAGAGACCATTGCCCGGTCCCTGGGTGCAAAGACCAATGAGATATATTTTACGGCCGGAGGCAGCGAGGCCGATAACTGGGCCCTGGTGGCCACGGCAGAGGCCTATGGAAATAAAGGGAAACACATTATCACCACCAAGATTGAACACCATGCCATCCTTCATACCTGCAGTACCTGGAGAAAAGGGGATATGAGGTCACATATCTGGATGTGGATGAAAATGGAGTGGTTAAGCTGGATGAGCTTAAGAGGGCCATTCGGCCGGACACCATCCTCATATCAGTGATGTTTGCCAATAATGAGATCGGCACCATCGAGCCCATCAAGGAGATTGGGGCCATTGCCAGGGAACACGGGATTTTGTTCCACACCGATGCGGTACAGGCATTTGCCCATGTGCCCATTGATGTGGATGAGTACAATATTGACATGCTCAGTTCCAGCGGACATAAGCTGAACGGGCCCAAGGGAATTGGATTTCTCTATATCCGCACAGGTGTTAAGATTCGTTCCTTCATCCACGGAGGCGCCAGGAGCGCAAGCGCCGTGCGGGAACAGAGAATGTGCCGGCATAGTGGGATACGGCAAGGCAGTGGAGCTGGCCATGGCCACCATGGAGGAACGGGCTGCCAGGGAAACGCAGCTGCGGGATTATCTGATGAAGCGGGTTATGGATGAGGTGCCCTTTACCAGAATCAACGGATCACGCACCAGCCGCCTTCCCAACAATGTGAATTTTGCTTTCCAGTTTATTGAAGGTGAATCCCTTCTCATCAAACTGGATATGGCGGGAATCTGCGGATCCAGCGGTTCCGCCTGTACCTCTGGGTCACTGGACCCTCCCATGTGCTTTTGGCCATCGGGCTGCCTCATGAGATTGCCCACGGCTCCCTCCGTCTTACCTTAAGCGAGGAGAACACAGAGGAAGAGATGGATTATGTGGTGGAGCAGATTAAGGATATCGTGGGATACCTGCGCAGCATGTCGCCTTTGTATGAGGATTATATGAAGCACAACGGCAGTGAGAAAAAATAATATACAGGGAAAATCCTGTATGAAAGATAAACTTGGAACGATTCAGGAGGAATATAGATGTACACAGAAAA
>ENA-OQCK01001018-OQCK01001018.1-human-gut-metagenome-genome-assembly--contig:-NODE-1018-length-11827-cov-2.235812_pt1 | contig 11827 bp, 15 predicted proteins | sample MGYA00242498_ERZ504578 | MGnify/ENA primary metagenome ERZ504578 (study PRJEB26092, sample SAMD00036229) | human gut metagenome | host: Homo sapiens | study: EMG produced TPA metagenomics assembly of... | reverse complement strand
TGATTCTCTTGATTTTAACTTTAGGGGTCTTAATTTTTAGCCTTTTATTTTTTCTCTCCCCCAAAAGTTGACCCCCAAATTTCTGGCGCAAAACCCTAAAAATTTGGATAGCCTATTCTTCTTATTTTACTTCAATAATCTTCATTGTGTTGGTAGCACCATTTCCTACCGGATATCCGGCAACGATAATGATGGTTTCACCAACCTTGATTCCCATTTCCTTCGCAATTGCTCTAGCAAGCTCACACTCGTTGTTCTGGTTGTTTGCGACCTCGGAAAGAACAGTCGTAACTCCCCAGTTCATAGCAAGAGAACGCTGTGTTTTTTCGTCGAAGGTAACAGCAATAACCGGTGCCTCCGGACGGAATTTTGAAATTCTTCTTGCTGTGGTACACTCTGTGTAAACGCGATAACAGCCGCAACATCCAGTGCCATAGCCGTATCCGCTACTGAAATAGCAATCGCATCATTCTTTGTTCTCTGGCTCGTCTTGATGCTTGCCTTCAAACGGTCTCTGAACGGAATGGTCGGCTCCATCGCCTTCGCAATACGATCCATTGTCTGTACAGCCTCGATTGGATACAGACCTGCAGCAGATTCCCCACTCAGCATGATTGCATCTGTTCCATCCAGCACGGCGTTGGCAACATCACTCGCCTCTGCACGCGTCGGTCTTGGATTCCCCTGCATAGACTCCAGCATATGCGTAGCAGTAACAACAGGTTTTCCCATGGCATTTGCTGTTTTGATGATTTTCTTCTGATAGATTGGTACCAGCTCAAAGGAAACATCAACACCAAGGTCACCACGAGCTACCATGACACCATCCGCTACCTCCAGAATTTCTTCCAGATTGTCGAAGCCTTCCTGGTTTTCAATCTTCGGATGATTTGGATATCCGGTTTTCCTTCTTCTCTTAAAATCTTACGGATTGCCAGAATATCTTCTTTTCTTCTTGTGAAGGATGCAGCGATATAATCCACGCCCATCTGGCATCCGAAACGGATATCTGCGTCATCCTTCGGAGAGATGAACGGCATACTCAGCTTCACACCAGGCAGGTTACAACCCTTCTTGCTTTTCAGCTGTCCCGGGTTCTCAATACGGCACTTCAGTTCGCCTTCCCTCTTTTCCAGAATGGTCAGACGCATTTTCCCATCATCAATCAGAATGGTTCCGCCAACTTCAACATCGTCGAAGATTTCCGGACACTGAATGTGAAATTTCTCGTGTGTTCCTAATATTTTTTCACGAACGATGGTAACCATATCGCCCTTCTCATACGTTTCCACGCCGTTCTCAAATTCTCCCAGACGTACCTCCGGTCCCTTTGTATCCAGCAGAATTGCGATATTTTTTCCTGTTTCCTTAACAACCTCACGGATATTCCTGATACGGTTCCCGTGTTCTTCAAAATCTCCGTGGGAGAAATTTAAACGGATGATGTTCATTCCGTTTTCGACGAGCTTCGTCATCATTTCCTTGCTTTCGGAAGCAGGGCCAATCGTACAAATAATCTTAGTTTTTCTGTTTGCTAACATGTTAATTTCCTTTCCTAATCACCTAATAAAAACTGCGAGAAGCAACCTTCTATACCAGTCTGTCGAATAAATTCTGCAATCTCTTGCGAGATTCTCTTGGCATATTCAACGCCTCTTCTATCGGTACCGATACAATCTGGTTGTCCTTAATGCTGACACACTGGCTCCTACACCCTGCATCAGCAGGTCCACCGCTTTTTCTCCCATACGGGATGCCAATACTCGATCTGTCGGTGTCGGTGATCCTCCACGCTGAACGTGGCCAAGCACCGTGGCTCTACCTGAAAATCCAGTATTTAAACTTACCTTTTTGGCAAATTGGTGAACATCTGTAATTTTTTCTGAAATGACTACAATTGCATGACGTTTTTTCTTGATTAAATCAAAATCACGCAGTCTCTCCAGCACTTCACCTTCCTCGAAGCCTGTAGAGGATGTAATGACAATTTCAGCACCGCATGCAATTCCTGACCAGATCGCCAGGTCCCCGCAGCGGTTTCCCATAACTTCCACAATCGAACAGCGATGGTGTGAGCTTGATGTATCTCTCAGCTTATCGACTGCCTCTACGATTGTCGTCAGAGCTGTATCAAACCCTATCGTAAAGTCTGTACATGTGATGTCGTTATCAATGGTACCCGGCAATCCGATACAGTTGATTCCCATCTCCGTCAGTGCCAGTGCACCACGGTAAGAACCATCACCACCAATGACTACGATAGCCTCAATTCCACGTTTTTTAACTGCTGAACTGCTTTATTACGCACTTCAATATCCTTAAATTCGGGAAGTCGGGCAGACCTAGAATCGTTCCGCCGCGGTCGATGATTTCACCGACGCTGGCTTTTGTCAAAGGCTCAATATAGCCTTCCACCATTCCTTTGTATCCATCGTAAATACCAAAGACTTCGATTCCACTGTTGAGTGCAACCCTTGTGACGGCGCGAATTGCAGCATTCATTCCAGGTGCATCTCCACCGGAAGTAAGAACACCAATACGTTTTACCATAAAAATTCCTCCATTCACGGTTACTATGATACCATTATATTACAATTTTTACTAGCATTATTTTCGTCTTGTTTCGCCTTTTATAAATATTTCACAAGACAAGGCACGGATGCGTTCCAGCAGCCGCTCGGCCGCTACCGGCTCACTGCTTTTACTTGCTGCCGCACACAGGCGCTGCTTCAGCTCCTCCATGGAATAATTGCTCGTAAATATTGTCAGGCGCCGTTTTTCCATACGGGCATCCATCAACGGAAGCAGAATGTCATCCCGGCTCCAGGCCGTAACACTCTCACCGCCGATATCATCAAACACGACAACCTCTGCGTTGCGGATACTGCGAAGCCTTGCCTCCATGGCATCCGGCTCGTGAAACAAAAGCTTCAAATCGGAAATCAGCTTGGGGACATTGACGAACGCCACACGTTTTTCCTGCTTGGCATAATAATTGCACATGCCGGCCGCCAGCCAGCTTTTCCCGGCTCCGGGCTTTCCCCATAAGTATAGACCCTTTTGCGGATGTTCATTCATTAACAGGTCAATAACCTTCGCAACTGCTGTCTTATATTCAACAGCCTCATGTTGCAGGCTCAGGCACGTAACATCCACCAGCAGGTAATCCTCCAGCATATCCATCTGCTTATAGAAGCAGCGATGTGCATACTGCTTCTGCTGTTCCTTATAGTATGTACAATGCGATATCTGATTCATCAGCATTCCATCCAGATACAGATCGACGCGTGTCCCCTTTTCCGGCTGTCGGCAGAAATCTAATCCGTGACAGCCTTCACACTTATCCATCACAGCTGTCCAGTCTGCAAATTTCCCACTGTGCTTCCACACAAAGTCCTCGTCGCAGCCATTGCGTTTCAGCCAGGCAAGCACATGGTCGTTTTTCATCAGCCGCGCAACAAGCGCCTCTTTCTTTTTTTTCTGTTCCTCGCTCAGTGTAAATGCAAATGATAATTTCTCCATTTACTCACCTCTCAGTTTCTTCATCTTCTGCAGCAGCTCATCTTCATCAAATCTTCCACATCCACCTTGATTTCCTCCTGATTGTGATACCAGGACGGCAGCTCTTTTTTCTGAACCGGCTTGCGGCGACTTCCCTTTTCTTCCGTCTCGCTTTGAATATGCGCCAGCGCTTTTTCACTCGTATCGATTTCCAGACGCACCCAGGTGCTTGCCACCTTTTCAACGTATGCCTTCGGAAACTGCTGATTTTTCATTTTCAGCACGTACTCAATCAATACGTTGACAACCTCCGGCTTCATTTTGAAATCGGAAATCAGCGCTTCAATCAGATACTTGTCGCTGCGGCTGACCTCCACGCCATGCTGCAGGTTCTGCAGAAAGCGAACCGGTGGAAAACGATAGGGATCTTTGTTTTCCTCGGCATGAAATTCCGACTTACAGCTGCGCACCTTTTTTTTCAGCTGTTCCACGTTAAGCGTATTGGTTTTCAAATCCATGCTCTGGGAAACCAGCTTGCGCATGGTAATCTCATCGATGCCGTGAATCGTCGCTAGCTCCCCGATGATCCGCAGATTCTTCTCATTGCGGGCAGAGGAGGGAAATACCATCTGCGGCAGACCGGTTAAAAACCGATCATAATTGAAGCTTAAAGGGATATCGTTGTGATGCAGAAGATCCTGCTGCGGCTTCAGCTTGCGGAAATCCTCCTCCTGCACATCCTGCCAGTCCTCCTTCAGAATATTCACAAAGGGAATGGTGATTTCCTGATACGCCGACTTATCCTCACAGGGCTTGGCGAAGCTCAGCTTGTTGAACTCATATACATCCTTCCCCATTTCCTTCAGGTACAGACGTCCGAACACCTCATGTCTGAGAAATTCATTGCCGTCCTTGGGCATGAACACCTGATACAGATAGCTGTTTTTCGCAGCATCATAAAAGGTTTTCACCAACAGATACTGCTCCAGCACATGCCGGCTTTTCTCCATGGCTTCCATGCTCAGCCTACTGATAGTCTGAATCAGAATATGATTGCGAATCTTCTGATTTCTCGTACCGATGCTGACCAGCGTATGATACAGTGCCGCTGCATCGCTGCCGATCAGGGGAACATACAGCATGGTAAAGGAAGCATAGCGCTCCGCTGTCATTTCGCCCTGTACCTCAATACGGCATTTATCCTCTTTTCTGTTCACACGCTCACCTCAACTGCCTCTTCATGTTCAGTATATCACAAATCTGTCTTTTCAGACTTGCCGAATCGCTGTTATTGTAAAAAACGACATCTGCACGCTTTATTTTTTCCTGCTGCGGCAGCTGATGCCGTAAGCGGCGCAGCGCTTCCTCTTTGGAAATATGGCGATACAGCTTCAGACGGGATAACAGCAGCTCCTCATCACAGGCCACTACCCAGACCTCATCAAAGGCATCCTCCCAGTGTACCTCAAAGAGCAGCGGCACCTCCACAACGACAATAGCCTCCTTTGCATGTAATGCAAGCTCTTCAAAAATACGTTTCTTTATCAGTGGATGCAAAATCCCCTCTGCCTGTCTTTTTTTCTCAGGATCACAAAAGATCAGATCACTCATCCGCTGGGGCATGATATTGCCCTCGTCATTCAGAATATCGGTTCCAAACATCTGAATCAGCGCTGTATAGCCTTCCTCCTGCTTTTGCAGCAGCTGTGCATTCACGGCATCACAATCCAGCACGGTAATGCCCTCCTCCTGCAATATCCGAATCACACTCGATTTTCCGGCTCCCATAACTCCGGTCAGTCCAATTGTTCTCATCTTCTGCGCTGGCATGTCGGACAGAAACAGGTTCCCCGTGTTGCGACGACAATCTTTTTGATCGTCGTCCCGCAAACCGGACATGCCTCTCCTTTCTTTGCATGTACCTTCAGCTTCAGCTGAAAGCGGCCATCCACACCAAGCTGGGAGGTATATGAGCGAATCGTCGTTCCTCCGGCACGTATTGCACCGTTTAGAATTCGACGGATATGATAGATCAGCTCCTCAAAGTCCTTTTTCCGCAAATGATTGATCATCGTTTCCGGATGCATATGCATGGCAAAGCAGATTTCGTCCGCATAAATATTACCAATACCGGCGATATAGCGCTGATCCAGCAGCACAGCCTTCAGCGCGGTCTTTTTTCTTATGCAGCGTGTGGTACATCCACTCTGCCGTAATACGTTCATCAAAGGCATCATATCCGATATTTTTAAAGCACGGATAGGAGGAAACATCCGCACGCTTCTCATACAGATACATCTTGCCGAATTTCCTTGTATCGTGATAGCGCAGCTGCCGTCCGTCACTTAGCTGCAGAATCACATGAACATGCTTATCATAAGGCTCCTGCGGCTGCTGCACATAGAACTTCCCCTCCATCCGCATATGGCAGATCCATTCCATATCCCCCAGGTCAAAACGCATATACTTTCCATGGCGGTAATATCCCTGTATCGTCTTTCCAACGATATCCCTGCAGAAGGTGGCTGCATCCGGATAGCCTATAATATTATTCCAGAACACCTCACAGCCGGTAATCATCACACGATCCAGCTGATGCTCCAATGTTCTGACAACTGTTTCTACCTCTGGAAGCTCCGGCATATCATCACCTACTTTGCATCATACCAGGTCCTGCCGATATTCGCCTCGGCAATCAGCGGTACACGCAGCTTCATCGCATGCTGCATGCCCTCCTCGACAATGGATCTCATCTGTTCCAGTTCCTCTTCCCAGACATCAAAAATCAATTCATCGTGAATCTGCAGAATCATACGGGATTTCACCTGTTCCTCCTGCATTTTCTTATATATATGAATCATGGCAAGCTTGATCAAATCGGCAGCACTTCCCTGAATCGGTGCATTCATAGCCGCACGCTTTCCGAATTCCCGCATCATATAATTCTTATCGCTGATTTCCTTGATATAGCGGCGGCGGTTGAACAGCGTTTTCACATAGCCATGCTCCTCGCAAAATGCTATCGTCGTATCCATAAAGCTTTTAATATTCGGATAGGATGCAAAATATTTATCAATAAAGGCATGTGCCTCCTTGCGGGTAATGCCCAGCTGCTCACTCAATCCGAAATCGCTCTGTCCGTAAACAATGCCGAAGTTTACCGTTTTCGCACTCCTGCGCATATTGGCATCCACGGCATCGTGTTCCACATCGAATATCTGCATCGCCGTTTTTGTATGAATATCAATGCCATGGTTAAAGGCATCGATCATCACCTCTTCATTCGCCATATGTGCCAGCATACGCAGCTCAATCTGGGAATAATCCGCAGACAGCAGCACATGTCCCTCACTGGCGACAAACGCCTTGCGAATCTCCTTTCCCTCCTCATCCCGCACGGAAATATTCTGCAGGTTTGGTTCCGAGGAGGACAAGCGGCCGGTCTGTGTCTGAATCTGATTGAAAATCGTATGAATCTTACCATCCTTTAAAACGTGTTTGCTTAAGCCAACCGCATAGGTGGAATAGATTTTCTGATACTTGCGATGCTCCAGCAGAAGCGGAATCATCGGATGCTGAGATGCCAGCTTTTCCAGTACATCCGCTGCAGTGCTGCGCTTCTTTCCTGCCTTTAAGCCAAGCTCATCATACAGAATACCGGCGAGCTGCTTCGGAGAATTGATATTGAATTCCATACCGGCAATCTCGTATATCTTTGCACTCAGGCATCGATTTTATCACTGGTCGCCTTTGCGATTTCATCCAGAGTGGAAAGGCTGGTAACAACCCCTTCCTTTTCCATCGCGTACAGCACATGCGTCAGCGGCATTTCAATGGTAGTAAACAGCTCCTTCATTTCCATTTCCCGTAACGCTGTATCCAGTTTGGCAACCAGATCCTGTAAATAATCGGCCTGCGCCATGGCATAGCGGGCAGCCTCGTCACTGTCCACCAGCTTTCCCTTGCCCTTTTTACCGAATACATCATCCTTTAACAGACTGCGGTCAAACTGATACTTCTCCGCCAGCTTATCGTAATCCGACAGCGTTCCATCCACCAGGAATGCCGCAATCATGACATCGAATGTAACATCCGCAAAGGGAATGTTGTTTTTATGCAGGGCGTGATAGAAGTTTTTCGCATCATATACCGCCTTGCCGTTTTCTTCTTTCAGCCATTCCAGAAATGCTGTATCCTGCAAGGCGTCTGACAGCTCTATGTACTCGGTGCGATCCTGCAGACTGATGGCAAAGCCATACAGCTGTGCATCATAATAGCTTTCATTATCCACATTGGCATACACCAGTGCCCCATCCTGTAAAAGATCAGGCGAAATCTGCTTCACAATCGTGCGGCTGCCTTCCTTTTTCACCTCTCTGGTATCCATGGTTTCCTTTACAAAGCTCTTCATTTCATATTTCACAAAGAAATCGTGCAGCTCTTCCCCCGCTCCTTCAGCATCATATCCGCAAAGGGGAGCGGAATTTCGGCATCCACCTTGATCGTCGCTAGATACTTGGATAAAAATGCCTTTTCCTTATCCGTTTCCAGCTTTTCCTTCAGCTTGCCCTTGATTTCATCGATATGTGCATACACATTATCCACGGTTTCATATTCACTTAAAAGCTTGAGTGCCGTCTTTTCACCGATGCCTTCACGCCCGGTATGTTATCCGCGGTATCTCCCATCAGTGCCTTCAGATCAATAATCTGTGAGGGTACGATTCCCATGCTTTCCTTCAGCTTTGCCTCATCCATGACTTCCATTTCCGTGATACCCTTTTTCATCAGATAGACATCCGTTGTCGGATCAATCAGCTGTAGCAGGTCACGGTCACTGGATAAGATATGTATTTCCACATCCGGATATTTCTTTGCCATACTTCCGATGATATCATCCGCCTCAATACCCTCGCATTCATAGCGCTTCATGCCATAGGCATCCAGAAATTCACGGGCAATCGGAAACTGTACGATCAGCTCCTGATCCAGTTCTTTTCTGGTTCCCTTATATTCGGTATACGTCTCATGCCGAAAGGTCGACTTGCCTGCATCCCATGCGACCAGCACCGCATCCGGCTCCACCATGGACAGCGCCTTGTTGATCATCGTAATAAAGCCATATACTGCATTGGTCGGCACACCATTGCTCGTTTTCATCATTCTTCCATATACTGTCGCGTAGTATGCACGAAACAGCATGGAATTTCCATCAATCAGTAAAAGTTTTTTCATTGGGGGTTCCTCCATACGTTCTTATTTTACCACAGTTTTCGCTTCTTAGAAGAAGGATGCCTGATAAATTATCCAACTCAAAAGAAAAAGGTCCGGTTATGACCTTTAGGATGCTATCGATTCCAGTGCTTTCAGGTTATCGTACATAATTGTCAGATAATCCTTGCTGGCCTTTTTATCTTCACTTGAAATGCTGGAGAGATGTTCAAATTCACAGGTATCAGTGCCAGCTCATCAATCAGCTGCTGCTGCAGCTTCTCCATATCCTCACTCAGATTCTGTTCGATTGCTATATATCGCACATGATCGCTTTTAATACGCTTTTTCATAGCTGCCAGCTGATCGCTTGTCGGAAGTGCTCCGTATTTGGACAAGGTTATCGGATATACCTTAATGCCATAGGATTTCTGCCAGTTTCCAAAGGATGGCGTCATGGAAACAAAGCTGATGTTCATCTTACCGTCCGGGATAGCCTGAAAGTCTGCCTCCAGCCGGGCCAGATCCAATTCCAGAGCATCGTAGTTCTCATCGAAAATGTCCTTATACTGCGGATACTTCTGTACCAGATAGTCACGAATATCACTCGCCATGCTGGTCATCGCTACCGGATCCATCCAAAGCATGGGGTCTGCATCATAGGTATCCAGATTGGCAAATTCCTCTCCTTCGTAATACGGGCCTTCCGTTCCTGCCGTAATGCCGTCAATCGTTGTTGAGGTATAGCGTTCAAATTTATAAATTGCACTCTTGGTCGCAAGATCCACCATATCCACTCCGGTATCCCGGATATCGTCCACATACAAATCCATATACGGCTCCAAACCACCGATATAAAACAGGGCATCGCTGTCCTTCAATATATCCTGAAGCTGGATTTGATCTGCGCACGCTGAATCATCGTATTTTCTGTTATATTTGCTCACGGTTACATCATCCCCGCCGATTCTTTCCACCAGATCACCTGTACAGGATATACGGTTGTGGCAATGTCTTGGATTTTTCTCTTCACAGCCGTCTGACAAGAAACAGCGCCAGAACAGATACAAGAAATAGTTTTATCTTCATAGATCCTGCCTCCCTTGCGTTCCATTATACCATTACATGCCCCTGTGGTACAATAGTCTTTACAGCACCTGCCATAAGGGTACCGCATACCCTTTGAGTATATCACATTTCTTTACGGACGCCTACTGTTTTTCTCGCTGCCGAAGCGCTGCCTGAGCCAGTCTTTCTCATCAATCCAGCCTCTGCCGTACTTTATGATATTCCTTCGACCGCGGTATAAATCGAAGGATTCATTCAGGATCGGATCATAAGCTACCGGATGCAGCCTGCGATAATGAAAAAACTGCAGCTGTGTCAGGGGAAGCGAGCGCCAGGACAGGAAAATCTGCAGAATCAGAAAGATCAGTACGATGACAGCACTCACTCCCTGCAGCAAATGAAAGTAAAAAACAGCTGTGATGGAAATAAGGGAGCAAATAAGGGTTGCATATTCCGCTGTACGAAAGCGTAAAAGCAGTGAAAAAAAGTCTGCATAAGCCGTCCTCCGTCCAGCGGATAGATCGGCAGCAGATTAAACAGCAGAATGGAAGCATTGATCGTATGCAGATAGGATGCAAAGGACGGTGACAGGATCCCCTTTGCCACACAGAATTGAAACAGGGATGGAAACAGAACATGCATCAGCGGACCTGCGGAAATAATGAGAATTTCCTTCACCAAAGAGCCGTGACCGATATGCGTTATGGTTGCCGCCAGTCCGAAGGGGTATATATTGATTCGTTCAATCGGGTAATGAAAGAGAATGGCACATAACATATGTGCATCTCATGAATGGTAAGCATGATAAAGATCCATCCGATCAGACGGGCTACAGGCAGATACGGCAGCATCAGCAGATACGGCAGCCAAAGCAGAGATATCCGTATCCGCAGCTTATGAAAATGCATCGCTCACCTTGATTTTCTCATTATCCTTCAATGCGTTGATGGTTACATAGCTGTCAGCCGTCCCCAGAACAGCCTCCTTGAGAATGCGGTCATCCTGCTTTACCTTGACCTCATTGAGATTTCCATAGGTTACCACTGCACCATTGTCCTGCTTTACGGTGACGCTGCTTTTTTTTATCCGCCTGCTTCTGCACATGAAGCACGACACCGGCATATCCGCTGCGTGCCTGATTGGTACCGTTGGAATAATGATCGTCCTTCAGCAGTGTATACACCGGTGATGTGGAAACCGGTTCCTCCTTCAGTGAAAACCAGTTTTCAAAGGGCAGCCAGCTTCCCAGATCCTCCAGATGGAACTGCTGTATCACGGCAGGCATTTTTACCAGATTCAGCTTCTGATTGAGCAGCAGAGCCAGTACGACAACACAGATGCACATCATGAGCATGACCGCATGATAGATCATACGAAACAGGATGAACGGACGCTGCTTCTGTTCCTGCGCCCCTGCTCCGTCAAATCTTCGGCCTCTGATTCGTTTTCTAACTCTTCTTAAATCGTCCATATCATCCCTCCTGCTAACACTATATGCGCACGCTGCTGGAAATAGAAGTGCCGCAGCCGCTTTCCAGTCTGTGCTTTTGCACGTGCTGTATAGCGAAATGGAACTGGTATGAGGAATGCTGAGATTATTCAGGCAGAAAATCAGGAACACAGAGGCATAAACCGCAAATGTCGTTGGCCGCACCTTCCCGAATCTATCTTTCCCACAAGATAAAAAAGCCTGCCAGTGCAACTGACAGGTCTATGGTTATATGTATATTGCGTACCCTTATTTCTGTAATGCCGGCAGGCACTTCACCGCTTACTTTTTATACGTCCGGCTCCACAGCATTATCGTACAGCCTGCGGTCCGTTTTCTGCTCATAAACCTCGATAGCGGTTTTAATGGCGATCGCTGCAGGTACACTCACCATGATCCCAACAGCTCCCATGATGACACCCCCTGCGAACACAGCGAATAAGGTAATCAGCGGCCCATGGCACTGCGCTTTTCATGAACCAGAAGGCGAGTACGTCTGAGCATCCGATCGATGTACCAGCTACGTACGTCTGAGCATCATCCGATGTACAGCTACTAC
>ENA-OQCK01001017-OQCK01001017.1-human-gut-metagenome-genome-assembly--contig:-NODE-1017-length-11837-cov-2.878053_pt1 | contig 11837 bp, 13 predicted proteins | sample MGYA00242498_ERZ504578 | MGnify/ENA primary metagenome ERZ504578 (study PRJEB26092, sample SAMD00036229) | human gut metagenome | host: Homo sapiens | study: EMG produced TPA metagenomics assembly of... | reverse complement strand
ATCACATTCCAGCAACGGATTATCATTGCGGATCGGCTCCTCCCTTACCACATCCCAAAGCGGCCGCATAAATCGTACCGTTTTGTAACATGCCTGCGCAAGGTCATATTCATTGATCAGCTTTCCTCTGGCATTGTTGATCAGGATGCATTTGATTTCATCAAAGCCAGCGTAGCCTTGTTTATCAGCGAATCATTCTCCTTTGTGAGCGGACAATGCAGACTTACCACATCGCTTCGCCGCAGTAATTCCTCCAGAGAAACCTTTTCAGCGTGCGTGTCGTTGTCGGCATGGGCGTCATGAAACAGGACATGCATTCCCAGTGCCTGTGCGATTTCAGCGACCTTCCTGCCAATGCGTCCAAATCCGATGATCCCATTGTTCTGCCTGACAGCTCCATTAGCGGATAGTCCCAAAAACACCAGTCCGCATTGTTTGCCCATTCTCCCTCCTTTACACGTTTTGCATGATGCCCGATCCTGGATGTCACCTCCAGTAAAAGTGCAATGGCATACTGTGCAACCGTATCCGTACCATACCCGGGAACATTGGTAACTGCGATATGGAGATCTCTTGCGGCTTCGATATCGACAACATCATAGCCGGTTGCCAGTACACCGATGTAACGAAGCTGCTTACTTTCCTGCATCAGCTCTCTTGTCATTGGCACCTTATTGATAATCACGGCATCTGCATCCTGCATTCTTTCCTTTACCTGCGAGTGATCCGTGCGTGCATACACCGTCAAATCACCAAGCGCCTCCATCCCCCTCCAGTCAAGATCCCCCGGATTTTCTGTATAACCATCCAAAACTACAAGCTTCATATACATGTAAAGGATGCCAGTCAGCACCCTTATCTCCTTTCCCTGATCATATTATAAAACACTTTACAAGCTGTTGCGATAAATGTTCTTCACATCCTCTGCGGACAGTGACACAAATCCGTTCACCGTCTGTTTTGCGGCATCCTGTGCCATTGCATCGAAGTGCGTATCATCGATACCCAGCTCCCCTAAGGATGAGCGCAGATGCAGCTGTTTATAAAAGCTTCGCAGACATTCAATTCCCTCACGTGCCATATCCCACGGATCCTTTTCTGTTACCTGCCAGATTTCTCTGGCGAAACGCGCAAACATATCCACTGTATCCTCACTGAGAACATACTCCATCCAGTGCGGCGTCAGAACAGCCAGACCTTCGCCGTGTGTAACGGAATAAAAGGCACTGAGCGGATGTTCCATCGGATGAACACTCCACTGTGTCATATGCCCCAGCTTCAGCATATCATTGATTGCCCAGCTTGCTGCCCACATGAGATTGGCTCTTGCTTCATAATTATCCGGCTCCTTTAAAACGAGCGGTCCGTATGCCGTACAGATTTTCAGAATACCTTCCGCAAACCGGTTCTGTAAACCGGCATCCTCCCGTGCAAAATAAGACTCCATCGTATGGCTCATAATATCAGCCACACCACAGGCACTCTGATAGCGGTTTACACTAAAGGTAAAGGTAGGATCCAGTATCGCAGCCCTTGGGCGAAGGAGTGGATTCCGTGTACCTATTTTCTCTTTTGTATCCGGATTCGTGATAACAGCAATATGATCCATCTCACTGCCGGTAGCCGCAATTGTCAAAACCGCAATAACCGGAATCGCCTTTTTTATTTCCTGCGGGTGAAGCACCAGCTCCCATGGTGACAAGGTACTACATACAGCGGCAGACACAACCTTGGCACAATCAATCACACTGCCTCCTCCTATTGCCACAATAACATCCACATTCTCCCTGCGGCATAACGCCACTCCCTTTTCCACCGTTGTAAGGGAAGGGTTTGGCTCTACACCAAACAGCTCCACATACTTCTTTCCCGCCGTATGCAATTCTGTAACCGCCTCGTCATAAATACCGTTACGACGGATACTGCCTCCTCCGTAAACAAGTAAGACCCGCTCTCCGAATTCCTTCATAACGGTATGAAGCTGCTGTAGCTGTCCCTTTCCAAAATACACCTTTGTCGGTATATCATAAATAAAATTTTCCATATATCAATCGTAGAAGCCGGACATGATTTTGATCAGTTCATCCACATCTTCGGTTTCTCTCATCCTCCGTTGTCTGTTTTCTTCAAACTCCTGCAGATATTCTGCTTTTTCAATTACCTGATCTATGACGGATGCCGGAAATTTCACTGCTCCGTTTTCATCCATGTGAATGATTTCCCCCGGACTAACCTGCATCCCAAAAACCTCCACACCGGTATTCACGGACTGCACTGCCCATTTTCCATGACCTGCCGTAACACCGCTTAACACGTATTGCATCTGCAGCGGACGTATCTCATCCACATCTCTGCTCGGACCGTCACTGATGACACCGACACAGCCGGCAGAACGAAGTGCTGTCATCATATTTCCACCCAGCAAGCCGTTACGACACTTAATCTCTTCCGGCATGTCCTGTTTCACAATCAGTACCACTGGTTTTCCGACAGCAGCAACTGCTTTTAACACATCTGCGAACTTCAGGCACTCATAGTTCGGATCCGGAAGACCATAGGTACACGTAACCGCATAGCCAACGGTTCTGCCTAGCTCTGGATACATAACCCTTGCGCGCTCATCCGTATACCATTGTCCGCGCCAGGGATGATACAGTCCCAGACAGTACTCCTTATCCGGATAGGTTGCGACCACATTGGTAATGGACGGTGTATCAAACTGCTTCAGCTTTTCCAGCCTATCATCAATTTTCATGTTCATCCTCCTATATATGAATTTATTTGAAACAAAAAGCATATCGTATACATTCTTCAATTACCCAGCGGCTACTGACAGCCGAAATATGCCAGCACATGATCAACTGCGATATCCGACATGCGATTGATTGCCCCTTCACTGCTTGCGGCAATATGCGGTGTCAGAACGGTATTCTCACAGGCAATCAGCTCCTCATCAAAGCCGGGCTCCATATAATGCACATCACTACCATAGCCGTAAAGCTGCCCATTGTGCAAAGCATCATACAATGCCTGCCGGTCAATGAGCTTTGCCCGTGCCGTATTGATGATAACCGCATCCTTTTTCATTTTGGAAAAAGCCTTTGCATCCAGTAGCGGTGAAAACTCTGCAAGTGCAGGAAGATGCAGCGTCAGAAAATCACTGCTGCTCACGATCTCGTTTATATCCGCCTTGTGTATGCCATACTCCCGGATAAACGCCTCATCATAATAGCTGTCAAATGCGAGTATATTGCAATCAAACCCCTTCAGTCTTCGTGCAACGGCTTTCCCAATGGCACCCAGCCCAAGGATACCGACGGTGCTTTGATACAAATCCTTTGCAATCGGCTTTTTCCACACATGCGAGCGGATATTGGCATCACTTCTTGTAATATTGTGACAAAGAGAAAGCATAAGTCCTATGGTGTGATCCGCTACGGAGTTTGTATTTGCATTGCGTGCAATTTGTAATGCAATGCCTTTTCCTTTAAATATTCCACATCAATTTTATCCAGCCCCACACCATAGCGTGAAACGATTTTCAATTTATCTGCATGATCAATGACATTGCGATTGAAAACCTCCGTCCCTAGAATGACAGCATCCATCCCCTGAATGGCTTCCACCATTTCCTCCTCATTCAGCAGTCTTCCCTTTTCATTTCCATAGACCTCAAAGCCTGCATCCTGTAATCTTTGTATCGGTTTCCTACTTAATTTACCAAAAGACTTGGATGTTACCAAAACCTTCATAAGCGATTTCCTCCTGTATTTTCAATATTGTCCGGTAAATGTTTTTCTACCGAATCGTCTTAACTGCGAAATGCTTTTTCCAATAAACGGAAATAGTCAAACATCAACACCAGCGGTGTCATGTCATATGCGGCAATGTCTTATCCGGATTAAAAAGATAAAGTGGATGACAGCCGGCTCCCTCTTTACAGAAGCCAGCAATGCTTTCCATTACTTGCCCTCACAGCCAAACAGACGGATATAGTGCTTGATTTTATGTTTGAATCCCTCCGCAAGCAATGGATACAGCTGATAAACGGCATTGCCGCTCAAATCCTCCTTAACCAGATTTTCAATTGCGCTGCGTTTCAAATCATTGGACAAATTGATTTTATTGATTCCCTCTCTTGCACAGCGTGCCAGATTTTCATCCCCGGTACCGCTGCCGCCATGAAGAACGAGCGGAATATCCAGTGCATCCTTCAATTCATGAAGAAGGTCAAAATGAATCTGCGGAGTACCTTTATATACGCCATGTGCAGTACCAATGGCAACCGCAAGTGCATCCACTCCGGTCTGCTTTACATATTCCACTGCTTCCTCAACACGGTAAATGCCTGATGTCCGTCAGTATGATATTGCTCACCAACACCTACATGACCAAGCTCAGCTTCCACACTGATTCCCAGTGCATGACAAATCCGTACCATCTCCTGCACCTCTCTGATATTTTCTTCAAACGGCAGTAAGGATCGGTCGATCATGATGGAGGTATAGCCTGCGCGAATGCCAAGCAGACAGTCTTCAAAGGTTTTGCCATGATCCAGATTCAGGGCAATCTTTACTCGGGAGCGTCTGGCAAGATCCACTGCAATTCGTCCAAAGCTTTCCAGATCCGGATTGGCAACCGGTGTTGTATTCAGTATAATTCCGGTATTCATTTCTTCTGCCGCCTCGATGGCAGCACGCAGATTATGTTCATTATCAATATTGCAGGCAGGCACGGCATAATTCTCCTGCTTTGCCTTTGTTAGAATTTCCTTTAATGTTACCAGCATATCAGTTATCTTCCTTTCCGTAATTGATCATGACACGGTAAACACCCGGTTTACATGCATAATCAAAGGCTTCTTTTCCCTGTGCAAAGCTGAATTCGCGATCAATCACCTTCTCCATATCGATCATTTGATAACCGATCAGCTTGACCGCCATCTGATTATCCTCAATCGTCGGATTCAGCGTTCCGATAAATTCTATTTCACGACTATGCACCATGCCGAAATCCACACCGATTGGTTCTTTGCTGTTTTGTGAGCTATAGGCAATCAGTCTGCCATATGGTGCCAACATGTCAATTGCCTGCTGCCACACCTCTTTGAACGGTATGGTGTTGATGACAGCATCTGCCCCCAGCCCATCCGTCAGCCTGCGAATTTCTTCACCGACATCACATTGACTTGGATCAAAGGCATAGGCAGCCCCTTCACGAATCGCCGTTTTCCTCTTTTCTTCATCGGTTTCACTCACAATAATGCGTGCACCGCACATCTGAGCCAGCTTCACATGGAAGTACCCCATAATACCCATACCGATAATGACAACCGTATCGCCAAACTTTAATCTTGCCTTGCGTATACTGTGAATACAGCATGCCAGAGGCTCTGTTAGTGCCGCATGGCGCATATCCACATCATCAGGCATACGGATAATCTGCCATGCAGGAATCACCAGATATTCACTTAAGCCGCCGCCCAGTATATTCCCATCCAGACTTGAGCGTTTCGGCATTTCCTTTTTGCGATTGCACTGCGTTCCTCTACCGGAGCGATCCAGCTCACACTGGTTACAATAACCGGATGTAAAAATTGCTTTATCGCCTGCCTTTACACCTACAACACCTCTGCCTGTCTTTATAATCGTCCCGCTGCACTCATGACCGCCAAGAAACGGATATCCGTAGTTCCTTGTTCCTTTGTATGTTCTGCGGTCCACGGTACATAAGGAACATACCTCCGTTTTAAACAGTACCTCATAATCCCCCGGCTCCAGGATATCCAGCTCACGCATTGCCAGCTTATCCTTTGCTTCAATCACCCATGCTCTTGCTTTTTCCATAGGATTCTCCTCTCATGTTTGTTATTCCCTATCTATATCTGAAAAGAAGCAGTTTTTTTCACCTCCTGAAGCTTCTACTTACTGAATCTTTATCTGCATCTGACAACTATAATCATATTGAAAACGATTACAGTGTCAAATTGACACAAAAAGCAACAGTGTGTCATCATAATAAGACAGCTAACGGAGAAAAACCTCCACAAAGTAATGAAATCATTTACATTTCATGCAAAATCATAGGAAGTATGTACTTTTTATATGGATTATGTTAATATTTTCCTATCTTGTGTGTTATTTCACCCATTGATTTAACACGAAAAAGTAACAGGGAGTGATAGTATGGCGAAAACCAGACGGGATCTGATTATGAATCTGGTCAGAGAATACACCAGTGAAAGTCTTGCGGACAAATCCTTCAGCTTTGAACGATGCAATGCCTTTGATATCGCATTGGATCTGAAGCTGGACCGGTCCAACGTATCCAGAATTTTAAATCAGCTGTTCAACGATCTACAGCTCATCAAGGTGGAAGGAAGACCCACTCTTTATTTATCCAAGGATGTTATTGTCAGCGAATATCATTTCAATAATATTCCCCAAATCATCCCCGGAAAAGAAAACCTGAAAAATTTATTCGTATATGATGCAAGTGATGCCAGCTTTTATAAAAAGGGTATGAATATTATTGGAAACGGTTATGAGGAATCACTGACACCGGTTATCAGTAAGATCACCCCTGCCATATTTTATTATCAGAACAAGCCGTTACTAATTGCCTTACAGGGAGAAAAAGGCTCAGGCAAGAAATATTTTTGTAAAAAGCTCTTCGATCTGGCCATACAGAATAAGCGTATTTCCAAAAAGAGCAGAAGCTTCACTTTTGATTATCGTTCCATAAATAAAAGCTTTTCCACTCTGCGGCAGCAGTTTCTTGATCGTAATATCTCCATGGTCATCATGGAAATCTACACACCGTTTCAGGAAAGCGAAATTTACCGGTTCTGGAACGATCTCAACAATCTTTGCAGCAACGAAAACAAGCCGTTACCTATCATGATTTTTCTGATTGATAAGAGTGTTGAAAACTTTGCATATTTCTCACAGCTGACACCTTACACAGCGAAGTATCCCAATGTAAAAGAGCGCACAACAAAAGAAATGATTGAGCTTGTGCTGACCTTCCTGCAGGAGGAGGCAGTGAATCTGAACTGCCGCATCAAGGTGACCGGAAATGCGATTGCCTCCTTTCTCAGCGCAGATTATACCTACAATCTCTTTCAGCTTCGCAATGAGATTGTCTATTCCCTATCCAATAATCTGTATTCCAGTGTGATTACCAATCATGAACCAATCGTCATCACACATGAGAACATATCCAAGAATGTCATTCAAAACAAGAGTGCAGATAATTCTTTGGAGGATCATATCCGAATAACCGTTACACAGCTCCTTCCGGAATCATAGATATCTACCCGGATCAGCCGTGTGAAACACTGGAAAATCTATTACAGACACAGCTCAATGCAAGCATTGTTATAACTGCACAGCTGAAAAACATCATAGAAAAGGCGAAAGAGGATGTCCTGATGACGCGGACAAAGCTTCTGGATTCCTCATCCATAGAGATGCAGTCCAAGGTCTATCAGGCTCTGACACCATTGTTTACGAAAACAAAATTGAAAAATGACCGCCAGATTTTAAGCAAGCTGTATATCCAGATTCAGCATATGCTGGATAATACCTTCGCCTACCAGTTTCAGCTGGAGCATCTGGATTATAAGGAAACAGCATATTCCCAGGAGCTGAGTGACAATGTGATCAGCACAGTGGAAAACAAGTTCAACATCAGTCTTCTGAAGGTATATAAAAGCTATATCCGCAATTTTATCTACTATGCATTAAAATCCATCAGTCAGAATACCATCATGACACTGATTGTCTGTCACGGGGAGCGTCTTGCGGAAAATTATGCTCAGCATCTGAATCAGATTCTGGGAAGCCGCTGTTTCTTCTCCTTTGATTATAATCTCTATTATCAGACGCATGACTTTCATGAGTTTACGGATAAGATATATAAACTGATCAAATATATTGATATAGGAAAAGGCGTACTTATCGTTGGTGACAAGCCGCCGCTTACGACATTGGATAAGTCCATCATCTCCACGTTAAACATTCCCTCCTTCTCCCTGTATCCGGTTTCTCTTCCACTATTATATGAAACCAGTGAAGTGGTTTCACAGAAGACCATGCATCTGTTGGCTCTGCTCAGTGATGTAGTGAACCGAAAGAAAAAAATAAAGGCATTTTTGAATGATAAGAGTCTGACCTCTAAAAATGAGCGTCAAAGCAGCGATATCTTTCAGCGCTTTCAGGCAACCTTCCCTACCATCAATATAGCAAAGTCCAATGAAGCCCTGTACCGCGTACTTCTCAATATTTGCACGGAATGCAATTTGCCGCTTTCCAATAACATCATTATACAGTTCCTGTTTCACGGCACCTGTATGCTGGACCGCTGTGTGAAGAAGCAGAAAATCCGCTATAATCTTTTGGAAAGCTTTATGATGGAGCATACCGAGCTGTTTCACATCATGAAAACGAATTTGTTGAAAATCCGGGATTTTATGACACTTTCCATTTCACAGGAGGAAATCGCCGTTTTGTGTGATGTTATACTCAATTATCAGATGGAGATCAATGTTCAAACAGAGCGAAAATAATGCGATCCCTCTGACATTCAAACATTGAAAATGAACCGGTCTGCCGACCGGTTTTTCTAAGCATGTATCTGATCTCAATCGCTTAGAATCAAAAAGGGATTTCCTGATAACGTATTTGAAATTTTCCATACAATAGAAAACGGTTTTACAGGTAATCCTTTGTATTCAGCCCTCTTGTTCACAGAAATGAAAACAGAATATGCATTGACAACATACACAGTGTATGTTAAATTATAGATACACAATGTATGTATTAAGGAGTGATACAATGCCGCGCAATAAGTATCCGGAGGAGACGGTTCAGAAAATACTGGATGTATCCATGAAGCTGTTTCTGGAAAAAGGATATGAAGAAACAACCATTTTGGATATTGTTGGAGAGCTGGGAGGACTTACCCGCGGTGCTTTCTACCACCATTTCAAATCCAAGGAGGAAGTGCTGGATGCGCTGAGTGACCGTATGTTTCTGGAGCATAATCCATTTGAGGAAGTTCGTAAGGAAAAGGGGCTAAGCGGTCTTGAAAAGCTGAAAAAGATTATCAAGATGCAGGCACAGAATCAGGATCAGCTTGATTTGAACCAGATGTCTGTGCCGCTGCTGAAGAATCCGAAGATTCTTGCGGATTACATGGAAAGCAATTTGCGAATCGTTACACCTTTTTTCGAAGAGCTGTTTCTGGAAGGCATTCAGGACGGCTCCATTCCGGATATCAAATATCCCAAGGCACTGGCCAGCTTATTTGTAATGATAACCAGTGTGTGGTTCATTCCTTCCATTGTCCCCTGTACGCAGGAAGATCTGCTGGAACGCCTGCTGCTCACCAAACACATGCTGGACAGTATGGGAATCTACCTCATTGATGATGAAATTCTTCAGCATGCCCAGACGATTGTCCAAAGCATTCCAACAAAAATAAGATTGCATATGCAATTTTATTTTACCACAATACATACATTCTGAATGTATATAAAAAGGAGAATATAAATATGAACACACAAGATCTCGCTGTTTCTGTACACAGGTTAACCAAACGCTATGGTCATACAGAGGTATTAAAGGATGTGAATATGGAAATAGAAAAAGGCTCTATCTATTGTCTGCTTGGTTCCAATGGTGCCGGAAAGACAACGACGATTAAGATACTGACAACACTTGCGGCCTTTGATAGCGGTGAAGTTTCCGTATGCGGTCATTCTGTCACTGCCGAGGGAGAAGCCGTTCGAAAGCTGATCAGTCTTACCGGGCAGTTTGCCAGTGTGGATGAAAAGCTGAGCGGTTATGAAAATCTCGTGATGATCGGAAAGCTGAATCATCTGAAGACGCCAAAGAAAAAGGCAGGAGAGCTGCTTGCATATTTCTCCCTTACAGAAGCCGCTAACCGTATGGTGAGCACCTATTCTGGCGGTATGCGCAGAAAGCTGGACATCGCTATGAGCCTTGCCGGTAATCCGCAGATTATTTTTCTTGATGAGCCGACCACAGGTCTGGATCCACAGAGCCGTCACAGTATGTGGAGCATCATAAAGCAGCTGAATTCAATGGGGATCACTATTTTTCTTACCACGCAGTATCTGGAGGAAGCGGAGCAGCTGGCAGATCATATCGCCATTCTGGATCAGGGAAGGATTCTTACGGAAGGTACTCCTGCGGAATTAAAAAAGCTGCTGCCACAGGGAATCGTCGAATTTGAATTTCCCGACAGCAGTATGCTGGAGGCTGCCATGTCATGTACAGGGGGCTATTCGACGAAGCCGGTGATGACAGAGCATAAGCTGATTATATATACGGACGGCAGTGCCGAAGCATTATCCGAGCTGTTTCATATTTTTTCTTCCGGTAATATCAAAATCCTGAAATTTTATCAAAAGCTGCCGAATCTGGAGGATGTTTTCCTAACACTGGTTCATGAAAGAGAGGATATACAATGAAAACCATACAGACACTAAAGGATGTTTTGACGATGAGTGGAAGATGTCTGCTTCTATCCAAACGAAATCCTGATACAATTTTAACGAGCATCATCGCTCCGATACTCACCATGCTGCTGTTTGCTTATGTAATTGGCGGCGCCATGCAGACGGGTGAAACAAGCTATGTGAATTTCATTGTTCCAGGAATCATTCTGCAATGCCTCGGACAGTGTGCCGCTACCACGGCGATTGCCGTTTGTTCGGATATAAAAAGCGGAATCATGGAGCGCTTCTGCACCATGCCTGTTAAACGCTCTTCCATTTTAAACGGACATGTACGGGAAGCTTTATCAGAAATATGGTAACTGCCCTGCTGATTCTCCTAGTGGCATTCCTGATTGGCTTTCGACCGGAAGCGGATTTACTTGGTTGGTGTGCCGCATTGCTGATTATTTCTTTGTACATTCTCACCTTATCCTGGATATCCGTATATTTCGGAATGATTGCGAACAGTCCGGAGGGGGCAGGCTCATTCTCAATTCTGGCGATCGCTCTGCCCTGCATCAGCTCCGGCTTCGTACCAATCGACACCATGCCGAAAGCATTGCAGATTTTTGCCGAATACCAGCCGATTACCCCTGTCATTGATTCACTGCGTGCCCTGCTTCTGAATGAGTCATTAAAGACCTGTACACTGCTTTCTGCAATTTTGTGGTGTACGGTGCTGCTTCTGTTATTCTATATTTTATCCGTAAGAGCATTTAAAAAGAAAAGCAATCACTAACAGCTGTCTCATGCAAAACTGAGGAAGGAATTTGTTTGCTTTAGCAGTTCAAAAATTTTTCCGACAGGCACTGAAGCAGGATGAGAGCAGCTATATCCGTATGCATCCCTTAAAAAGCTTCCCTCCTGCGGTATCTAAGACCTGTAAAATCTGATCCTTTCAATTCATTACTGATTCAGCTTTACACCACAGGCTATTTATAGTAAAGTTTAACTGGAAAGAAACAAAGGAAACAGTGTCCTGCAGAGTATACTGTTCCCCCGTTTGTGAATAGGAGGTTGTGTGGATATGTTAGGTATGATCATAGATATCATGAAATTTCTACTGCTGGTTTATATCGCATTGGAGCTGCGGGATATTTCTGCAAAGCTAAGCAATAAATGAGACGTTCTGCCTATCCAGCCGAAACAAACACGGCAACTGTGGCAATCCCGTTCCTTACTACAATTAAAGACCTGTACACTGCTTTCTGCAATTTTGTGGTGTACGGTGCTGCTTCTGTTATTCTATATTTTATCCGTAAGAGCATTTAAAAAGAAAAGCAATCACTAACAGCTGTCTCATGCAAAACTG
>ENA-OQCK01001016-OQCK01001016.1-human-gut-metagenome-genome-assembly--contig:-NODE-1016-length-11837-cov-8.503245_pt1 | contig 11837 bp, 16 predicted proteins | sample MGYA00242498_ERZ504578 | MGnify/ENA primary metagenome ERZ504578 (study PRJEB26092, sample SAMD00036229) | human gut metagenome | host: Homo sapiens | study: EMG produced TPA metagenomics assembly of... | reverse complement strand
CATCACCAGCCTTAACGCGGTAGGATGGAATATTCACTGGCTTGCCGTTAACCAGAATGTGCTTATGGTCAACAATCTGTCTTGCTTCCTTACGTGTACGGCCCAGCCCCATGCGGAACAGCACGTTGTCCAGTCTGCACTCTAACAGGATCATCAGTTAGTACCTACATACCGTTCATCTTGGATGCCTTAGCATAGTAATTACGGAAAGCTTCTCTAATACGCCGTAAATGAATTTAGCTTTCTGCTTTTCTCTTAACTGCATGCCGTATTCACTTAACTTTTTGTTTGTTCTCTTGGATTCTCTGTTGGACTTTTTATCAATTCCTAAATAGATCGGATCCAGACCAAGGGATCTACATCTTTTAAGAACAGGAACTCTATCTACTGCCACTTTAATTACCTCCTAATTAAAATCAATCAGACTCTTCTACGTTTTGGCGGACGGCATCCGTTATGTGGAACCGGTGTCACGTCCTTAATGCTGGTTACTTCCAATCCACATGCCTGAAGGGCACGGATTGCTGCTTCACGTCCTGAACCAGGCCCCTTTACCATAACGTCTACGGATTTTAAGCCATGTACGAGAGCTGCCTTAGTAGCAGTTTCTGCCGCCATCTGGGCTGCATATGGAGTAGATTTTCTTGAACCTCTAAATCCAAGACCACCGGCACTAGCCCATGAAAGAGCGTTACCCTGCGCATCAGTTAATGTAACAATTGTGTTATTAAAAGATGACTGGATATGTGCCTGTCCGCGTTCAACGTTTTTCTTTACACGCTTTTTTGTCACTTTTTTAGCTGTAGTGGACACTTTTTTAGCCATTTTAAACTAACCTACTTTCTCATTTTCTTGAATTCGCTCTTCCTGTTTTTAAAACATGTAAATCGAATTCGGTTACAATGTTGCTAATGAAATTCTTACTTCTTCTTGTTTGCTACTGTCTTCCTCGGACCCTTGCAAGTTCTGGCATTGGTCTTTGTCTTCTGGCCACGAACCGGCAGGCTCTTTCTATGACGGATTCCTCTGTAGCATCCAATTTCCTGAAGTCTCTTGATGTTCATAGCAATCTCTCTACGAAGATCACCTTCAACAGTCTGAGTCTCAGCAATGATGTTAGCCAGCTTTTTTACCTCATCATCGGTTAAATCCTTAACACGAGTGTCTGGGTTAACGCCAGCTGCCGTTAAGATGCGGTTGGAGCTTGCTCTACCGATACCGTAGATGTAAGTAAGACCGATCTCAACACGTTTTTCTCTTGGTAAGTCAACACCTGAAATACGAGCCATGTGTGTAGTACACCTCCTAATTTTAATTAACCTTGTCTCTGTTTATGCTTTGGATTTTCACAAATTACTCTGATACTGCCTTTTCTCTTTATGATCTTGCATTTTTCGCAGATCGGCTTTACGGATGATCTAACCTTCACAGTAATTCTCCTTTCTATAGACCAACAAAGTTGCTAAAGCATTATATCAAACATTTACCATTAATGCAAGCACTTTTTTATCTATTGTGTTTTATGTTATTTTCCGGGACAGGCGGTGTATGACATCACTGTGCCCGCAGAAAACTGAACTCTGTCTTACTTCTGTCACCAAACAGCCGGCTTACCTTATTTATCTCTCCAAATGATTCTTCCCTTGGATAAATCATATGGCGACAGCTCAATGGTTACTTTATCTCCCGGCAGGATGCGGATATAATTCATACGAAGCTTTCCGCTGATATGTGCCAGTACCTGATGGCCGTTCTCCAGTTCAACCTGGAACATGGCGTTGGGTAATTTCTCAATTACGGTTCCCTCAATTTCAATTACGTCTGCTTTTGACATTCTATTTTACCTCCTACTGCCTGCGGCTGCGGATGAAGCCTGTTATGTCCTCATCCCTCACCGCCGCGCCTTCTGTAAGCTTCTTCCTTAAGGTTTCATCGTGCTCATCCATGAGCTGCAAGTGTTTCCTGTTCTTGCGTTTCTGTTTACTTAAAGGGTGTTTCCCGCCGTCTGACAGATAAACATATTCTCCTTGGACACTGATTATGATATACAGTTCATTTTTGTCGTGACCTGCTAAGCTCTTTACCAGCCGGCTTCCTTAAACTCTACCATAGGGCCACCTCAAACTACAGCGATAAAATCTCAGGTTCTCCATCCGTAATCAGGATGGTGTTCTCATAATGGGATGCCAGAGAGCCGTCCTCTGTCACAACGGTCCAGCCGTCATCCTCCCATACTACATCATAGCGCCCTGCAGTAATCATAGGTTCAATTGCGAGTGTCATTCCGGCTACCAGCTGATGCCTTTACGGCGCTGGGCGAAATTAGGAATCTCGGGTGCTTCATGCATCTCCGTACCGATTCCGTGACCTACCAGGTCCCGGACCACTCCGAAGCCAAAGCTTTCTGCATATTCCTGAATGGCTTTGGAAATATCATTGAGATGATTGCCAGCTTTCGCGTACTTTATACCTTCAAAAAAGCTCTGCCGCGTCACCTCTACCAGTTTCCTGGCCTCCCCGCTCACTTCTCCAATCATATGGGTTCTGGCTGCATCGGACTGATATCCCTTCCATATAACGCCTGTATCCAGGCTGACGATATCTCCTTCTTCCAGATAGCGGTGCTTATCCGGAATGCCGTGAACCACCTCATCGTTAATGGATATACACACAGATGCCGGAAAACCCTGATAATTCAGAAAAGATGGAACGCATCCATGACTTCTTATCATATCTTCACACATCCGGTCGATTTCTTTGGTAGACATACCCGGTGCCAGGGTCTTGCCAAGCTCCTCATGAATCTTGGCAAGAATGCGCCCTGCTTCCCGCATTAATTCAATTTCCCGTTCTGATTTAATCGTTACCATTCTTTATGCTCCTAAAATCCTGACAATGGCCTGGAATACTTCTTCCATATCCAATGTGCCATCTACCTCGGCTAAAACGCCTGCCTTTTTATAATACTCTATGAGAGGCTGGGTCTGGTCATGATAGACATCAAGACGCTTCTTAACAGTTTCAGGTTTATCATCATCTCTAAGTACCAGCTGCTGGCCGCATACATCACAGATTCCTTCCTTTTTGGGAGGATTGTATACGATGTGATATGTTGCCCCGCAGGAAAGGCACGCGCGGCGTCCGGACATACGGTTTATGATGTTCTCATCAGGAACATCCACGTTGACTGCATAGTCAATGGCCTCGCCCATGTCGCCCAGGGCCTTTGTAAGGCTCTCAGCCTGTGGGATGGTCCTTGGAAATCCGTCCAGTACGTATCCGTTTTTGCAGTCCTCCTCATGGATGCGGTCTAACAGCATGCCGATGGTAATTTCATCCGGCACAAGGCCGCCTGCATCCATATAGGACTTAGCTTTCATCCCCAGCTCCGTGCCGTTTTTTATGTTGGAAAATTTGGTATATGATAACAGTTTTTCCTTTGTAGCAGCACATGATGATGAAGAAGCCGCGAAAAAGATTATGAAACTTTTTGATATGGAGTGGAAGTTGCAAAGGAAAATGTAAATGCAGTGCAGGTATTAACACCTTTAAGGAAGATACGAAGGTAAGCGCAAATGCTTTGAATCTAAAAATCAAAGACAGAATCAATCCTTACCAGATAGGACAACAGGAAATCAAAAATGGAAACAAAATTTTTCGTATACAGGATAAAGTAATGCAGACGAAAAATGAAGATGAAATTTCCAACGGAGATATCGGGATTGTACGAAAAATAGGAAAGGTGAGCGGTAAGAAATATATGGAAGTAGATTTTGGAGAAGAGCGGGTTATGCGATATCAGGAAGGAGAATCTTGGAACCTTGTTCATGCGTATGCAATTACTGCACATAAAGGACAAGGCTCCGAGTATCCGGTAGTCATCATTCCGATTTTGTCATGTTTTCGGCGGCATACCTTAAAGCGAAATCTATATTATACGGCAATTACAAGGGCAAAAAGAAAAGTCATTCTTGTGGGAAGCAAACAGGCATTTTCCCAGGCAATACGGGCGGGAAGATCCAAAAAAGAAATACGTTGTTATCTTATCGGTTAAAAAAAGCATTTACGGAGGTTTTGGATAAGAATGAAGCGGCATAAGAAAATAGTGGTAAACTGCTTATAAAAGCAGAAAGAGTTTTAATGCGAAAAGAACATAAACAATTCTTCCTTATCATACGGAAGGAGGATAATCTGGTGAGAAAAATAAGTGGCATCTTTTTTTCGTGTGTGATAAAATAAGAAAAAGAGGAATAGGCAGGTGAATATAGGTTGAAAGTTGAAAATATACTGACAAAGAATATTAGTTCTGCAGGAGAGAAAGCCTCCTACGATGCAGCATGCAAACGCCTTCTGGCAAATAAGGTGATCTTGGCATGGATTATGAAAAGTTGTATAGAGGAATATAGAGATTGTGAGATTCAGGAAATTGTAGAGAACTATATAGAAGGAGAGGCAGAATGTTGCAGACGTACCCGTAAATATAGATGAACAGGTATCAGAAGAACAAATACAAAATGGAGCAACCGAAGACGCTTCTATTTATGAAGGGGTGGTTACATACGATATTCGCTTTTGTGCGAAGGCTCCGGTGTCGAAAGAAAAAATTCGATTGATCATAAATATTGAAGCGCAAAATGATTTTTATCCAGGCTACCCGATTATAAGCAGAGGAATTTACTATTGCAGCAGATTGATATCTTCGCAGTATGGTGTTGAATTTTCAGATGCACATTATGAGAAGATAAAGAAAGTCTATAGCATTTGGATTTGTATGAATCCACCGAAATATCGGGAAAATAGTATAAACAGATATTCTGTTACAGAAGAACAGTTAATTGGTAGTTGTTCGGAAAGAAAAGAAAATTATGATTTACTAACGGCAATTATGATATGTTTAGGGGATTCTGATGATGAAAATGCTTCAGGTATCTTAAAGTTACTGGAAGTTTTGCTTTCTTCGGATCGTGAAGTAAAGGAAAAGAAAGAGATATTACAGAATGATTTTTCAATTGAAATGACAAAGACATTAGAAAGAGAGGTGTCTACTATGTGTAATCTGAGTAAAGGCGTTGAAGAACAAGGAATTCAGAAGGGTATTGAACAAGGAATTCAGAAGGGTATTGAACAAGGAATTGAACAAGGAATTGAGAAGGGAATTCTTCTTTCAATTAGAAACCTTATGGAAACAATGGGGTGGTCGGTAGAACAGGCAATGGAAGTCCTGAAAATTCCTGAAGAAGAAAAGAGCAAGTATTTAGATGAATTGAAAAAAATGTAAAAGTACAAAATATATAAATTTTGAAAATAGAGGTGAGCAGTATTATTGTTGTTCACCTTATCGCATGGTTTGTCTGAAACGCAAAGACATTAGAAAGAGGTGCCTATTATGTGTAATCTGAGTAAAGGCGTTGAAGAAAAAGGAATTCAGAAAGGAATTCTTCTTTCAATTAGAAACCTTATGGAAACAATGGGGTGGTCAGTAGAACAGGCAATGGAAAGCCTGAAGATTCCTGAAGAAGAAAAAACGAAATATTCAGATGAATTAATATAGGTTTTTTTATGATGAGTGTGGGCAGAAAGCTTGAGTAAAATCAGCTTTCTGCCCGTCTTTTATATATAACAGTTACAAAAAATATGATACAAATAATAGGAGATATCACAGTATCTTACATACTATATGTGTTGAATTCGCAAAATAGAAAACTTTTAAATGTCATTAAAAGATGTAGAAAAATTCAATAAAAATTCATTTTATTCAAAAATATTTCTAAGAGCACTGTTACAGAAAAATATAAAAGCAGAAGACATTCACACATTTTATATTGTCTTAAAGGCAGTAACAGGGCAATGGATTAAGAAAATGAAGACGCAAAATAATGAATGGTACGAAATAGAGAAGTGTATACAACATAAAATATTTTTAATACACAAGTTTTTGAAAGACGATTGACAATATCAAAACAGTAATATATAATGTACATGTGCAATAAGTACAATATGAAGCTTGAAAAAGAAAGGTGGAATTACTGTGGGAAAAAAGGAAAGTAATACAGAAATTGATTTTAGCGAATTGGAAAGACTATCTAAATGTGGTGGTAGCGATCAGGGAGAGATTGAACCACAATCAATTAGTGCTGTTGTTTCAGCGACATTAAAAATTTGTTTACCAGCGGTTTCATCCGTAACAGCATTATTCTCATGTAATCGTACTTGCGGATGTAAATAGTAGATAAAAGACAATTAAAGAATCTATGAAAGTAAAAAAAGATACTTGAATAGGAGGTTACGCTATGGAAAAAAAGAATAATAATGCAGAAATTGATTTTAATGAATTAGAAAGACTGGCAAAATGTGGTGGTAGTGATCAGGGAGAGATTGAACCACAATCAATTAGTGCCGTTGTTTCAGCGACATTAAAGATTTGTTTACCGGCTGTTTCATCCGTAACAGCATTATTTTCATGCAATCGCACCTGCGGATGTAAATAACTTTACATAAATAAAATTAATTATCATACACAAATTCAAGTATCCTATATTTATTATATCAAAAAGTATAGATATAATAAAGTACTATTGCACAAAAATAAATCAGATTAGAAACATATAATTGATAGAAATGTAATTACTATCAGTTGTATGAGATTATGCAGTATGGGCTAATTCAAACAAAGCTGAAAAGTTTTATTGTTTGAAGAAATCCATACTGCATAACTCTCATATTGGGGAATAAAAAATGGAAATTATAATTGACTATCAATCTAAAACACCAATATATGAACAAATTGTTTTACAGATTAAAACACATATTATGAATGATTGTTTGAAAAAGGGAGAAAGTTTACCGCCTATGAGAAGTTTTGCAAAATCTTTGGGAGTAAGTGTTATTACGATTCAAAAGGCATATGAACAGTTACAGGCTGAAGGTTTTATCAATTCAGTAGTGGGTAGAGGGAGTTTTGTATCAGTACCTCAGGTTAGTGTTCTTAAAAGGCAAAAACAAGGTGAAATTGAAAAAAAAATACAAGAACTTATAGATGAAGCTTTGGCTAATGGATATGAAATTGATGAATTGAAACATATATTTTTTGATAAATGTAACTTGTATGAAATATCAAAATTTAAGGAGGAATTTTAAGTGCTAAATAATTTGGAAGTTACTTCGTTGAATGTAGGATATAAAAACAGTGATTTTCTAGTTGAGAATGTTAGTTTTTCTATTCCAAAAGGGAAAATATTAGGAATGGTAGGAGAAAATGGCGCGGGGAAAACAACAATTTTTAACACAATTTTGGGATTGAAGTTAAAAAGAGTGGAGAAGTGAAAATTTTCGGGCAAAAAATGGACGAAAATAGAACTTCTATTTTAGAAAAGATAGGCGTCGTGTTTGACGATATTTATTTACCAGAACAATTAACTGCTAAAGAGATATCGCATATATATATGAAAATTTATCAGCAATGGGATTTGGATTTTTTTGAAAAAACATTAAAAAGATTTGAAATTCCACTTGATAAAAAAGTAAAAAATTATTCAAAAGGGATGCAAAAACATTATCCATTATATTAGGAATGGCACATCATCCCAAACTATTATTACTAGATGAACCAACAGCATCACTTGATCCAGTAAAAAGACATGAAATATTAGAACTTTTCCAAGAATTTATTGAGGATGGTGAAAAATCTATTTTGTTTTCAAGTCATATAACAAATGATTTGGAAAGAATAGCGGATTACGTTGTTTTTATAAAAAATGGAAAAAAAATATTAGATGCAGAAGTAACAGATATAATTTACAAATATGGAATTGTGAGATGTACAACTCAGGAATTAGGACGTATTCCCAAGGAGATAATTGTATCTTATCAAAAAAAAGCATATAACAATGTGGTTTTAGTTAATGATCGAACTGAACTTTCCGATAAATTAGTGATAGAAAATCCTACTTTTGAAGAAATTATGAATATGTTTGTAAAGGGGAAACGAATCTAAAAAATACTGGTTGATTGAAGAAAGGAATCTCTTATGGTAGGTTTAATTAGAAAAAATTTATTGACTTCTGGTTTTAGAAGAAAGCACTATTTTATAATGTTTTTGTGCTTAATAATTATATCATTTGTAGCTCCAATTGATAATTATATTCCGATAATTGTTTACTCGCTATTAACCCTGGTACCTGGGAGCGTTATCTTAAGCATTGTGAATCAAACAAGTGCAGATGATTATAAAAATGAGCTCATTTTACCTGTAAAAAGAAGCCAAATTGTTTTGGCAAAATATTTGGTATATCTAATTTCACTTTTTATAATTTTACCTGTAATAGTAACTTTTTTGTTAGTTAATTATAAAATGGGTAGAATAGTTTTTGAGAATTATGAAATAAACTTGATGTTGTTAGGTGTTGGAATAACATTGCTATTCGGAAGTTTATTAATACCAGCAATTTTTTTGTTTCAACAAGATAAAATAAAAGTAATTGGAATAGTATCATTTATATTGACTATCGTTCCCATAAGATTTTTTATGATAATAATGAAAAATATATTAGATTTAAACAATATTTTTGATGTTTATAAATACAAGTATATAATTCCAATATTTATTTTGGTCTGTATGTGTTTATTTGCAATGTCTGGAATAGTTTCTAACATAATATTTTCTAAAAAAGAATTTTAATCAAACTATCTTAGGATTAGGAGAAGATGTATATGAAAAAATGGAAAGGATTGTTGAATTATTTATTATTTTTATTACAGATATAAGTTTGTAACAGTGTTTCTTAGTATAATATGTGTTTCGTTTGTTGGGATTATTGAAGATGCTCATGATTTAGTAGGAATTTATATTTTAACTTCTTTTATATTACTACCAATATTTGAAACGGAAAAGAAAAGAAAACAATTTTATTATAGAGAAAATTATACCAATATCAGATATTAAAGTTTTTTTCATAAAGGCCACCATTTTATCAATATTTGAAATAGTAGGCGTTATTTTTTTGATAAGTTATATATTGATTGTGAAAATATAGGGCAATCTGTAATTGAGGTGAAAAAAATATGTGAGTTTGCTATATTAATCATACCTATTACTTTAAATGCTGGAATACTCAAAATTTATAATAGTAGCTTAGTTGAAGAAAAACGCAATAAGTTTGTTTATGCTGTTCCTTTGATACAAATTCTGTTGCTTTTTGGTTGCAAACAATTTGGATATTTCATACAGTGTGTAAACATAATAATAACTTTTATAGTTATATCATTCTGTGTAGTAAGGATCAGAAATATACAAATTATATAAATGATATATTTGTTAGTAATAAAAAGAGAAAGGAAAATGTGATATTTCTGTTTATAGAAAGATCACAGGAGTTATACATGAATGACAACACAATGTTAAGGATTATAATTGAATCAAATTTACATATAAGAATAATGGAACATTTTCTTTTGATAGGAAATCAACCTAGTCTGAAGTTAGATAAAATTCAAGAGGATAATATTATACTAAGCTTTGCAAACCAATTGTATGAAGATATTGTTCCGGTTTTAGTAGAAGAATATAATAAGTATTGTGAAGAAGGAATTATATATGGAAATACTTTTCAAAAACGAGTGGACTCTTTTACAACTATGATAAAAGATAAACTATTCATTGAAAACTTATTTCGGAAATATCCATTATTAGAAAATATTTTGAAAATCAATTTTCATGATTTCACAAAGCTAATTTATGAGATTTATAAAAACTATGAAACAGATAAATTATTAATAAGAGAAAAATTTAATAAGGATTTTGGCAAAATTGTAAATATTAATATTAATTTAGGGGATAAGCATAATGGTAAAACAGTAGCAAAAGTGGAGTTTGAGAACGGGAATTTAATGTATAAACCAAGAAGATTATTAAGTAGCAATTTATATGATGAATTATTGCGGTTTATAGAAAATAAAGGAGTAATTGATTTTAAGCATTACCAATCAATTGTTATGCAAGATTATACATGGCAAGAATTTGTTCTATATGATGCTGACTTAACATTTGCAGAGGCACAACGATATTATTATAGAGCCGGTGTTTTATTATCATTATTTTTAATTCTTAAATCGACAGATATGCATCATGAAAATATAATTGTTTCAGGAGAATATCCAATGATAATAGATACGGAGACAATATTATCAGCAGCCATTAAAGATAATATGGAAATTACCAAGGGGCGAAGTATTGAGCAAAGTGTATTATCAACTGCAATGTTACCAATAAACGACAGTGTTTATGACATTAATGTTTCTGGTTTGTTTTTTAAAGAGGAATTTTCTAAAACAATATATTACTATTCACTAATCGAGAACAAAGAAAAAGATTTTTATTATGAAAAAAAAGCAGCATCTACAAGTTTGCAAAAAAATATCGTATTTGTGAATGGAAAAATAGTTGGAAGTGAAGAGGTTGGTGAAAAGTTATTAGAAGGATTTGAAGCTGGCGCAAAATGTTTGTTAAGAAACTTGGAAGAATTTAAAAAAATTCTAGGCAGTAGTAAGTATGCTCAGTTAGAAGTTAGAGCTTTATTGCGTGGAACACAGGTGTATTATACATTTATTCGTGAATGCAAAAAAATTGAAACGCTAAAAACAAACAAAAATTTGATAAAATTTTGCGAATTTTGTTAAAGGGATTTCAGCCAGCAGAGTTTGGGTATCTTAGAGTTGAAGAAGAAATAGAAAATTTAAAGAAATTGGATATCCCCTTATTTTATACAAAATTGAATGATGTTAATTTATATAGCCGAAATAAAGTTATTTGCAATGAGTATTTTAAAAATTCGCCGTTACAAAATGTGTTAAATGGGCTTTCTGTTTTTAATGAAGAAATGATCAAGTACCAAAAACATTTAATTGAGTTGAGTTTGTTTACGTTTTCGTGTAAAGAAAGTGACATAAATACAGAGTCTCTATTAATTGATAAGTCAATAGAAAACAAAGAGTTGCAATACATATTGGGAAAATATGCCTATGAGATGTTAAGTTATGAAGTGCCAATGACAGATGATTCAAGTTTATTTTATATGGCAGCATTGAATCAAGAATGTCTTAGGATAGATGCCGTTAATGCTGGAATATATATGGGAGGGGGAATTATTCATTTTTTATATTCGTATGCAGATGTCTTCAAGGATGAAACAATTAAGAAGTATTCAAAGAGGCTATTAAAGGGAATTTATAATAGATATCTTATTGAAAAAGAAAAAATGGATATAAAGCCATTTGGAATTTATGAAGGATATGGTGGTATTTTATATTTATCATATAATTATTCAAGGCTAAATGAAGATTTAGAAATAGATACTATTTTTCAGACCATGTTAATTGATGTACTGGATTACTATAGTACAAAAAGCTTTGATAGAAAGATAGATACGGATTATATTAATGGTATTGGAAGTACTATACTTTTGTTAGGAAAAATATATTTTGAGAAAACAGTAGATAGATCCATAGAACAAAAGCTGGAAAATTTATTCGAAAAATATTATGAATTTTTAAAAATAAGTAGTATAGAAGATTCTATAGGGATTGCACATGGCCTATCAGGCGTTTCTGTTGTTCTTTCGTATATATACCGAATATTTAGAGAAGAAGAGTGCTTAAAGTTAATAGAGACTTTAATAACAAAAGAGGATCAAATAATAGAAAAATATTTAAAAACAAATACAATAAGCTATACGTGGTGTAGAGGTATGGCAGGAGTTCTTGTTTCAAGATGTGTCATAAAAGAAAATCTAGAATATATTTCTGGCAATACGTATCTTAAAAATTATTTACAGAAAAAAATA
>ENA-OQCK01001015-OQCK01001015.1-human-gut-metagenome-genome-assembly--contig:-NODE-1015-length-11841-cov-3.356838_pt1 | contig 11841 bp, 19 predicted proteins | sample MGYA00242498_ERZ504578 | MGnify/ENA primary metagenome ERZ504578 (study PRJEB26092, sample SAMD00036229) | human gut metagenome | host: Homo sapiens | study: EMG produced TPA metagenomics assembly of... | reverse complement strand
CCGTAGGGGGAGGTGGTAGGTGAATGCGTAAGTCGGTTATTATCAGCATTGTGTATCTGCTACACCCCGCTTTCCAGCCACCCCTCCCTTCCCCGAAGGAGGGGAATGGAGATACCACCGACTGATTAAATTACCACCAAATTTGAAGAAGAACCAAAAAACTTTTCTAGTAACAGAAGACAGAAATTACTCCAAACGAATTTAAAGCAACTTCTGTCCTTAGAATATTAATGAGTCAAATTAAAGCTCCTATTCTTTACGATCAGTCTGAATCAAAGATAATAGTTTGTCTACCGCCTCTTCTTCAGGAATATTCTTTTCCACGCAAACCTTACCTTTATACAGGCTGATTTTGCCTCGTCCCGCACCGACATAGCCGTAATCGGCATCCGCCATTTCACCGGGGCCATTCACAATGCATCCCATTATACCGATCTTCAACCCTTTCAAGTGTGAAGTGGCAGCTTTGATGCGAGCGATTGTTTTCTCCAAATCGTAGAGCGTACGTCCACAGCCGGGACAAGAAATATATTCCGTTTTGGAAGTACGGGTACGGCCGGCCTGCAAGATTCCGAAAGCGGTTGCATCAACGACAGCATGGCTCAGGCCCCCTTGATTGAACAAGAAAATTCCGTCGCATAGACCGTCGAAAATCAGCGCCCCCATATCGGCAGCAGACTTATCTGTAAATCTTCGGCATTATCCTCCGCATAATGCTGGAAGAAAACAACCGGATTCTGCAATCCTTCCGTCATAAGTTGATGTACCAGGCACGATGTTCACCCAAACGGTTCGGGTGATTGCTTTGGGAAACAACTACAACTTCCGGATGCTGTTTCAAGCAGGCAATCACTTCATCCGTCTGTGCCATATAGGGCATAAACAGGAATTTAAGTTCTGCATTGCAGCCGCCCATTAACGGCAGTTGCGCGTGATTGTAAGCAGGCCATGTTCCGGATTCTCCCACCCACACATCGGCATCGAGGATATATTCCACGCCCGTTTCACGTTGTTCGGGCAGTGCTCTTCCGGCATAAATATAGTCCGGTGTGAACTGCGGATTTACTTCCGTTTTTCCATCCATGCGGTCGGCAATGACTACCGGCACGTGTTCGCCTCCTATATTGCGGACAGCCTTTGTCTGACGACGCGAGGGAGACAGATAATCAAACTCCGGTGCCTCCAGTCCTGGGATATACGGATGCTCCTGCCTCAACAGGATGTAATCCACCAGTTTACGGGCAACCGGGATTTCGGCTTCGGGAGCCTCGCTCAAAGATACACGAATGGTATCTCCCAAACCGTCGGACAGCAGTGCGCCGATACCCAAGGCGGATTTGATACGTCCGTCTTCACCGTCTCCGGCTTCCGTCACTCCGAGATGCAGAGGGAAAGCCATGCCTTCCTTTTCCATGACAGCGACCAACAACCGGACGGTCTTTACCATTACGACCGTATTGGAGGCCTTTATCGAAATGACAACATCCGTGAAATGTTCTTCAACACAGATACGAAGAAATTCCATGCAGGATTCTACCATTCCTTCCGGAGTATCGCCGTAGCGCGACATGATACGGTCGGACAACGATCCGTGGTTCACCCCGATACGGATAGCAGTATGATTCTCTTTGCAGATATTCAGGAACGGGACAAAACGGTCACGGATTTTCTGTATTTCCTGCGCATACTCTTCGTCTGTATATTCCAGTTTCTTAAAAGTACGCGCAGCATCTACGTAGTTGCCCGGATTAATCCGCACCTTCTCGGCATATTGAGCCGCCACATCAGCTACCTTGGGATTGAAATGCACATCGGCAACCAACGGCACCATGTACCCCTGACTGCGCAGACCGATATTGATGTTCATCAGATTTTCGGCCTCCTTGATGCCTTGCGTTGTCAGGCGGACATACTCGCACCTGCATCCACAATTCGCTTGGCCTGGTCCACACAAGCCTGTGTATCCTGCGTAGACGTGTTGGTCATCGACTGGATACGAATAGAATTGGGGCCGCCCAACGGTACAGCCCCAATATTTACTTCTGTGGTTTCTCTTCGAAAATAATTGAATAGATCCATTAGTTCGTTTTATATTCAAACTTCACTTCTTTCAGTTCTTCGTTCGCTTTTACGATTTTCTTCTTCAAACCTTCCTTGTAAGCAGCAAAAGCTTCCGCCAACTTTTCATCACTCAATGCAAGCATCTGGATAGCCAGGATAGCAGCATTCATTGCTCCGTTAATAGCCACAGTAGCCACTGGGATTCCCGGAGGCATCTGAATAATCGAATAGAGGGCATCTACACCGTCAAGCACGGAACCTTTAACGGGCACTCCGATCACCGGAAGTGTAGTGTTGGCCGCAATCACACCGGGAAGGGCGGCAGCCATTCCGGCAGCAGCGATAATTACTTTAATGCCACGGTTGCGGGCATTCTTCGCAAACTCTTCCACAGCCTCCGGCGTGCGGTGAGCAGACAGAGCGTTCATTTCGAACGGTACATGCATATCATTCAGCAGTTGTGCCGCCTTTTCCATAACAGGAAGGTCGGACGTACTGCCCATGATGATACTTACAATTGGAGTCATGTTAATTACTATTTACCAGTTACAAATTACAGTTTTACAGTGACGGGACTTTTATCCGTTTACTACTGCTTTATATGCTTCCGCATCCAGCAAGTCTTCCACTGCTTTAATATCTTCAGGCTTCACCTTAATCAGCCAGCCTTCACCGTACGGGTCTTTATTAACCAGTTCCGGATTTTCTTCCAACGCTTCATTCAGTTCGATCACTTCACCGGCCACCGGCAAGAAAGATCGGAAATTGTTTTCACTACTTCGATAGTACCGAATACCTCACCGGCTTCCAACGTTTCACCGACAGTAGGGATGTCTACAAATACAATATCGCCCAACTGTTCTTGCGCATAGTCTGTGATACCAACATAAGCAATGTCTCCTTCTACGCGAATCCATTCGTGTTCGTTCGTGTACTTCAAATTCTGTGGAAAGTTCATAATAATTAGTTTTTAGGATTTATACTGTTGTTAAAATAAAAATACTCGAAATAAAAGGTTACTCACCGGATGAAGCACCAGCAGAGCAGCTACCAGACCGACCGTAAAGCCGGAAAGTACCTCACCCAATGTATGATGTCCCAGAATAATCCGTGCGGAACCCAGTATACCTGCAATCAGGATAAACAGGCACAACCATGCTACGGGATTATAACCGAACAACGCACTGAAAGAGACCAGTCCTCCGATCACTCCACCTATTCCTGCCATATGCTCGCTCAGTTTCCATTTCAGGTTGACGGCAATACAAATGACAGAAACTACCAGAGATGCCAGAATAATGCCTGTCATATACCAGGGGATATTCAGCTTGCGCATCATCAGCAGGCAGAATACATACGAGATGATAGTCAGCAGGATAGGTACATAACGTTTCTTACGTTCGCTCAATTCCTGACGGGCGAAGCCATTAATCTTACGAAACAGGAAGATAGTAATGGTAGGCGTCAGTATGGTAAAGCAATAAACAATTCCCAACACAATCAACTTATATTGTATCGGCATGATACGAAGATAAGAAAAAAGGAATAACACCAAAAACGACAAAAACGGAATCGAAAATGGAGTAAACACCATTGAGGTAACTCTCGCTACCCGCAACATGGTCTTATCCGCTATGATATGCTCTCTTTCTTTATCCACTCTTCTTTTTATTACTAGTTATTTATTACAAAATCTCAACTCTCATTTTCATGTTACTTCTTCCTATCACTTCCGAAGTCTCGCTACAGGAATGTTCAGTTGCTGACGATACTTGGCTACCGTCCGGCGGGCGATAGGGTATCCTTTTTCTTTTAAGATCTCCGCCAGTTCGTCATCTGTCAGCGGTTTCTTCTTGTCTTCGCTGTCGATGCACTCTTTCAGGATCTTGCGAATCTCACGGACAGACATTTCTTCGCCGTCTTCCGTTGTATATCCGTCAACGAAAAAGAATTTAAGCTGATAGATACCAAAATTCGTCTGCACATATTTACTGTTGCTCACACGGGAAATGGTAGATATATCCAGTCCGGTACGTTCAGCCACATCTTTCAGAATCATCGGTTTCAACAAAGATTCGTCTCCTTCGAGGAAGAAGGGACGTTGCAGGTCGATTATTGCCTGCATGGTAGTCATCAACGTATTCTGACGCTGTTTGATAGCATCAATGAACCCTTGTGCCGCATCCATTTTCTGCTTGAGGAACATCATGGCTTCTTTTGATTCCTTTGTCTGGTTGAACTTATTTTTAGTATGTTCTTCCACCATTTCCGTGAAGTCACGGCTCATACGAAGCTCGGGAACATTACGGTTATTGAGACTGACATTGATTGTTCCGTCATCGTATGTTTCCACGATGAAATCGGGAATGATCTGCTGGAAGTTTCTCCCGATAGTTTCTCCCAAAGAGGCACCGGGACGCGGGTTCAACTTGGTGATTTCGCTGATAACTTCATTGAACGTATCTTCGTCGACATCCAGTTTCCTGATGATTTCTCCCAATGCTTGCGGGTGAATTCTTCATAATAGTCTCTGATAACACGTTCTTCGAGTTCCAATATAGGGTTGGGGGTCCGTTCTTCATCCTTCTTCCGGCAGATCTGTAACAACAGGCATTCCTGGAGAGTACGGGCACCGATTCCTGCGGGATCAAAGTCCTGCAAGATGCACAATGCTTCTTCCAGTTCTTCCTCGGTGGATTCAACTCCGGCATAGATGGCCAGTTCGTCACAAATGCTTTCAAGTGATTTGCGGAGCAGTCCGTCGTCGTCTAATGAACCGATGAGGTATTCCACCAGTTCATTCTGATGTTCTGTCAGATTGCGTTCACTGAGTTGCTCCTTCAATATTTCATAAAAGGAGGTAGATTCGGAGAAGGGAATATTTTCCGGCTGATCATCTTGCGAACGATTGTTCTCTTGCAGTTTATAGTCGGGAATATCGTCCTCGGTGAGGTAGTCATTCAAAGAATCATAGTCGGTGGATGCATTATCCATGCCATCTTCAGAACCTTCAACATCGGAATATTCGTCCGCTGCGGATTCTTCTCTTCCTTCTTCGAGTGCCGGATTTTCCAATAGTTCAGCATGGATACGATCTTCCAGTTCTACTGCGGGAAGCTCCAACAGTTTCACGACCAGAATCTGCTGGGGCGAGAGCGTTTGTACCTGCTGTTGCGCCTGCGATTGTATTTGACGGGAACCTTGTGCCATATTCGTTTTTGCTTTCTACTGTTTCTCGCTACAAAAGTAACTTTTTAACTAGAGATTACACAGATTAGGGAGATAATTTTTAATCCTATAACACAAAAATCGTTATCTTTGTTGCACGAACTTAAAAATTAAGACAGTATGTTTGCCAAAGAAACGTATATGCAGCGCAGAGCCTGCTAAAAAAGAATTTAGGCTCCGGAGTTTTGTTATTTCTGGGAAATGACGAGTGCGGACTGAATTATGAGGATAACACGTTCCGTTATCGTCAGGATTCTACATTCCTTTATTACTTCGGACTTTCATGCGCCGGACTTTCGGCAATTATTGATATTGATGAGGACAAAGAAATCATTTTGGTGATGAACTGTCTATTGACGCTATCGTATGGATGGGATCGCAGCCTACGCTACGCGAAAAATACGAACGTGTAGGAGTAAAAGATATAATGCCTTCGGCCGACATCGTCGGTTATCTGCATAAATGTGTGCAGAAAGGAAAGGCGATTCATTATCTGCCTCCTTACCGCCCCGAACATAAACTGAAGCTAATGGATTGGCTGGGCATACCGCCTGCACGTCAGGAAGGCTCGGTGCCTTTTATCCGTGCCGTAATCGCACAACGTAATTATAAATCTGCGGAAGAAATCGTAGAAATAGAAAAGGCGTGCGATGTGACGGCCGATATGCATATCACAGCGATGAAGGTACTCCGCCCGGGGATGTACGAGTATGAAGTGGTAGCCGAAATGAACCGGGTAGCGCAAGCTAACAACTGCGAACTTTCTTTTGCCACTATCGCTACTATCAACGGACAGACGCTGCACAATCATTATCACGCAATCTCGTGAAACCGGGTGATTTGTTCCTGATTGATGCGGGTGCGGAAATTGAATCGGGCTATGCCGGCGATATGTCGTCCACGGTTCCTGCTGACAAAAAGTTTACTACCCGTCAACGCGAAGTTTACGAAATACAGAATGCCATGCATCTGGAATCGGTCAAAGCGCTACGTCCGGGCATTCCTTACATGGAAGTTTATGAATTATCCGCCGTGTAATGGTAGAAGGAATGAAGGCACTGGGGCTGATGAAAGGAAATGCAGAAGACGCCGTGCGCGAGGGTGCTCATGCGTTGTTCTATCCGCACGGATTAGGTCATATGATGGGACTGGATGTTCATGATATGGAAAACTTGGGTGAAATCTGGGTAGGATATAACGGACAACCGAAAAGCACGCAGTTCGGACGTAAATCACAACGTCTCGCCATTCCGTTGGAACCGGGATTTGTGCATACGGTAGAACCGGGTATCTATTTCATTCCCGAATTGATAGATATGTGGAAGGCGGAAAAGAAGTTTGCCGATTTCATCAACTACGAAAAAGTGGAAACTTACAAGGATTTCGGTGGTATCCGCAACGAAGAAGACTACCTGATTACGGAAACTGGTGCCCGCAGATTGGGTAAGAAAATCCCTCTGACTCCGGACGAAGTGGAAGCTTTACGATAAGCAAAAAATTAATCACATTAACACTGGCTTCTCAGACAACCACTAGAATGACGGAAGTTTTTCATTAATACCGGAAAACCTCCGTCATTTTTATAGGAGTGCCCAAATGAACAGTTTCATAAAGAAACGACCTTTATTCGTCCCAATCGGATAAAGGCAACGTCTTTTTACCGTACCATTTCATCCATGCATAAGATTTTCTTTTTCTTAAATAAAGCGTATCACCACAATTTTCTACCGCTTCCCAGTTGAATACAGAATGAGAACGGAATGCTTTTTCCAACCAATAAAGTATGTCATAGGTAACGAAAGGAACTATCATCCACCACCACGAAAGCCACAAAGACAAAATTAATGCCGGAGCTAAAGTCAAAAAGAAACATTCCCAATATTGCCTTGCATGTATCCGTAATTCCATATCTTCCCAAACTTCTAAATATTTATATCGGGTAAAGAAAAGCCCGCCTACCATAAAATAATGCTTCTTTTTCCCTAAGAACCATTTTGCCAAAAGATTATTATAAAAAATCATATTCCCGTTTTTTTTGTTGTATGTAATATCTTCATAACAGAATAAATACCCAAAGGTTCATTTATTCAAGTGCCATATAACAGTTATTGACCCTCTCGTCTGAATAATTCCAACGAATTTAATTATTGCTGTTTCGTATTCCAACCTGTCTGACCCTAACAGACAGGTTAGGATAATTACGCAAAGTAAATTGAAAAAACGAATATATCCTAATTTTCCTACTTAATATTTAAAGCTGCTTCCTCCTAAAAATTCCCGAAGCAAAGAAGTCGGTGGTATTTCTTTGTCTTGAACCGGAACAAAATATTTGATGAATTTCAACAAACGATAGGCTTCGCAGTATTCCGGGCAATTACGCGGAACTCCCATTAATATAGGTTCAGCGTGCAGGCGGAGCACTGCAAACTCAAAAAGAAGAGCTGAATTGAACATTACATCTGCATTTTCCTGATAAGGGAATATCCACTTATCTTCACCGGCACGCACACTAGGCCAACGTGAAATGGTTTCACGGGCAGAATAGCCCCGATAATTGAAATCACGGATAATACGACGCAACAGACGATTGTCGGTAGTAGGAATCCAGTTGTGGTCGTCCAGAGAGATAGTGGTCAATGCCGATACATAAATCTTAAATTTACGTTCGGCAGGAATATGTGGCGTCAACTCCGGATTCAAGGCATGAATACCTTCCAATATCAGAATCGTGTTATCTTCAATTTTCAGTTTATCACCTTTAAATTCTTTCTTGCCGAGAGCAAAATTAAAGCGGGGAAGTTCTACTTCTTCACCACGCAGCAAGGCTTGCAGCTGTTGGTTGAACAGCTCGAGGTCGAGCGCGTAAAGCGATTCATAATCATAGTTTCCGTTTTCATCCAAAGGAGTATCCTCACGGTCTACGAAATAATTATCGAGAGAGATAGGAAAAGGTTTCAACCCATTTGTCATCAACTGGATTGAAAGCCGCTTGCTGAAAGTGGTCTTTCCGGAAGAAGACGGTCCGGCAATCAGTACCAGTTTCACCCGGTTGCCGTTTTCGCCACGATGAAAAATGGTATCGGCAATCTGGGCTATCTTCTTTCCTGCAATGCCTCAGCAACGTTAATCAAATCTGTTGCATGGCCTTCTTCGCAAGCGAGGTTGAAATCGCCTGCATTGTTGAGTCCCATGATATAGCTCCAATTCAGATATTCTTTAAAGACGTCCAACATCTTTTCCTGCTTTACAACGTCTTCCAGCACTTCGGGATTCTCGCGGCTGGGAATACGCAGCAATAGTCCATCGTAATACTTCACGATGTCAAACAGTTTAAGATAGCCGGTGCTAGGCAACAGGTTGCCATAATAGTAATCGACCGTATCGCCCAACGTATAATAATAGGTATAGAGGGAACCGGAAGTTTCGAGCAACCGGACTTTATCATTCATACCCCGTTCGCTGAAAATGCGTACAGCTTCGGCTGTATGGCATTCGATACGATGATAGTATATTTTCTGCAATAATCTCCTGCATACGTTGCTTGATGCGTTTTACATCCTCCAATTCAATGGGACGCCCGATACGCAGATTACAGAAATAACCTTTCGAAACGGGATGTTCTACAAACAGCTTGCCCTCGGGAAACAATTCCGTGACCGCCTTAAACAGTACAAAACAGAGCGAACGGACATAGGTACGCATACCGGACTGGTCTCTCACGTCCAGAAACTCTATATCCTTATTATTATATACCCTAAAATTAAGTCCCTCAGAGCGGTTATTGACTTTAGCACTAACCACTTGATAAGGAAAATTAAGATTAAAACCGTAATAAATATCCAAAAGTGAGCTCCCGATGGGGAATTCTTTAGAAATATTGTTATTTTTGCAACATATTTGTAACATCTGTTTCATCGAGTTCGTTAAAAGGTGAATAATTTGGGACTAATATACTTATAATCAGACTGAGAACAAATAACCATTAACAATATTATAGATGGAATATTCTTTTTATGATTTTTTAAAGCTCATAGGTTCATTAGGGCTCTTCCTGTACGGAATGAAGATAATGAGTGAGGGCTTGCAAAAGGTCGCGGGTGACAGACTACGAAGTATCTTGACGGCAATGACTACCAACAGGGTAACGGGAGTTTTAACAGGTGTGTTAATCACAGCCCTTATCCAATCTTCTTCAGCAACGACGGTAATGGTCGTGAGTTTCGTGAATGCCGGGTTACTCACTCTCGCTGAATCTATCAGTGTCATCATGGGTGCCAATATCGGTACTACGGTCACTGCCTGGATTATCTCAATTTTCGGATTTAAGGTTGATATGGCCGCATTTGCCCTTCCTCTTCTGGCCATTGCCTTCCGCTCATCTTCTCCGGCAAAAGCAACCGTAAGTCTGTCGGTGAATTCATTTTCGGTTTTTCTTTCCTCTTCATGGGACTTTCTTACCTGAAAGCGAATGCTCCCGACCTGAATGCCAACCCGGAAATGCTTGCCTTTGTACAGAACTACACGGACATGGGATTCTTCTCTATCCTCCTGTTCTTATTCATCGGTACGATACTGACTATGATTGTGCAGGCTTCAGCCGCGACAATGGCAATCACACTGATTATGTGTGCCAACGGCTGGATCAGCCTGGAGCTGGGAGCAGCCCTCGTACTGGGAGAAAATATCGGAACTACGATCACCGCCAATCTTGCCGCATTAACAGCCAACACACAGGCTAAACGGGCAGCATTGGCGCATTTTGTTTTTAATGTGTTCGGTGTTATCTGGGTATTGATTATCTTCCACCCGTTCATGCAGTTGGTTAACTGGGTAGTAGATACTTTCTTCCAGACAAGTAATCCGGAAGTTGCTATCTCTTACAAACTGTCCGCCTTCCACTCTATTTTCAATATCTGCAACGTATGTATCCTGATATGGGGTGTGAAGTTAATTGAACGTACCGTATGCGCTTTAATCCACCCGAAGGAAGAAGACGAAGAACCAAGACTGCGGTTCATTACAGGCGGTATGCTTTCTACGGCAGAACTTTCCATCCTTCAGGCACGTAAGGAAATTCATTTATTCGCTGAACGTACCCACCGTATGTTCGGCATGGTGCAAGATTTGCTGCATACGGAAAAGGATGATGATTTCAATAAGTTGTTCAGCCGGATAGAGAAATACGAGAATATCAGCGACAACATGGAACTGGAGATAGCCAACTACCTGAATCAAGTATCAGAGGGTCGTTTGAGTTCTGAAAGTAAGTTACAGATACGCGCCATGTTGCGTGAAGTGACGGAAATTGAAAGTATCGGGGACAGTTGTTACAACTTGGCACGTACGATTAACCGGAAACGCCAGACAAATCAAGACTTCACCGAAAAGCAATATGAGCATATCCATTTTATGATGAAGCTGACGAACGACGCTCTTGCACAAATGATTGTGGTAGTAGAGAAACCGGAACATCAGAGTATTGATATCAACAAGTCTTTCAATATCGAAAACGAAATCAATAATTACCGCAACCAATTGAAGAATCAGAACATCTTGGATGTAAACAACAAGGAATATGATTATCAAATGGGAGTTTACTATATGGATATTATCGCCGAATGTGAGAAACTGGGTGATATATAGTAAATGTGGTAGAAGCCAGCAGTGATGTAAAAGAAAAGAAAGCTTCCTAAATAGGAGAAATAAAGAATAGAAAAAGGAGAAGCAGTTATGTACTAATGCATCTGCTTCTCCTTTTTCTTTATCAATTATTTTGTATTTACTCACTATTTATTATAGATATAGGATTCTGCAGTCGCCAGAATAAAGTAGATTCCGGGACGGTAGTTGTCCGAAGTACCTTTTGCGAACTGCCTTCCGAGGGATTGATATTAGCAAAAATATTCCACCCTTTATTAAAGGAACACTCGCTATAATAATAAGATTTATCACTGCCGGTCAATATGAAGGGGCGGTCGGCATACTGATAACTCACCAATGTTGCTTTTTCCGCAGACGTTCCCTTGCCGGACCAATTGGAAAGTGCTATTCGTCCTACCCTCGTATCGCCATTAAAAACAAAAAAGTCTCCCAATGTTGCTACCAGCGCATCACCGTCATTTGAAGGTTCCAGTCCAATAACCAGCCATATCACCATTCCGCCGATCTACTTTCTGAAGTCTTTCCGAAGGGAAAGTAGCAGGAAGTGTCATTACAATTTGCCCGTTTTCATAAGAATATAAGAGTTTCAATCACTTGCCAGTCCAAGCCGGTCACTTTTACCTCCACCCGGTCGAATGTAAAATTTTTCGGCATATTCTGTATGTCTTTGACTATTATCGTACTATAATCAGGAACATCAGGAGCAGGTAGTTCTTCTTCATTCTCATTATCACTACAACCAGCTATTAAAAGCCCGAACATCAACAAAAAAGAGATAACAGGATATAAGAGGAAGTTAGAACTGGTAGTTGCCTTGTTATGCATAATTCTATTATTTTTGCATCAAAGATACTTACTATTTATAATCAGCATTTACAATTTTTATTCAAA
>ENA-OQCK01001014-OQCK01001014.1-human-gut-metagenome-genome-assembly--contig:-NODE-1014-length-11858-cov-1.900179_pt1 | contig 11858 bp, 21 predicted proteins | sample MGYA00242498_ERZ504578 | MGnify/ENA primary metagenome ERZ504578 (study PRJEB26092, sample SAMD00036229) | human gut metagenome | host: Homo sapiens | study: EMG produced TPA metagenomics assembly of... | reverse complement strand
TTACAGTAAACAGGATGTGGAGGATTACCTTTCCCTCCTGTCCTCCATTGACACCTACTATGACAGCATCATTGCCTTTGAGAAGGAAAAAACCGATGCCGGGCTGGGGCTGTGCGACACGGTCATCGACCGTATCCTCAATTCCTGCAACGCCTATCTTCTGGACGCGGACCACAGCTTCATGGCGGAAACATTTGCGGAGCGTCTGGAGCAGGTGGAGGGACTGACAAAGCAGGAAAAGGAGGATTTCATTGCCAGGAACCATACTGCCATTGACGAACACTTCGTGCCCGCATACCAGAAGCTGATCGAGGGGCTGACTCCCCTGAAAGGCACCGGAACCAATGATAAAGGGCTGTATTACTTCCCCCAGGGCAAGAAATATTACCAGTACCTGGTGAACGCATATACCGGCACTTCCTATCAGGATATTCCTGCCTGAAAAGCCATGAGCGATCAGATGATGGATGACCTGACTGCATGGATGAGCTGCTGACCGAAATCCCACCCTGGCAAAAAAACTGTACTCCTACTCCTTCGCCCTCACCGATCCCAACCAGATTCTGGAGGACCTGAGGAAACAGTGCGCAAAGGATTTCCCGGCCATCGAGGATTACACATGCAGCATTAAAAATGTGCCCGCTGCCCTGGAGCCACCCTGAGCCCGGCCTTCTACCTGACCGTGCCCATTGACCGCCCCCAGGACAATTCCATCTACATCAACAACGGAAGCACCAATACTGCCAGGAACCTGTACTCCACCCTGGCCCATGAGGGTTATCCCGGCCACATGTACCAAACCCTCTATTTCAACAAACATAACACCTGCAACCTGCGCAAGCTCCTGAGCTTCAGCAGCTATTCAGAAGGCTGGGCCACCTATGTGGAATACTATTCCTACAGCCTGAACAACGGACTGGACCCGGACCTGGGAGAGCTGCTTCAGCACAATGCCGCCTTCACCCTTGCCCTGTACGCTATTCTGGATGTGAATATCCACTATGAGGGCTGGGATATCAAGCAGGTGGAGGACTATTTAAACCACTACTTCCGCATCAGCGATTCCTCTGTCATTACCACCATCTATTATGACATTGCGGAGAATCCGGCCAATTACCTGGAGTATTATGTGGGCTACCTGGAAATCCTGGGCATGCAGCGCGAGGCCAAGAAAACCCTTGGCAGCCGCTATACCAACATGGAATTCAACCGCTTCCTTCTGGATATAGGCCCGGCTCCCTTCAGCGTCATTAAACCATATTTTGCGGAGTGGCTGGCGCGGCAGGATGAGGCCGGGAGACAGAATACGGAAAGCCGGAATTGATCCCCGTAATTTCCGCCGCAGCGCAATATCAGCAGGCCCAAATAAAAAGTAATAATAAAGCAGGATTTCCCTCCCTTCCAAAGGGCGGAAATCCTGCTTTATTATATTAAGTCCCCATTATATGAAACCGCACACATCAACGCTCTTTCTTCCTGCGCTTCAATTTCCCCATAACAGACAATCCTCCCGCAACCCCTGTAAAAATCCCCAGGAGTACGGATGCACGGATAAGTCCGGGAAATACCTGGGCCTCGGTGAGAAGCCCGGACTCCAGTCCTCTCAGGCTGCCCAGACCATTCAGACCGGAAACGGCAAAGGCAAGTCCCCAACGGTACAGCCACATCAGAAGAATCAGCGGGATAACCACTCCTGCCGCTCCCATAACAACAGCCTCCGCCATAAAAGGAATTTTCACAAAGCCTTCCCGCGCTCCCATAAGGCGCATGACCCTTGTTTTCTCCTTTTGGGCCTCAATGCCCACAGACAGGGTATTGTGAATCAGCAGCACTGATATCAGTACCAGCAGCACCGCGCTTCCCGCAATCAGGCGGGCCGCCCCCTGGCGCAGCTTTAAAAGCGCCATGACCGTATCCGCTGAATGGGTGGTTTTCCTCACGCCTTCAATGCTCTGCACATACTCCACAAAGCCTTCCTGGCTGCTATCCGGTCAATATATACCTGGTAGTTCCCACTGGAAGCCAGCGGATTATCCGTTTCGAAGATTCCGTCCAATGCCTCCGCATTCTCGTAATATTTCTCTTTAAACCCGCTCCAGGCCTCGTCTGCCGACACATACACGGTCCGCAGCACTTCCGGACGGCTCTGAATCAGGTTTCCTATCTCTTCCACCCGCTCCGGCAGTATTCCCTCATCAAAAAACACAGCCACATAGACTTCCTGCTCTGTCTTTTTTACCATGCTGTCCACATTGGCTGCCGCCAGATAAAACAGGCCGAACAGAAAAATACAGGCCGACATGGTAATGACAGACGCCGCCGTATACACTCTGTGATGCCACAGATTTTAAGCCCCAGACGGAACAGGTAGAGCAATGTCCTAATACCCATATGCCGCTGCCTCCCTTGCAAGTCCCTGGCCACCTGTCCTCTGCGCAGCACCACCTGCCTTCTGTGCATGCTCCTTACCAGCTCCTGGTTATGGGAAACCACCAGCACCGTTGTCCCCTGGCCGTTAATCCGCTCCAGCAGGCGCATGATATCCTCTGCGTTCTTCTGGTCCAGATTGCCCGTAGGCTCATCGGCCAGAAGAAGCACCGGCCGGTTCACAATGGCCTGGCAATGGCGGTACGCTGTTTTTCCCCGCCGGAGAGCTGGTCCGGGTAGTACTTTGCCTTGGAACCAAGCCCCACCTGATTCAGCACTTCCATAACCCTGCGCTTCATGGTTTTGTAATCCGCCTCCACGACCCGCTGGGCAAATGCCACATTCTCATATACCGTAAAATCAGAAAAGAGCCGGAAATCCTGAAATACCATCCCTATATAACGGCGGTACTGGTAAATCTGACGTTCTCTGAGGCCTGCCAGCTCAATCCCATTGACCTGTATATTCCCCTGGGTGGGATCGGTCTCTTTTAAAATCAGCTCCAGCATAGTGGTCTTTCCCGCGCCGCTGTCTCCCTCCAGAAACACAAACTCCCCCTGCCAACCTTAAGACTCACATTATCCAGGCCTTTTGCCCGTTTCCGTATATTTTAGTGACCCTGTCAAAGAAAATCATACTGTTATCCACTGCAAACCTCATTTCCAGGAAATTTATCCACAATCACATGTCCTTTTTCTGGAGTTTATAGACAAAGGCAAGTATCTTAGCCACTGTCTGATAATACTCCTCCGGAATCTCCATGTCAACTTCCACCGTATCATAGAGTCCCCTGGCCAGGGCCTGTCCTCCATGATATACACGCCGCTGGCCTCAGCCACCTCCACTATCTTAAGGGCCAGATGATCCGCCCCCTTGGCCAGCACCACAGGCGCCCTGTTCTTCTCGGAATCATACCCCAGGGCCACTGCAAAGTGGGTCGGGTTACGGATTACCACATCTGCATTGGGGACATTCTGCATCATGCGCCTGGATGCCATCTGGCGCTGCTTCTCACGGATTTTTCCCTTAATCTGCGGGTCGCCTTCCGTCTGCTTATACTCTTCCTTTATCTCCTGTTTGCTCATGCGCAGATTCTTTTCATATTCCCACCACTGGTAAAGGTAGTCCACGGCTCCCAGGAACACAAAGGCAATTCCCACTGTGTCCACCAGGGAAACCACTGTATTGCCCACATAAATCAAGGCAGAAGCCACTGTGCCTCCATGAGTCCTGTCAGCTCCGTCAGTCTGCCTTTGAGGAAAAACCACACCACCCATCCCAGCACTGTAATCTTAATCAGGGACTTTAACAGTTCAATCACAGATCTCAGGGAAAACATACGTTTAAAACCTTAAGGGGGCTGATTCTGTCAAACTTGAATTTGAGCACATCCCATGAAAATGCCATCCTGGTCTGGAAAAAGGTGACGATAACCGCTGTCAGCACTCCGATAAAAAGCAGGGGCAGGGACGCCTTGAAGAACACCAGCACGGCCTTCATAAACAGTCCCTTCCCCCCTTCCTGCCAGAATATATCCGGCGATGAGGCATATGAAAAAAATAAATGCATACACTCCCCAAAGCTCTCATACATCATGGGCGCCAGGGCCTTCAGGGAGTGGAACAGCACCAGCAGCGAGCACACCGCTGCCACGTCATTGCTCTGGAACACATTTCCCTTTTTGCGCTCGTCCTGCCGCCGTTTTGGCGTGGCTTTCTCAGTCTTTTCCTCAGCAGCCACCTGTCACCACTTCCTCTCCCCATGTATTGTTTCAATCCGCGCCCGGTCCTTTAACATTAACCGGGGCTATGCCCAGAACCCGTCACCCAAACATCATAAGCAGCTTCTGGGCCTCCGTCATCATGGCCTCTGTATACCGGTCCATAAATGCGCCCATGGGATAGGCAAAGAGCATCATCAGCATGATTCCCAGGAGGATTTTGCACTGTATGTTGATGACAAACACATGAATCTGGGGAATCAGCTTCATAAGCACTCCCATGGTCATCTCCAGAATGAACTCCGCTGCCACAAAAGGCAGAACCAGCTTTATCACCATGAGGAATACAGAACCGAACAGGGTTATGATATACCACAGGATACGCCCTCCCAGTATGGCCCCGGCTCCCACCGGCACCACCTGGTAGCTGTAGGCAAAAAGACGCACCATGGTCAGATGGCAGCCCGTGGCAAAAAAATAGAGGTAAAAAAACACGTTGACAAACTGGCCCAGAATAGAGGTCTGGACTCCGCCTGCCGTCCATGACCTTTCCCATGGCCAGTCCGAACACCGTGTCCAGAAAGTCCCCTGCCACATAGAGCATATAAAAAAATATGTGAAACACACAGCCAATCACCAGGCCCAGTATGACTTCTCTTATAAGGGACTCCACCATGTCAAAGGTACTAAAAGCCATGACCTGTCCGGCTCCGCTTCTGACTCCGGGCGCAATCAGGAGACTGAGGGCTAGCACCAGCCCGGTGCGTACCATGGGCGGAACTCCTCTGCGTGAAAACACGGGTTGATAAAGACCAGTCCTCCCATTCTTGCCAGGACCAAAAGAAAAATATCAAAATACTCAAATACACTGCTGTCCATACCGCACCACTCTCATCAAAGAGCTGCCATAATGGCAAACAGCTCCACTACAAATTCATTCATGACCTTGCTCATCCAGGACCCCAGGGCTAAAAGCACCAGGGCAATGACAATCAGCTTGGGCACAAACGTAAGGGTCTGTTCATGAATCTGGGTGCTGCCTGGAAAATGGCCACCAGCAGCCCAACCGCTATACTTATGATGAGAAGGGGGCCTGCGATTTCAAATGCAACCAACATGGCCTCCTTCATGATTTCCATTACCTGTTCAGCGCTCATACAAATTCCTCCTCAGCGTCACCTGAAACTCTGGACCAGGGTCTTAATCACCAGACTCCACCCATCCACCAGCACAAACATCATGATTTTAAAGGGTAGTGCAATCATGGTAGGCGGCAGCATAACCATGCCCATGGACATAAGCGTACTGGACACCACCAGGTCGATAATCAGAAAGGGAATGAATATAAGGAATCCATGGTAAATGCCTTATTCAGCTCACTGAGAATAAAGGAGGGTACTATGGTGGTAAGCCCCAGCTTCATATACCTTCCTGCCCTGGGATATATCCGGCGGCTGTGCTTTGGATATGGATAGGAACAGATCCAGCTTTTTTTCTCAGTCTGTTTCAGCATAAATTCCTTCATGGGCTCCTGGGCCCGCTCAAAGGCTTGTTCCCTGGTAATCTTCCCTTCCCGGTAAGGCTGGTATGCCTGGGTGTTGACCGAGGCAATTACAGGACTCATGATAAATAAGGTCAGAAACAAGGCAAGCCCTACCAGAATCTGGTTGGGCGGCGACTGCTGTGTGCCCAGAGCATTGCGCAGAAACGACAGCACAATCACAATCCTGGTAAAGCTTGTCATCATAATGATAAGGGAGGGAACCACAGCCAGAAACAGGAATAAAAACATGATATCCAGCATATCCATGGGCTTTCCTGTGCCGGAGGACCCCTGCAGGGTCAGAGACACATCCGTCGCATAGGATGTAACAGCGCCCGGCGCCCACATCCAGGCAAAGGTCCCGGCGCTATGATTCTCCCTGTCTTTCGCAGTATTTTACTCATGATTCTTTTCTCCTGCCTTTTTATCCTGTCTGTTCCTCTGTCCCTTTTCCTGAAAATGCTCCTTCATATGGGATGACAGAAGGGAAACAAAATCCGGCGCCCCCTCTGTCTCCCCCTTCTTATCGTAGGATTCCAGCTCTTCTACCTTGATATCCTGCCCGGAGATACCCCTATCAGGAAAATCCTCTCCTGCACCTTTACCACCAGCAGATAGCTGTCACGGCCCAGTGCCATCTGGTCCAGAATCTCCATTCCCCCGGTACCCCGTCCGTCCCATGCCCCGCCCCAGCATCCTGGTGGTGTAATAGGCCAGCACCAGTACCGCAATCAGGACAATAAGGTAAAACAGTATCTTTAAAAATGCCATATTATTCCCTCTTGCCCACGACTTCGATGATACGCGCCCGAATCGTCCCCGGTTACCAGCACATCCCCTCTGCCAATCAGTTCTCCGTTCACAACCACATCAGCCGGTGAACCTGCCTGCTTGTCCAGTACCAACAGCTGACCCTCCTTAAGGGAAAGTATATCCTTTACACTGCAAACCGTACTGCCAAGCCTGACTGATACATCCAGCGTTATATCCAGCAGCTTCTTTTTTTCTTCCCCTATCTGTTCTTTGGCATACACGATAGGTGTGTACTTAAATTCCGGAAAGGACACCTCCTGGACGGCAATGGCCTCCTTGTGTTCTGCCGTCTGCATCCCTGCTGCCGGCATCCCCGGGGGCTGCCCACCTGTCTCCTGACAGGGCATGTCCGCCATATCCGAAATACCCAGCACCTGTTTTAGTGCCTGGGCGGCAACAATATATGCATCTGACTCCACCACCCCGTCAATAACATAGTGCAGCCCCATTAAAAGCACGGAATCCTCCGCATTCCAGCTGCGAATAATATCCTGGATCCTCTCTGTGTTGTCAAATGCCGATATCCTGGTTATTGTGTCCCTCATATCCCTTCCCAGGAAGTCATTGAGTTCATCCATGCAGCGCCCACACATTGGGAAGCAACTTCCTTCAAGGTGCTGAGGGCAATCTCATCCAGGGGCTCTGGGCATCCACCGGCACACCCATGATATAGTTGGTAAGCCTTATCATGTCCTCCTTGGCAAAGATGTACAGCTGGTCCGCGACATGCCCCCCACAGCTTTTCTGCTCTCTATGGCCACATTAAAGTGGGGCAGGCCCTCTGCCAGGGAGCCCATGTCTGTCTCCTCCACCTTTGACACCGACATCTTCACGCTTCTGCCAGCAGGGAGCCTAATATATTGCATATAGGAACCGCTTCCATCTCCGTCAGCTCCTTTATGGCTTCTTTGTCCATTGATAACATGCCTTTTCCTCCCGGCTACAATTCTCTGCTGATTTCCACTGCCTTGCGCATCTTTGTCTGACCCGCCCTGGCCTCAAAACAGGCCACATCCTCCACATAGAGGGATATGGCGCTGTCCACCTTTTTATTGAGGGGAATCACATCCCCTGGAGCAAGCTGCAGTATATCCTGGGCATCCAGGGTAAACTCGTGAAGTATGGCCCTCAGCTCAACCTCCGATTCCAACAGGTGCTGTTCAATATAGTGCCGTTTGGATTTCTGTTTGTCCTCATCCTGTTTCTTATGGCTGACCGCAAAGGAATAGCCGAACTTGGAAGTGAGCTCCTCCACATTGGGGGCCGGCATCACCATGTTGATTCTGGCTCTCAGTTTCTCAATTACCACCTCCAGCTCCACCTGGATAACCACATCTTCCTGGGCGCTCATCTGAAGCAGGTGGGGGTTGGTCTGAAGCCCTGTCAGGGATGCTTCGATGTCCAGGTACTGTCCCCAGGCTTCCCCTAAAAACTCAGTGATTTTTTTCAGGACATACTGTAAAATAGCCTTCTCAATATCCGTAAAGTCCCTGGATAAATCATATTCTGACCCGACTCCGCCCAAAAGACGTTCAATCATAAAAAACGCCAGCCTGGTATCCACTTCCATGGTCAGAGGCGCCTCATTATAATCTTTATTTGCAGGACTCATGGTAATCATGCCAAAAAGGGAATGATCCTGCACAGAACTGCTGAATTCCTGGTAACGCTTCTCCACTATACCATTAATATTAATCTCGCAAAACGACTGGAGAAGACCTGTGAGATACGGCGCAAGGGCACGGGCGAAGCTGTCATACAGATTCTCCACCGTGCTCATGCGCTCCTTTGTAAATTTCTTTGGTGATTTAAAATCGTAACTCTTAATCACTGGCTGTTCCTTCCTGCATCATAGTCTCATCCCCCGGCATGGTCACCGGAAACAGGGGATCCATTGTCTCCATTCCCTGGACCGTATCCGGCGGTTTATATCCGGTTCCGAGAATAATCATATCCACCCGCCGGTTCTGTTCGCGGCCTTCCCTGGTGGTATTATCCGCAATAGGATAATATTTTCCGTAACCGCGGCATATCAGCTTTTTTGGGGGGATTCCCACCTGTTCCTCCAGGTAAATGGCCACATTATCCGCCCTCTCTGAGGACAGGAGCCTGTCATTAATCAGGGAATTGGCTGCCTGGGCCGTGTGTCCGTTTATGTAAATGGCCAGGATATTGTCCTGCTTTTCCTTCAGCATGATTCCAACCGCGTCCAGCATGGATTTGCTGGCATCCGTAAGATTTGCGTTGTCAGGCGCAAACAGTAAATCATTCTTAAAACGGATGTACACCGCGTTCTCACTGTTGCTGACAACCGCGTCCAGATTCTCCGAATCAAAATATGTCTGTATATCCCTGGCCATATCAGCCATTTCCCTGGCCGATGCCTGGTACTGCTGCTGTGTCTGCTGCAGCGGCGCCTCCGCGTCTTCCGGCGCCTGGGCGCTTCCCCTACAACAGGATATTTCAAATCGGAAGGCACGTCCTCAATTTCGGTCTTTGCCTCGATTCCCAGCTGCCTCTGCATGGCAGACGCAACCTCCTCCAGTTTGGTCAGGTTTACATTTGAAATGCTGTATAATAATACGAAAAAGGTCAGGACAAGGGTTATCATATCCGCGTAGGTATTTAACCACTCCTGGCCTCCTTCTTCATCCTTCTGCCTTTTCATTTATTTACCAATCTCCAGTGCTTTTAGAGCCATGCTTTTTGCAACATTAAGGGCCGTGACATTCGCCTCATAGGCGCGGGAGGCAGCCATCAGATCCACCATCTCCTCCGCACTGTTCACATTGGGCATCATCACATACCCATCCTCATCCGCATCCGGATGGTCCGGATCATAGACCGGCACCGAAGGATTCTGGCTCTCCACCACTTCCTCCACAAATACGCCGCCATTCTCCGCCTTTGTCATGGCCTTTCCCAGCTCGGTCTTAAAGTTCAGTGTATTTTCCCTGAACACAACCTGCTTCCTCTTGTAGGGACCTCCCTCTGCCGTCCTGGTGGTGTTCTGGTTTGCCAGGTTCTGCATGATGATATCCGTGCGGAACCGCTCTGCTGTGAGAGCGGAACCCGTTATATTAAGAGAATCCAAATACCCCATATCTGTCTCCTTTATTTGCCTGTGTTATTAATTACATACCGCAGCGTGGACAGCTTGCCTGACACACGCCCTGTGAGAGCCGAATACTGGGTATAGGCCTTCCACAGCTCCAGTTCTTCCTTTTCCACCTGGACATTATTGCCGTCCGGCCTGGCCTGGGTGTTTCCGTCCTCTTCCACCACTGGTTTGGATATACGCTCTGTTCCCTGGGCTGTCTCGTAAAGAACATCCCGAAATTCCACCTTCTTCGCCTTATATCCCGGCGTCTCCACGTTTGCAATGTTGTGGCTGGCAATCTGCTGCTTCAGCCACATGCCATCCATCCCTCTTTCCAGAGCTCCCAAAGCCCTGTCATCAAATAACGGCATGTTCCGCTCCTTGTCTCTCATCGTTTCTCGTCAGCCTGTGTGGCCTATACGTACCTGTTTATCCGCCTGGGCAAATGCCTCTTTAAGTTCCTCTATCATGGGAAGAATCTCGTTCACTGTCTCCGGGTTCTTCCTCACATTGGCCTGTATGATCTGGTAATTAAATACTCATAGAGAGAAGACAATCCCTTGGAAACCGGATACTGGGGATCCAGTGTGGATGCCAGATGGCTGATAATAGCCTGGGCCTTCTTAAAATGGGTATTGGTTGCTTCGCAGTCCCCTGCCTCCAGCCCCGCAAGACCTTTGTTCAGACGGTTGATTGTCTCATCGAACAGAAGGTTAATCATATCTCCCTGGGTCATGGTCATTATGGACTGCTGTTTATATTTTGCATATGGATTCTGCATAGTGATTACTCCTTCATCATGATGAGAACTGCTGGGTAAGCCAGGAACTCTGGCTGTTCATATTCGATATGGCCTGTTCCATGGCATTAAACTGATTCCAGTACCGTGTCTTTTCCAGCTGATACTTGGTATTCAGATTGGAAAGCGTCTCTGAAATGTGCTTCATCTCCTCATAGAGGGTATTGCTGGTGGTAAGAACATCCTTTGTTCCCGCATAGCGCACCATGGTGCCGGGGCTTCCGCTGCTGACATTGGCTGCGTCCTTAAGGGCATTCTGCATGCCGGTTCCCAGCCCCTGGTCCCTGTCTGTAAACAGCTTGCATATGGCATCAGGGTTGGTGGCGGCCATGGATTTAAGAACATCCTCGTCAATGACCAGCTTGCCGTTATCCCTCCAGTTATCGGATGTCTCAATGCCGATATCATAAAGGGACAGCCCTGCGCCCTCCACACTGCTGTAAAGAACCATTCTCATATCGCCCAGAAAGCTGGTAATGTTGGCGTCATTGTGGAGAAGGCCCTCCTTGGATTTTCCTCCCAGAGTTCAATCTCCTTGTCGCTCATTTCCTTCTTCTGTTCATCGGTGAGAGGCGCGTATTTCTTATAATTTGCAGTCTCTTTCAGATGTTCATTCAGTTCTTCCACAAGCGCGTTGTAATCTTCTACAAAACTCTTTAAACTGTCTACTATTTTATCAGTATCCCGGGATGTAGTCAAGCGTATTGGGGTGCCTGTATCATGGTATTCCGAGGTTAATTCCATGGTAATTCCATCCAGTTCAAAGGTGTTTGAATTACGCTCAATGACAGTGCCGTCTACTGTGAGGCGGGCGTTCTGGCCGGCGGTTATGTCAGCGGACGTGTGGTTCGATATCGTATCACTGCCAAAAAGGCTGTTCATTAACGCTTTACCGTCTGCATCCGTTCCCTCTATAGTGAGCTCTACCCCATCTATTTGTATTTTGTTATCTGCGTACGTTACAGTTCCCCCGGTAAAATCCTGAAGGTATGATGCCAAATCATTAAACTTATAGAAGTAAGTTTAGTACTAACATCAACTGTTTCGCTTCTGTTTCCAACAGTTATCTTTAATTCCCCTTTTAATATATTGTTTGCATCATCTGCCTCAACCTGATTTGATTTCAAAGGCCTATAGGATTTATGAGATATTTCTATGGTATTCTTACCAAACATCATATTGACAGGATTCTTCTTTACGACACTTCCATCCGGATTAGTTACGTTACTTCCATCTGAATTTGTCACATTACCATCAACACCCTTAATTATTACATCATTAGTAAGCCCGGTTATATTAAACCGGCCATCCTTATATTCTACCTTTGCTTCGCTATTACCTTTATCCTTTATAGCCGACTGCAACGATGCAGCAATAGCTCCAAGTGACATGTCCCCAGTAATCTTAATAACCATAGGAGTATCAGAATCATTTTTATAAATATTTATTTCCCCAA
>ENA-OQCK01001013-OQCK01001013.1-human-gut-metagenome-genome-assembly--contig:-NODE-1013-length-11860-cov-1.723430_pt1 | contig 11860 bp, 21 predicted proteins | sample MGYA00242498_ERZ504578 | MGnify/ENA primary metagenome ERZ504578 (study PRJEB26092, sample SAMD00036229) | human gut metagenome | host: Homo sapiens | study: EMG produced TPA metagenomics assembly of... | reverse complement strand
AAAAAAGAAGACGTGTGGCTCAGGGAACTGAGAAAAATTCGCCTGCCGAGCATATCAATTAAGAAGAGAATATGTTTTTCCTGACTTAGATACGGTTATCGAGCAGCTCACGGATTAAACAATTTCTTCCAAGGCTTTAACTCCCTGTATAAAGACGAAAGGGCAGATACCTATTCTCTGCTTCTTCATCAGGATCAGACCTCACCGGAGGATTTCAACCGTGTTTGCAATATGCTTTCCGAATATGGCAACGGCAAAAAGCTGTCACCTGCCAGAGAAGCATTTCTTGCAGAACACAAGGGATGTATTCTCTCTACCGAAGCTTTACAAAAACTGACACTAATCTAGGATGCTAAAAGGAGTTGTTATATCCCTGTAACCCGGGATACAGCAACTCCTTTTTCATTATTTATTTTCTAAAAAATCGTTAATCTGAGCAACTAACATATTTCCGTCAATTCCGTGAACCATAGCTGCCTCTGCAATGCTTTCTCCCTGTGCGGAAGGGCATCCGATGCAGTGCATGCCTGCTCTCATGAGAATTGGAACAATGTTTCATCTAAACGGATTAACTCACCGATTGTCATATCTGGTGTTACCTTCATGAATATTTCCTCCTTGTTCTGTTTTATGAATTTTATTATAATCTCTTTCCTCCTTATGTTCAACTCTTTTTCTGCATTGTTTCTAAATTAAGACTTGTATTATAGAAGTAAATATATTAGAATACAGCTAAGACTGAATTCTTAAGTTCAGAATATAAAGGAGGATATAATCATGGCATACGTAATTACAGATGAATGTGTAAGCTGCGGAACATGCGCTGGCGAATGCCCAGTTGAAGCTATTTCCGAAGGTGATGACAAATACGTTATCGACGCTGATACATGCGTTGACTGCGGAACATGCGCTGGTGTTTGTCCAACAGAAGCTATCGTTGAAGGCTAATATTTTTTAGAAAAGAGGCAGAACTTTCAAAGTCCTGCCTCTTTCTTTTTCTCATCTTCTCGAAAATATCCCTTTCTTTTTGGAATTTTTCTTTTCTAAAGCAGCCGCTACCTCACGCCTTGACTGCTGATAATTGCGAATTCTTTCATCCAGCTTCTTATATCTGTCTTCTCCTGTTTTTTTCTCCTTTAACTGCGCCTTTACAAGCTTGCTGATAATCTCCATAAATTCCGGGGAAATCCTGCTCTCTTTTTCCTGCTTCTGATAAAAAGCTCCGCCAGTTTTCCGATTTCTTTTAATGAATATCCTTTTTTCTTTAGTTCCTTAATACTCAACAAAACCTGAATATCCCATCGGGTGTAGTATCTGTGTCCCAACTCGTTTCTCTTAATAGGAAGCTTCATTTCTTCCTCCAGTACCGCAGTACATGAGATTGAAGCTCTAAAATTCCCACGGCTTCAGAAACAGAGTAAATGGTCTCCTGCATACCTTAACCCCTTTCTCGCTTTCTCTTAATTATTATAACAAACACACTTTAAATTGCAAGAAAATACGTTCGACAAAAACATTGACAAGTCCCCACCGCAGTGCTACACTGAGAAAAAACAACCAGGGACCTTAGGGCTGAGAGGAAGTCTGACTTCGACCTGTATTACCTGATTTGGATTATGCCAACGTAGGGAGTTTATACCAGCATTTACCGTGTCCGTATACCCTTTTTTGGTACGGGCACTTTTCTATTTCGGGGAGTTTTTTAATAAAATAAGATTGGAGAATGAATATGACGTACACAACGCAAATGAATGCCGCACGACAGGGTATCATCACCAAGGAAATGGAAGCTGTGGCTGCAAAAGAACAAATGGATGTGCAAAAGCTTCGTCAGCTTGTGGCGGAAGGAAAAGTAGCTATTCCTGCCAATAAGCTGCATACCTGTCTGGAGGCAAACGGAATTGGCTCTATGCTGAAAACAAAAATCAATGTCAATCTGGGAACTTCCAGAGACTGGAAGGACCTTGATATGGAGCTTGAAAAAGTAAACGACGCAGTAAAAATGGGCGCTGAGTCTATTATGGATTTAAGCTCCTTTGGCGATACGCAGAAATTTCGCCGCAAATTAACCTCAGAATGTCCTGCAATTATCGGTACTGTACGATTTATGATGCTGTTGTCTATTACCACAAGCCGTTAAAGGAAATCACTTCCGAAGAGTGGATTAATATTGTGGAAATGCACGCAAAAGACGGCGTAGATTTCATGACTATTCATGTAGGTATCAATAAAAATACCGCTAAACGCTTTAAGGAAAACAAACGCCTTACCAACATTGTTTCCAGAGGAGGCTCTATCATCTTTGCATGGATGGAAATGACTGGACAGGAAAACCCGTTTTACGAGCACTACGACCGTATTCTGGATATCTGCCAACAATATGATGTTACTATGAGCCTCGGTGACGCCTGCCGTCCCGGCTGTCTTGCTGATGCAGGAGATATTTCTCAGATTGAGGAGCTTGTTACTTTAGGCGAACTGACAAAACGTGCATGGGAAAAAGATGTTCAGGTTATCATTGAAGGACCGGGACACATGCCTTTAAATCAGATTGAAGCAAATATGAAAATCCAGCAAACCGTATGTCAGGGGGCACCTTTCTATGTGCTCGGACCTCTTGTAACCGATATTGCTCCCGGCTATGACCATATCACTGCTGCTATCGGAGGTGCAATCGCTGCCACCTACGGCGCTTCTTTTCTGTGCTATGTAACACCTGCGGAGCTCTCCGCCTTCCTGATGTCAATGACGTAAAAGAGGGCATTATCGCATCTAAAATTGCCGCTCATGCCGCTGACATTGCCAAAGGTATTAAAGCGCCGCCGACTGGGATTATGAAATGAGCACTGCCAGAAAAAATCTGGACTGGGAAGAGATGTTCCGCCTTTGCATTGATCCGGAAAAAGCAAAACGCTATCGTGCAGAGGCAAAGCCGGAAAAAGAAGACACATGCAGTATGTGCGGGAACTTCTGTGCCGTAAAAAATATGAATCGAATTTTAGATGGGGAAATTGTAAATATTTACGATGAGTAAAATGTCTCATTAGCAACCACAAAAAGACCACCCATAAACCTTAACAGGAGGAAGGGTGGTCTTTTAAAATTATATTCTTATTTTTTCATATTCACAAACTTTGTATAGTTCGGCAGCCATACCAGATTTACTGTTCCGATAGGACCGTTTCTCTGCTTGGCAATAATAATCTCTGCTATGTTTTTATTTTCGGAGTCTTTATTATAATAATCATCACGATAAATAAACATAACTACGTCGGCATCCTGTTCAATAGCTCCTGACTCTCGAAGGTCAGAAAGCATTGGTCTGTGGTCAGGACGCTGCTCTACGGCACGGCTTAACTGAGAAAGCGCTACAACAGGCACGTTCAACTCTCTGGCAAGCGCTTTTAAAGAACGGGAAATCTCTGAAATTTCCTGCTGTCTGGACTCACTTCTTCCGCTTCCTGTCATAAGCTGCAAATAATCGATAAAAATAACTCCCAGATTATGCTCCATCTTATACTTCTACACTTGGAGCGCAGCTCTGAAATAGAAATACCCGGCTTATCATCAATGATTAAATTGGATTTGCCTATAATATTTGCGCCTTCAATGAGCTTTGCCCATTCTTCATCTCCAGATTACCTGTTCGGATGTTCTGTGAGTCTACCTTTGACTCCAATGCCAGCAGACGGTTTACCAGCTGTTCCTTTGACATTTCCAAGCTGAAAATCGCCGCTGTCACATCATTATGAAATGCCATATACTGAGCAATATTCAAAACAAAAGCTGTCTTTCCCATAGAAGGACGAGCCGCTACCAAAATCAAATCAGAGGCTGAAAACCGGACATTTTATAATCTAAGTCAATAAAACCTGTGGGAATACCGGTTACACTGCCCTGACTTCTGGAGGCTTTTTCGATTTTCTCAATGGCGTTTAGCACAACCTGACGAATGGGAACAAACTCCTCACTGCCTCTGTTCTGTACCAAATCAAAAATTTTCTTTTCTGTAACCTCTAAAATATCCTGCGTCTTTTCTTTCCCCAGATAACAGGCGTTGGTAATTTCTTCTGTGGTCTTTATCAGCTTTCTCAGCATAGATTTTTCTGCCACAATTTCCGCATAATATTTTACATTTGCGGAAGTAGGCACGGCTGACAGTAAATCCCTTACAAACTCCATGCTGGAAATCTCAGGCGGCAAGTCTTTTTCCTTAACCTCTCCTGCAAAGTAATCAAATCCACTGCCTTGCCTTCATCATGAAGCTCAATCATTGCCTCAAAAACAATTCCGTACTGCTGCTGGTAAAAATCCGCTCCTGTAATAATCTCAGAAGCTTCTACAATGCATCTCTGCTCATAATCATAGAGCCGATAACCGACTGCTCCGCTTCCGGACTGTGAGGCAGAATTCGCTTTATCAGTGCTTCTTCCATGTTGGTGAAGACTCCCTTCCTATGCTTCCTTTACCACAACCTTAAGCTGTGCAGTAACCTGTGTATGAAGCTTTACAGGACCATGGTTGTTCCTAATTCACGAATTGGATTAGAAAGCGCATTTTTTTTCTTATCAATATCATATCCTAACTGCTTTGTCACTGCTTCGGAAATTTCTTTCGTGGATACAGAGCCAAAGGTTCTGCCGTTTTCTCCCACTTTAATTGCCAAAGTTACCTGCTTTGTCTCTAATTCTTCTTTAAATTCTTTTGCAGCCTGAAGATTTTCCTTTGCCACTTTTTCTTCATGCGCTTTCTGAAGTTTTAAATCGTTAATGTTTTTTGCTGTTGCTTCCACACCTAATTTCTTAGGGAAAAGCATATTTCTTGCATATCCGTCGCTTACGTTTACAATTTCACCTTTTTTCCCAAGAGATTTTACATCTTCAATTAAATTACTTTCATACCTCTATATCTCCTTCTTTTATCATCTTGTCAATGGTATTTTTTAACTGTCGGATACCTTCCTCTACGGAAACTCCCGGAAGCTGTGCGCCCGCCATGTTAATATGACCGCCGCCGCCCATTTTTCCATAATCAACTGTACATTTACTTCATCAATGGCTCTTGCGCTGATATAAATCTTGCCCTGATAATCGGTAAGCACAAAGGTCGCCTTAATACTGTCTACATTTAAAAGCTCATTTGCCGCCTGAGAAGCTACAACCGTGGGACTGTCAATACCTTCACTTGGGCAAACCGCAATGGCAAAACAATTCTTGTAGGTTTCCACATGACGAATTGCCTCTGCCTTAGCACGATAGGATTTCACATCGTCACGGAACATTTTCCGTACTCTGGTAACGTCTGCGCCGCAGCGGCGGAGAAATGCTGCTGCTTCAAATGTACGAACTCCTGTCTTCGCTGTGAAATTATTGGTGTCAATAATAATACCGGAATAAATCGCATCTGCTTCAATATTGTAGATTTTAATATCATCAGAAAAATACTGAAGGATTTCCGCTACCATTTCGCAGGAAGAGGAAGCATAAGGCTCAATATAAGACAATACAGCATTTTGAATAACCTCGCTGCCCTGTCTGTGATGGTCTAATACCACAATGGTCTTTGTCTTGTGCAGAAGCTCTTCACACTCTGTATAGCTTGGCTTATTGGTATCTACTACTACTACTACGGTATTATTATCTACAATTTCTTTTGCTTCATCACTGTCTACAAACATATCCTCATCATAGTCAGGATTATTTCTGAAATTTTCAATAATCGGACGTACCGACATTGTCGGGTTGTTCACAACAATATGCGCTTTCTTGTTTAAGGATTTTGCCGCTCTGTAAATACCAATCGCTGCGCCGATGGAGTCCACATCAGAAATCTTGTGTCCCATAACCACAACTTTGTCCTTACTTACCATAAATTCCCGCAGCGCATGAGCTTTTACACGAGCCTTTACACGAGTGTTCTTTCCTGCATGCTGAGACTTCCGCCAAAGTAAATCATCTGGTCTCTGTCCTTAATAACCACCTGATCACCGCCACGCCCCAATGCCAAGTCAATGGCAATACGGAATATTCATAATTCTGCGCATAAGTAGGTGCGTTGATACCAATACCGATACTGACCGTAACTGCCATATCATTTCCGATATTTACCGTCTTTACGTCCTCTAAAATATTAAAGCGTTTCTTTTTCAATTCTTCTAAAGAGCTCTGACGCATAACAAGGATAAATTTATCCTTTTCCAGCTTTTTAATCAGTCCGTCTACATCATTAAAATATTTATTCAGCTTTCTTTCAATCAAAGCAACCAAAAGAGAACGACGAACTTCTTCCACGCTGTTTAGCGCTTCTTCATAATTGTCCAGATATAAAAGACCGGTAACCAGTTTTTCATCTTCTTTTTGTCTAATATATCGGTTTAATTCTGTTTCATCAAATAGGTACAGGGCAATTAAATCATTTTCCTGTGCCAACTCCACAAGACCGGACTCCTCCAAAAGCTTATCCATAGAAATCACACGCATCACTGCCTTGTAATCTCTTTCGCCATATTGAACAGCGACCTCTGAGTCCGCTTCCTTTGGAAGCTTATCCTTTGTAATTTCCGGAAAAAGAGTGGCAATGGATTTGCGATACTTCTTGTTCTTTCCTGTAAGCTTGGCAAATTCCTCATTCAGCCACAAAATCTTTCCGTTAGAGTCCAACAGGGTATACGGTACAATAAATTCATTTAATAAATTCTTCTGTACCTGTCCGTATTGGGTTGCAAAGGAAATCAATTCATTCATAATGCCGGCACGGCTATGAAAATATAAAAATACCACAATCAAAATATACGCAGCCACAAAAACACTTACCAGCGCACCTGCTTTTACGCTTACCGTAAACACTGCAATATTCATGATTATAAGTAATGTCCCTAAAAGAATAGGGAACTGCATATATATTTTCAACTGTCCCTTCATCTTAATTTTTCCATTCATCTCTCCACCTGCCAATACAAAAATTAAATAGCAATTTAAAACATTATACCATTGTTTTTCCTTTTGTACAAGCAAAAAGCACACTGCCGAAGCAGTGTGCCAAATATCAATTAGTCCTGAACGTAAGGCATGATTGCCAAATGTCTAGCTTTTTTGATTTCTACTGTTAACGCTCTCTGATGTTTTGCACAGTTTCCTGTAATTCTTCTAGGAAGAATTTTACCTCTTTCAGATACGTATCTTTTCAGTTTGTTAGCGTCTTTGTAGCTGATTTCGTTATTTTCCTGTCCACAGAATACACAAACTTTTTTTCTTCTGCGTCCGCCTCTTCTCTTCATTGGAGAATCCGGTCTATTACCTTTTTCGTAAGCCATGATTGTTTACCTCCTATCAATATTGCCGCCGCTTTTTAGCTAAATGGCAGCTCTTCGTCAATTCCATCCGGGATATTCATAAATCCATCTGCGGATGCCATACTCGGAGTTGGTGTCGGTGCAGGCGCTCCCATGGAAGCTACCTGTCCTACATGACTGTCACTTACAGCTTTGCTTTCTGCAAATTCCTGTTCTTCTACTACAACATCAGTTGTATAGACTTTGTTGCCATCTCTGTTTGTATAGCTTCCTGTCTGAATTCTGCCGCTTACTACAATGCGGATACCCTGACGGAAGTATCTCTCTGCAAATTCTGCTGCTCTGCCGAAAGCAACACAGCTGATAAAATCAGCAGTTGCCTCTCCGTCTCTTTTGAAACGTCGATCCACAGCTAATGTATATCTGGCAATCGCCATTGAATTCTCTCCTGCGGAATATCTCACCTCAGGATCTCTTGTTAAACGTCCCATTAAAATTACTTTATTCATCTAATCACCTCATTATACTTAATAAATAACTGCCTGTTCTCTCGAAGCCCAAAGCCCGTAAAACGCTTTCGGTGCACTTGATAAATCTGAATTTTAATGTTTGTTTGTGCTGTCGAAAGAATTAAGCTTCTTTTTTAACAACTAAATATCTTAATACATTGTCCATAATGCGAATACGTCCTTCAACTTCTGCTGGGCATGCAGCATCAGACTCGAACTGGATGAAGTAGTAATAACCTTCGCGCATTTTCTGGATTTCGTAAGCTAATCTTTTCTTGCCCCATTCTTCAACTTCTGTAACTGTTCCGTTGTAACGAGCAATGTAATCTTTTGCTTTTTCCACTACTGCTGCACGAGCTTCATCATCAATTTTTGCATTTACAACTAATGCTAATTCGTATTTGTTCATGCTTGTTGTACCTCCTTTTGGTCTTTTGGTCCCTGATGAGCAGGAACAAGGATAATAATATATCACGATTTTCAATTTTACCATAAGGATTTCCATTTTTCAAGCTTTTTTTCGTAAATCTCTGGTATTTTTTTCTACCAGCCTTCTGGAAAGCATGACCTGATGTCCGCACCCCATACATTTTAAGCGAAAATCAGCTCCCACTCTTAAAATTTCCCATTCATTACTTCCGCAGGGATGCTGTTTTTTCAGTTTTACAAAATCTCCCACTTCATAATTCAAACCCATTTTCTGTCACCTCATCTATTTTATTTGCTCAAACACCTCTCCGATTGGGCGGTTAATCACAAGCTCCGCCATTTCATCCTGTGGTGTTTTGTCACGGTTGATTACAACCAGATGCTTTCCGCTGAAATAATCTATCAAAGAAGCTGCCGGATAAACAGAAAGAGACGTTCCTCCTATAATCAAAGTATCCGCATGCGCAATGGCATGGATGGACGCATTTACAACCTCCTGATCTAAAGCTTCCTCATAGAGTACGACATCCGGCTTGATAATACTGCCGCATTTGCTGCATCTGGGTATTCCCTTGTTCTTTTTCATATAGGCAAAATCATAAAAGCTGCGGCACTTTACACAATGGTTGCGATAGACGCTTCCATGCAGCTCCAGCACATTTTTGCTTCCTGCCATCTGATGGAGATTGTCAATATTCTGCGTCACAATTGCTTTTAATTTTTCCTGTTCCTCCAGTTGTGCCAGCTTTTTATGAGCTGCATTTGGCTTTGCTGTGTCGCACAGCATTTTTGCCTGATAGAACCGATAAAATTCTGCCGGCTTTCTCCGGAAAAAGTATGGCTTAAAATTACTTCCGGCGGAAAGTCCCATTCCTGATGATACAAACCGTCTACACTTCGAAAATCCGGAATTCCGCTTTCCGTGGAACTCCCGCCCCTCCAAAAAATACGATGTTTTTGCTTTCATCAATAATCTGTTGCAGTTTTGCTATCTCTCCCATAAAAATCCCCTCCTAATATTCTCCTTCTCGCTTCGCCTGTACAACAAAGCGGGTAGCGTCATTTCCTGTACAGGTAGACAGTGTGATAACTTTATCTTCTTTCGTGACTTCTGTCCCAAAATCCACCAAAGACTGCTGCTTCATACTGTCAAGATAGCTTGCAAACTGCTCGTTCGCCTCCGGAAACAGCGTATAAGTCTCTCCCGCTGCATCTACCACATGACTGGAAAAAATCTCATAACGATACTTCTTGTCCGGTGTGCAAATCCAGATATATCTTCCCGGCACAGAGTCCTTATCTTTAAAATATTTCCTTAGCAGTCCGAACATAGAACCGTTTTTCATATTATGTCCGTAAATAAGAGTGTTGCAGTCCTGAAAATCACTGCGGTTGGTATAATCGATAAAAATTGCCCCTGCTGCGTTGGAATTTTTCTCAAAAGTATGCTTTAAATAGTAGGAATTATCTATTCCTTTCACAATGGGATAACTGATTTCCGTTCCTTCTATCTGTATCCAGCCGATAATATCTTCATTGATTGCTTTTAAATTTGCCCAATCCACCTGCGGCGGTGTAGGCTTTGGCATTTCCTCCCCTTCTAAAGGCTCTTGCGTTTCTTCCTCAGGCTCTGTTGTGGTGACATATTCTCTTACCCTGTTATACTCATCTGTTCCCTTTTTGTATTCTAAAAATATTTTAGCCAACTGTGCGGCAGAAAAGAGAAATACCGCCAATGCTGCAAACATAATAATTGTGCGGATAACGTCTCCTGCTGTTCTTTTTTTCTTGTTTTTTTTACTCATAAATCCTCCTGCTGAGAAATAGTATTTTCATAAAAGGAAGCGTAATCCTCACTTACAATCCCTTTACTTGGGACAAGCATGACTGTCATATCTCCCGTGTCTATCTGTGTTCCTTCGGGCAAAACCACATTTCGATAATACACAGAAGTATAAAGATTTCCTTCTGTCTGCATAGGCTTCAGCCAAATAGACATCTGAATTTTATCCTTATAGCTGTAAGTAAAAGTCCCCTCTTTTTCACCGACTGCTTCTATATCATAAGTTCCTGCCGCAAAATCTCTTCCCGCCACTGCTTTTCCGATTATCTGTACCTGATTGGTAAGGGGATTTTCTACTCTCTCTGTAAGATTTTCCACCTCTGCATCCCAACTGAAAAATCTCATATTCGAGCCGCTTACCCGCACTAAAGTACCCTCATAAAGAGGAATGTTTTTTACTTCTTCTATTCCCGAGGCGCTTTTCCAAAGCTTACATGTTCATCTTCATACTGAGGGTTATTGTAAGTTTGAAATATACTGCCCGGCGGTGCGGTAATGGTATATTCTCCCGCCGGAATGTCTACGCCTACTACATACAAGCCTGACTCCAGAGTATTTTCCCATTGCGCTATAACGGGAAACTGCACCTCCTGTTCTGCATTTTCCACAGACATATCGAATACTTCCTCCTGCACCTCTGTATTCAGCTCCAAATCTGCTTCAGAATTATCTTTCGACAAAAACAGCGCCGCCAATACCAGCAATACTGCCGCACCGTAAAAAATCACTTTTATATTCTTAACTTCCGAATGCTGCGTTTGCTTCTTAGATACAAATTGGTTTCGGACAGAATTGCTTTTCGTTTTCTTTTCAGCCGTTGTATGCTCTGCCTCATGAATGTGCTCTGCCGAAGCATTTTTCTCTGCATGACGGGAATATTTTTCATCCGTTTTCCTGTTGTCCATACCACATTCTGTGCATATACCATTTCTCAGCTTTCCGCCGCACAACCTACATCGCTTTCCCATTTTTCCTGCCCCCTTTCCCTTTTTCTATTGTATCAGAACGCCCTCTTGAAGTCTATAAAAAGAAGCTGCCACGTTAAGCAATATTCTTGATATACACTTAAAGCGACAGCCCATCCTTACAAACCTACTTTTTATTGTTTTTTTCGTATAAAATATAAGTCCTTTTAATAATAAATCATCATCCAAGACAATCTCTCTTTTACAATATGGAATAACCTTCTTTGCCAGACCTCCGGTTGCAATTACCGTAGTCTTTTCGCCCAGACGCTCCTCCAGTCTGTCAATAATGCCGTCAATAGCTGCGGCGCTGCTGTAAATCATACCGCTTTTCATGCACTCTATGGTATTTTTGCCAATCATATCATTGGGGGCTTCCAGCCCAATTCCACGAAGCTGTGCTGCTCTTTCTGTTAAAAGAGTCCAAGGACACGCCGATACCCGGATAAATCATTCCTCCGATATAGTTTTTCTTGCTGTCAATGACACTGACCGTATTGGCTGTTCCCAAATCAAAAATCAGCATTGGCGCTTTGTATTCTGCAATTCCTGCCACAGCATCTACCACTAAGTCGCTTCCAAGCTGCTCTGGACTTTCAATTCTGATATTTAAACCTGTTTTAATTCCCGCTCCTACTACCAGCACTTCTTTATCTAGTATTTTTTCTACGGCAAGCTTTGCTGTTTTGGTAATTTTCGGCACAACAGAGGAAATAATTCCTCCGTCCAGCTGCTCTCTGTGAATATGATAAATATCTAAAACATTTTTAATGTCAATGGCATATTCCAGCTCTGTTTTTGTGTGTACCGTTGATAATCTTTC
>ENA-OQCK01001012-OQCK01001012.1-human-gut-metagenome-genome-assembly--contig:-NODE-1012-length-11902-cov-1.662420_pt1 | contig 11902 bp, 13 predicted proteins | sample MGYA00242498_ERZ504578 | MGnify/ENA primary metagenome ERZ504578 (study PRJEB26092, sample SAMD00036229) | human gut metagenome | host: Homo sapiens | study: EMG produced TPA metagenomics assembly of... | reverse complement strand
CCGACCGGAGTAACGCAAACCGGACAACCCGGTCCGTGAAGCAGCTTTACTTCCTCCGGCAACATCTCTTCCAGACGGTAACGTGCGATAGCATGCGTCTGTCCTCCGCATATCTCCATGATATGCCAGGGTCGTGTCACTACCTGCCGGATAGCCCGGACGAGCGACCGGACCTGTTCTTTGTCTCTGTATTCGTCTACGAAACGCATAGTTTCTCCAGATCTTTCAGTGTCTCTTCCGCTTCCTCCGCATTAACGACGGAGATAGCCATACCGGCATGGGCCAACACATAGTCGCCAATGGATACGTCGACCCACTGGACACATATACTCTTAACGATTCCGCTAAAATCCACTTTGGCCATTTTAAGCTCAGGGATGGAGTCATCGATGCTTACTATTCTTCCGGGTATTGCAAGACACATATTAGTAAAATCTTTGTTATATTTATCTAACTTCAAAAGTAAACAATATGTTCTGAAGAAATGTACGATAACACACATTTCTATTTATCTTTTGGATAGATATAATTTATAAAGGCCATAGAAAATTGCCATCCGGCATGTTTGCGTATTCTTATGAAAGGAATTACATTTGTCAAAACGTAAATGAGGAAGATGAAAGAGGAGGATGTTGCCATATCGGTCCTGACCGTCCAGGGGTTAGTCCAGGGAGTCGGCTTCCGCCCGTTTATCTATCGAATCGCCAGCGAAATGAATATCTGCGGAGAAGTAGACAACCGGAATAACGGGGTGTGTATCCGTGCGGTCCTTACCTCCGCGCAGCGAGAACTCTTCATCGAACGCATATGTCGTGAACGTCCGAAAGTGGCCTCCATACACCGGATAACCATTTCGGAAAAGATAGAAGCAAAGAATCCATACACGGACTTTCGTATTACTCCCAGTCGGTCGGAATCGGACGAGGTGACGCAGGTTGCTCCTGATATTGCCGTCTGTCCCGAATGCTTACGTGACCGGAAGATGCAAGCGCATCGTTTGCAATATCCTTTTGTCAACTGTACGCATTGTGGACCTCGCTTTTCCATTATCCGTGATCTGCCTTATGATAGGGGCCAGACAACCATGTCGGCTTTCTCGATGTGTCCGTCCTGCCGGAAAGAATACACAACGGTCTGCGACCGGCGTTTTCATGCCGAGCCTGTTGCCTGTAACCATTGCGGTCCGTCTTATTACGCTTTATATAATAAGGTAAAGGTAACGAACTATCCGGAACTACTCGACCTTTCTTCCCGTTTGCTTCGTGAGGTGAAGTGATTGCTACGAAAGGGATAGGAGGCTATCACCTAATATGCGATGCGAGGAATGAAAAGGCGGTTTCCCGGCTACGGGAGGTCAAGCAACGAGATGGCAAACCTTTTGCCGTACTGTTTCGGGATATAGAAAATATTCGCCGGTACGTTTCCTTGAATGAGCCGGAAGAAGAGTCTTTGCTTTCCTGGCGCCGCCCGATCGTTCTGTTGAAGCAACTCCGAGCATTGGCTCCGTCCGTCAACCCAGGAATGGAGACTTTGGGATGTATGCTTCCTTATATGCCGATCCATTCCGATTGGTTCGAACAGTTGGATACACCCGCATTGGTGATGACAAGCGGCAATATCAGCGAATGTCCGATAGCCATTACCCCCGAAGAAGCAGAAAAGCAACTGGCCGGCAAAGTTCCTCTCTTGCTCCATCATAACCGGGAGATCCATAACCGGGTAGACGACTCCGTGTTACAGATCTGCGGTGGTCAGCCCTGCCTGATACGTCGCTCGCGGGGATATGTGCCGGAACCATTCTTTGCTGACATTCCAGTTGAAGGAATCTTGGCTTTCGGGGCCGAGAAGGTAAATACGTTTGCTTTGGGGAAGGGAGAAACGATTCTGCAAAGCCAATATATCGGCGACCTAAAGAATTGGGAGACCTATCGATTCTATAAGGAGTCGCTCGAACGTTTTCAGCACCTTTTCCGTTTCCGGCCGTCCCTTTTGGTCTGCGACCTGCATCCTGACTATCTTTCCTCCCGTGAAGCGGAACGTTATGCGTCGGATCTGCATCTCCCGTTATTGCATGTGCAGCATCATCATGCGCACGCTGCTGCTTGTATGCTGGAATACGGGTTGGACGAGCCGGTGATCGCGCTTGTTTTAGATGGAACAGGATTGGGAGATGACGGCAAAGCCTGGGGCGGAGAGATTTTCCTCTGCGACCGCCGGGAATATAAACGACTTTCGCATCTGGAATACGTGCCGCTTCCTGGTGGGGATAAGGCTTCGACTGAGCCTGGCGTATGGCGGTTGCTTACCTATGGCATTATTACGGAAATGAAATACCTTTTCCTATCGGTTTTAGGGAACGGATAGGGGAGGCGAAGATACAAATGCTTCTGAAGATGATGGAGAAAGGCATTAATAACGCCTTATACATCCAGTGCGGGCCGGTTGTTCGATGCCGTCGCGTCTTTACTGGGTGTCTGCGATATCTCCACGCATCAGGCGGAAGCGCCTGTTAAGCTGGAGCAACTGGCTTCCGATGAACATCAAAGCCGTTATTCTGTTTTAATAGAAAAGGAATTTATCTCCATGCGTCCCGTATTGGAGGGGATATTGGAGGACCTGGCAGCCGGAGTTCCGGTAGCCGAGCTGTCCGCTCGTTTCCATAATACGCTGGCATGGCTCTTGGTAGAGATGGCTAAACGGTACAGGAAGCAGACGGGAGCAGACAAAATCGTGATCTCCGGTGGCTGTTTTCAGAACAAACGTCTGACGGAACAATTGCAGCGCATGTTTGCCGAAGCCGGTATCCCTCTGTTCGTATCGGGACGTATACCCTGCGAACGACGGAGGTGTGGCGGTCGGACAACTGGCAATAGCGGCTTCCCGGAAGAGGCAGTTATAGTATGAATGCAAAACATATATGTTTTGAAAACGAATCATATATGTTTTGATTGCAAAACACCTATGTTTTAAATGAAGTAGTTATATCGTTAAAGTTATGCATGAATTATCGATCGCTCGAAGTATCGTTCAGCTATCCGAACAGCAAGCTCGAGAACATCATTCTTCGCAGATAGAAGAAGTGGAACTTGAGATAGGCCGTCTTGCCGGGGTGGAGCTGCAAACATTGGAGTTTGCGATGGAAAGTGCGGTGAAAGGCACTTTGCTCGAAAAGGCAAAGATAATCCGCCACTATATAGACGGAGAAGGACAGTGCAGTGATTGCGAAGCGGTCTTCCCTGTCGGGAATTTGTTTTCTCCCTGCCCGATTGTGGCTCTTATCTGATAAATATTACAAAGGGGAGGGAACTTCGGATTAAATCAATTGTTATAAAATAAAAAACAAACGCTTATGTGTGGAACTTGCGGATGCGGAGAGCATCATCATCACGATCATCATCATGACCATGAACACGAGCATGGACATGAACACCATCATCATCACGATGAAGGAAAAGTAATAACGTTGGAACAGGATATTCTCCAGCGTAACAATTTGTTGGCCGAACGTAACAGAGGCTATTTCGAGGCGAAACATATTTTCTGCCTGAATCTAATGAGTTCGCCAGGCTCCGGTAAGACGACACTGTTGGAAGAAACGATACGTCGGTTGAGCTCCGGTGTGGTTCGCAGATTGCCCTCGCAAATCTGTGTCATTGAAGGAGACCAGCAGACCTCGAACGATGCCGACCGTATTGCCGCCCTTAATGTACCCGTTTTCCAGGTCAATACCGGAACCGGTTGTCATCTGGAGGCCGATATGGTGAATCATGCTGTCAAGCATCTGAATCCATCCGACGGCTCCATCCTGTTTGTGGAGAATGTCGGTAATCTTGTTTGTCCTGCCATGTTCGATTTGGGAGAAGCGAAGAAAGTCGTTATCGTCAGTACACCGAAGGGGATGACAAGCCGTTGAAATATCCTCATATCTTCTTGGAGGCGGACATCTGTGTGATCAACAAAATCGATCTGGCACCTTATCTGGACACTGATGTGGAGACGTTGCGGAATAATGCTTTGAAGATAAACCATCACTTGCAAATATTCGAAGTGTCTGCGACAAAAGGCACGGGAATGGATACCTGGTGCGATTGGCTGGTGGAAGAGTGTGCAAAATGTAAATAATTTACCCTGGATTTGATGGATAAACGGAGAAATAAACTATATTTGTTCCCATTCATTGAACCAAATTAATCAAAATGTCATGATTAACCGAGAATTAATTAATCCTCAGAGCATCGTAGTGGTGGGAGGATCCAATAATGTACATAAACCGGGTGGCCGTTTGGTCCGTAATCTGCTGGACGGAAAGTATAAAGGCGAACTATATGTCGTAAATGCCAAAGAAGAGATGTGCAGGGCCTGAAATCCTATCATTCGGTGCATGATATTCCAGAAACGGAACTGGCAATCATCTCTATTCCCGGTCCGGCTTGTCCGGAAGCGGTGGATGTGCTTGCCAAACAGAAAAATGTAAAGGCGTTCATTGTCATTTCGGCCGGTTTCGGAGAGGAAACGCATGAAGGAGCAATCCTGGAAGAACAGATGCTGAAGAGTATTAACGAAGCCGGTGCTTCATTGATCGGTCCGAATTGCATCGGTTTGATGAATATGAACTATCATGGTGTCTTTACACAGCCGATTCCCGAATTTCATACAGACGGGGTCGATTTCGTTTCCAGTTCAGGTGGTACGGCTCTTTTCATTATCGAATCGGCATTGACAAAAGGACTTCGTTTCTCTTCGGTCTGGTCTGTCGGCAACTCCAAGCAGATCGGTGTGGAAGAGGTGATCGAATACATGGACCGCAACTTCGACCCGGTCCTTGACTCCAAAATAAAGATGCTTTATATCGAGCAGATCAAAAATCCGGATAAGCTCTTGTATCATGCTTCTTCCTGATTCGCAAGGGGTGTCATATCGCAGCCATAAAGGCGGGTAGTACGGATGTCGGTAAACGGGCTGCATCTTCCCATACAGGAGCGATTGCCAGCTCGGATTCGGCAGTGGAAGCCTGTTCCGCAAAGCTGGTATCGTGCGTTGTTTCAGCCGTGAAGAATTGACGACCGTTGCCAGTATCTTTACCCTGAAAGAAGTGAGAGGCAAGAACTGCGCGATTATCACGCATGCCGGAGGTCCAGCCGTAATGTTGGCGGATGCGCTGGAAAAGGGACGGCTGAACGTACCCAAGCTGGACGGTCCGCTTGCCGCAGAATTGAAATCCAAACTATATCCGGGAGCTGCTGTCGGCAATCCGATAGATATCATCGGTACAGGCACTCCCGAACATCTGGCCACCGCTATCGATTTTTGTGAAAACCGTTTTGAAGATATCGACCTGATGATGGTTATCTTCGGCAGTCCGGGATTGGTAAAACTATACGATACTTATGAAGTGCTCCATAAGAAGATGGAGGAATGCAAGAAACCGATTTTCCCGGTGTTGCCATCCATCGTAACGGCGGGTCCGGAAGTGAAAAGCTTCGTAAAGAAAGGACATGTGAACTTTTCGGATGAAGTGACATTAGGAACAGCTCTCTCGCGGGTGCTCAATACGCCGAAGCCTATGAGTACGGATATCCAATTGTATGGTGTCGATGTTCCCGAAGTCCGCCGTATTATCGACCGGTTGCCGGGCAGCGGTTATTTGAATCCCGAAGAAGTTCGTACTTTGTTGAAAGCGGCCCAGATACCGTTAGTAGAAGAGTTTACGTCGACCGACCGTGACGAACTGGTCGCTTTTGCCAAGAAAGTTAAGTTCCCGGTTGTAGCCAAGGTTGTCGGTCCTATACATAAAAGCGATATGGGAGGTGTCGCTTTGAATATCCGCAGTGAGGAACATCTGATTTTCGAATATGAACGGATGATGCGTCTACCTGATGTGACGGCCGTCATGGTACAACCGATGTTGAAAGGGCAGGAGTTGTTCTTGGGGGCTAAGTATGAAGACCGTTTCGGCATGTCGTGCTTTGCGGTCTGGGAGGTATTTTTGTCGAAGTGCTGAAAGACGTCTCTTACGGTCTGTCGCCTCTGTCGTATGACGAAACTTATTCCATGATCCGTTCCTTACGCGGTTATCCTATTATAAAGGGAACACGTGGCCAGCGGGGAGTGGATGAACAGCAATATGCGGATATCATAGTCCGCCTGTCCACACTACTCCGTTTTGCATCCGAAATTAAGGAAATGGACATCAATCCTCTTGTCGCGACCGAACGAGGACTGTTCGCCGTAGATGCACGTATACGAATTGAAAAGTGATTAAATCTTGGATAATTCTCTGATATTAAATGTCCTGTATTCCGAAAGTCCTATAAAAAACTTTGAATACAGGACATTTCTTTTAGGCTTTAAAAATTCCCGCACGCAAATGTAGTTATTTACCGAATATGGATGGTAAAAAATAGTTGTAAAACATCTAAAATTATTTAACCATACATGCGAATGCGATCTTTAAATAACATATATTTGCAACATTGCAATCTGGAGATAGCAAAACTAAAATCTAAAATTAAATACTGTCGAATATGGAAAGAAAAAGAGTTTACACATTCGGAAATGGAAAAGCCGAAGGTAAAGCGGATATGAGAAATCTGCTGGGTGGTAAGGGTGCTAACCTTGCCGAAATGAATCTGATTGGTGTACCGGTTCCTCCGGGATTCACTATTACCACAGAAGTATGTTCCGAATACTATGATTTAGGAAAAGACAAAGTGGTTGAATTGTTGAAATCAGACGTTGAAAAGGCAATCGCCAATATTGAGACGTTGATGAATTCAAAGTTTGGAGATGTGGCCAATCCATTGTTGGTATCCGTTCGTTCCGGTGCCCGTGCGTCTATGCCGGGTATGATGGACACGATCCTGAACTTAGGTTTGAACGATGAAGTGGTGGAAGGGTTGAGCCGTAAGACGAACAATCCCCGGTTTGCATGGGATTCATATCGCCGTTTCGTACAGATGTACGGAGACGTCGTATTGGGTATGAAACCGACCAACAAGGAAGATATCGATCCGTTTGAAGCAATCATCGAAGAAGTCAAGGAAGCGAAAGGTGTTAAGCTGGATAATGAGCTGGATGTGGAAGATCTGAAGGTTCTGGTCGCTAAATTTAAAGCAGCTGTCAAGGCTCAGACAGGTAAAGATTTCCCAACTTCCGCTTATGAACAGCTTTGGGGCGCCATCTGTGCTGTGTTTGACAGCTGGATGAACGAACGTGCCATCCTCTATCGTAAGATGGAAGGGATTCCTGCCGAATGGGGTACGGCTGTCAGTGTGCAGGCTATGGTGTTCGGTAATATGGGGGATACTTCCGCTACCGGTGTATGTTTCTCTCGTGATGCCGGTAACGGAGAAGATCTCTTCAATGGTGAATACTTGATCAACGCACAAGGCGAAGACGTGGTGGCTGGTATCCGTACACCACAACAGATCACGAAGATTGGTTCGCAGCGTTGGGCGGAACGTGCCGGTATTTCAGAAGAAGACCGCGTCGCCAAATATCCTTCAATGGAAGAAGCCATGCCGGAAATCTATAAACAACTGGACGAACTGCAAACAAAGCTGGAAAACCATTATCATGATATGCAGGATATGGAATTCACCGTACAGGAAGGAAAACTGTGGTTCCTGCAAACCCGTAACGGAAAGCGTACCGGTGCTGCAATGGTTAAAATTGCAATCGATTTGTTGCATCAGGGTATGATTGACGAGAAGACGGCATTGAAACGTATCGAACCGAATAAACTGGACGAGCTGCTTCACCCGGTATTCGACAAGGTGGCCGAAAAACAGGCGAAAGTTTGGGTGAAAGGATTGCCGGCATCTCCGGGAGCGGCAACGGGACAGATCGTATTCTTCGCCGATGATGCAGCAAAATGGCATGCTGACGGAAAGAAGATCGTAATGGTCCGTATTGAAACATCCCCTGAGGATCTGGCTGGTATGGCTGTTGCCGAAGGTATCCTGACTGCTCGTGGCGGTATGACTTCGCACGCTGCCGTTGTTGCACGCGGTATGGGTAAATGCTGCGTATCCGGTGCCGGTGCTTTGGAAATCGATTATAAGAATAAGACAGTCGAGGTTGATGGCGTCAAACTGAAAGAGGGCGACTATATTTCTATCAACGGTACGACTGGTACAGTTTATGTCGGAAAGGTAGAGACGAAGGCTGCCGAACTGTCTGGTGATTTTGCCGAATTGATGACTTTGGCAGATAAATATACGAAATTACAGGTTCGTACGAATGCCGATACTCCGCACGATGCTACGATTGCACGTAGTTTTGGTGCCGTAGGTATTGGTTTGTGCCGCACGGAACATATGTTCTTCGAAGGTGAAAAGATTAAAGCTATGCGTGAAATGATCCTGGCGGAAGATGCAGAAGGACGTAAGAATGCACTGGCAAAGATCCTTCCTTACCAAAAGGATGACTTCAAAGGTATTTTCAAGGCAATGGCAGGTTGTCCGGTAACCGTGCGTCTGCTTGATCCTCCTTTGCACGAATTCGTTCCTCATGATCTGAAAGGTCAGGAAGAAATGGCGGAAGCAATGGGCGTATCGGTTAAAGAAATTCAGAAACGCGTAGAATCACTTTGCGAACATAACCCGATGTTAGGACACCGTGGTTGCCGCTTGGGTAATACATATCCTGAAATCACAGAAATGCAGACACGTGCCATTTTGGGAGCCGCTCTCGAGCTGAAGAAAGAAGGTATCGAAGCTAAACCTGAAATTATGGTTCCGCTGACAGGTATCTTATACGAATTCAAGGAACAGGAAAAAGTAATCCGTAAAGCAGCCGCACAATTGTTCGAGGAAATGGGAGACAGTATCGACTTCAAGGTTGGTACAATGATAGAAATTCCGCGTGCCGCACTGACTGCAGACCGTATCGCTTCTTCTGCCGAGTTCTTTTCGTTCGGAACAAATGACTTGACACAGATGACCTTCGGTTATTCGCGCGATGATATCGCTTCTTTCCTGCCGGTTTACTTGGAAAAGAAGATTCTGAAGTCGATCCGTTCCAGGTTCTCGATCAGAATGGAGTGGGACAATTGGTTCGTATGGCTACCGAAAAGGGCCGTGCCATCCGTCCGGACCTGAAATGCGGTATCTGTGGCGAACATGGTGGTGAACCTTCCTCTGTGAGTTCTGCCATAAAGTAGGACTGAACTATGTATCCTGTTCACCGTTCCGCGTTCCGATCGCACGTATCGCGGCGGCGCAGGCTGCAATAGAAGACTGATAAGGAAGTAAAATAAAGACTGGCATGAGAATATAGTTTCATTAGTATGAAACTGAAGTTCCATGCCAATGAAATTGAAGTTCCGTGCTTATGAAACTCTTGTTTCATTGGCATGGAACTCTTGTTTTATGCAAGAGCTATGGTTGTTTTACTGAAATAATTTGCTGGAAACTTGCCGGAGAATCACAAAATAGTGTACATTTGTCTTCTGATGATGAACGAATAAACAATATCTACGTATGGAGCGGTATTTAATAATTAAGACGAGAGATGAATTATTGCGTATTAAAATAGGGCAGATCCTCTATTTTGAAGCAGACAGAAACTATACTAAGCTGTTATTGTCCAATGGTATCCAATTCACGTTTGCCATAAATATCGGGAAAATAGAAGAATTGTTGGAAACGCAGGTAGCCGGCAGTAATGCAATTTTGATGCGTGTGGGTAAAAGCCATATCATCAATAAAAACCATATCCTGCAAATAAACCTTCCGAAACAGAAGCTGCTGTTGCTCATGCAAGACGGAAAGCCGAAGGAATTGGTAATATCCAAAGATCCGTTGAAGATTCTGAAAGAAACACTCGAAAAGGAAATGAGGAAACCTGAAGAACCAAAAGTTGTTACGGAATGATCATCAGGATTGGAAAAGCAAGCGATAATGATTTGTAGTAAACGACCCTCATGTAAGCCGGTATCATGCAAAGCTGATCCGTGAAGAGGGGGATGTTGGCTACTTGAAGATTTGGGGTCGACAAACGGAACATTTGTCAATGGTGCCCAGATCATTAAGAAACATGTTACTCCCAGCGATAAGATCAGGCTGGGAGATCATTATGTGTTAAATATCTCCGAAGCCTTGAAGTCCAACAATGATTACAGCGAAGAGTTTGCAGCGTTGAAGCAAATATACGATGATTACATTCAAGCAAAAGTTAAGATACAATCGTCTAACCAGTTTAAAACCAGATTATTTCAATCTCTTCCGTTTGCTCTTCCCGGTGTAGTGGGGGTTGTGATCGGTTTTTTGGGGAAAGGAAGTCCGGAATTGTTTGGGCTGAGTCTGTTTATCACGATCTGTGCCCGACAGTCGGTATCTATCTGGGTGCGAAACAGTCAGCCAAGATCCCACAGTTGCTGCAAGATCTGACCAATCAATTCAAAATCGACTATGTTTGTCCCAAGTGCGGAACGTTTTTAGGTGAAATACCCTGGGAATCATTGCGCAACAGAAAACAATGCCCGATGCCTTCTTGTAAAGCTAAATGGGTGAGCGAGTAGGATTCCGTTTCATATACTAAAAGTAATACTTTCGTACAGTAAACCCAAACATTTGATTATAAGGAACTATTTTGTGCTTGGATGTCAGCCTCTTTCTCTACTTTTGTTTCCAGAAAATTTAATTATAACATTTTATGCAAGAAGAGGATTACACATTCGTGACTTTAGACAGCGACGACGCAATGCTGACCGACGCTGTTATCGTGGATGTGGACGGGGGAAACGACTTGTCGGATGCTGTAATGATTGACGAAAGTATTGATGCTTCTGATTTTATTACATTATCTGATGACACTATTATGTTGTCCGACGCAGATATGCTGGATACATATTCAACCGATATTGACGGATCTGATATATCGTTTATCTTATGATTTCCGTTAAATGTCCACATTGCCATGTTGGGTTAAAGGTAGACGAGGGAAAATTCCCCTCGATATCACCTCTTTCAAATGCCCGAAGTGCAAACAACCGATTCCTGTCTCTTTGCTGTCTATGGAGAAAGGGAGTACCGCATCTGAATCGGAAACGGTTCTGATACAACCTCTTCGTATGACAACCGGACGTCTCTCTGTAATTGCAAATGCTGATACGCCGGAGCAAACTTTCCCCCTTCAGGAAGGTGTCTATATTATCGGACGAAAATCCAATGCCTCTACTGCTACGATCGGTATTATAACAGCTGATAAATCAATGAGCCGGGAACATATCCGGATCGAGGTAAAAAAAGATGCCAAAGGAGGCTATAAACATTATCTTTCTGACAATAATAGTAAAAATCATACGTTATATAATAGCAATTACTTAGAGAATGGAGAGATTGTCGTACTCAATAATAATGATGAAATTATTATCGGTCGCACAGTTCTCCGGTTTAATGAATAAAAATAGTCTATGCTATGAATATAACGATCGGCAAACCCTGGGCAGTCAGCGAAAAAGGAGGCAGATTGAATAACGAAGATTCCATTTTTCCTCCGCCGGAAACGGCAAATTCCAATCAAACTTATTTTGGTATGTGATGGTGTCAGGGGGGCTGAAAGGAGAGGTTGCAAGTTCGTTAGCTTGCGAGTCTTTCCAGACTTTTTTTCTCTACTTTCTGTGAAGGTGAGCCGAGCGTAGCTTTTATAAATAAAGCAATTCGTTATACCGAAGCACGTTTTGACGACTATGTGGCAATTCATCCGGAAGCCAAAGGAATGGCTACCACTTTGACCATGATCTTTATAGGCACTACCGGCATAACTTTGGCGCATGTGGGGGACAGTCGGATTTACCATTTCCGGAAGGGAGAAATCTTGTTCCAGACTGAAGATCATTCACTTGTCAATTCGTTAGTGAAATTAGGGAAAATCACCCGCGAAGAGGCTGTACACCACC
>ENA-OQCK01001010-OQCK01001010.1-human-gut-metagenome-genome-assembly--contig:-NODE-1010-length-11929-cov-3.727250_pt1 | contig 11929 bp, 9 predicted proteins | sample MGYA00242498_ERZ504578 | MGnify/ENA primary metagenome ERZ504578 (study PRJEB26092, sample SAMD00036229) | human gut metagenome | host: Homo sapiens | study: EMG produced TPA metagenomics assembly of... | reverse complement strand
GATAGGTTTAAATTGTTGTAACTTTACGCTCGTCGGGAGTGCTGGTGCACCCCCTTGGCGCTGGCCGATCCCCGACCGATGAGCTTGGAAAAAAACGCCGCATGACACAGTTTATTTTACGCCCCCGGTTTTTGGAAACAATTCAGCACAGCTATTCTCCCAACTATATATCGAGAATTTATGTCTGACACTTGTATCATTATTTATAGCCTGGTTCCTTGTCGAGATTTCCGTCTTTCCCTTAAATAAATATTTTGATGTCATTCAACAACCTAATGGTATATTTGACATAGGAATAACCATAGCTATCCTGATTTTACAGCCATTGACAGCTTCAATCTATCCGTTTTTTAAATTCAAATACAACACGCTATCCATTCATTACGGAAAATAGGCAGTGGTGAAAAATCGTCTGTTGTAAGAAACCTCTATCTGAGTATTCAGTATATCGTGGCATTCATTCTAATAGTTGTTTCCATGTTCTTCGCCAAACAACTGTATGAAATGACTCATATAGATTTAGGCTATGACACAGACTCTATCGTTAAAGTCCATTTTGAACGCTATGAACGCAAACAGCCTACCACTGAAGCAGAATATCTGAAACAGACCTCCTTGCGCAAAGCCTCCAAAGAAAATATATCCACTGCAATGAATGCCTCTCCTTTATTCACGGCATGGAATTACTCTTTATCCCCTTATGAATATTTCACAGAATCTCCGGTACTTTTCCGTAAGCTCGGAGAAGCCAATTTCAAACAATTGTATTGCATTCCCATAACAGAAGAAGAAATAAGATTTCATGGCTTCCGTTTATCCCAGGGACGTTTATGGGATGCCGACATCGACCATGAAGGTGAAGCAAAACTGATTCTCAATCAAAAAGCCATGCAACTCTTCGGACTCGAAAGCGCAATCAATGCCCGGCTGGAACCCCAACAACCTTTATGGCCGCGTAGGGATTTGAGCCCTTATCAGATTATAGGTATCGTCGAAGATTTTTATTGCGGACATTTATCCCAACCGGTTCTTCCTATAGCTTTTATATACGGTGAAACATATCTTTCACAAATTCCTTTGCAAGCTAAAATTGCTCCAGGACATCAAAAAGATGCCGTTGCCTTCCTGGAAAACCTACACAACGACAATGCTGATGGAGCCTTCAATTATACTTTTGCAAAACAGGAAGTTGAGAATCTCTATAAGTCAGACAAGCAAATAACTATTACCTATTCCTTTTTCGCCTTTATGGCCATTCTAATATCCTCAATAGCTTTGTTTGGATTGTCCTTATTTGACATACAACAAAGATACCGGGAAATAGCTATACGAAAAGTACATGGCGCTACACATAAGGAAATTTTATTGTTATTACTCAAAAAATACATTATCATATTAGCAATGTCATTTTTGATTGCCATTTCTATATCTTATTGGGGAATAACCATTTATCTGAAAGATTTTGCCTACAAAGCAACATCAGCAGTTGGTTGTTCATTATTGCAGCAATCATCATATCATTAATTTCCATATTAACATTGGTTTATCAAGTAAAAAAGGCTGCACGACAGAATCCGGCGGAAGTAATCAAAAGCGAATAATACAATAATGATACTATTATGATAAGACATTATATTAAAACAGCATTCAGAAACCTATTAAAGTACAAGGCACAGAATATCATCTCTATCATCGGACTGTCGGTAGGTATACTTTGTTTTAGTATCTGCCTATATTGCAGCCGCTATATAAATTCTACCGACAAGTGCTTTACCCACTGGGAACGCATTGCAGACATAAACCTATACACTCCAGCAGAAGAACCTTATTCCGGAACTCCCGCTACGTTGTTTGAGAGTCTGCGCCAATTGCAATTCCAAGAAGTAGAAGCATTTACTTTTGTTGCCTATCCCCGCCCACGTAGCTACAATGTGGAAACTATCGACAAGGAAGAACTGCCTTACGAAGATTTATATGCTATGGAAGTAGATACAGCCTACCATAGCGTGTTCACCCCGGAAGTATTACAAGGTTCATGGCTGTAGCATCGCAAACTCCCAATGCCGTGATACTGACACGCTCTCTGGCACACAAAATATTTGGTCTCGGAGAGAATCCGATAGGAAAGCGAATGACCTTAGCACAACGGCTTTTCTCTTCACCTGATACCACACCACGAACAGGAGGTACCATCTATACCATACAAGCGATAATAGAAGATATTCCATTGAATACCAGCCTTAGCTTTCTCCAAAAGATTGATATGTTAATCTTGAACGACAGCGAAGGACTTATACAATTCGATGGACGAGACAGTATGACCGGTGGACTTACTTTTGCTCTTCTTCGTCCGGGCAAAACATCCGCGCAACTTGAAGCTAGTTTCCGTGCAATGGACTTGAAGCACACAATATTCAATGAGAAAATACCGTATCAGCTCGAATTTCGGAAAACTTTTTCGGGAGAAATCCGTTGCCCCTTACTTTGCCGGAATCACATTCATTGTCGGCCTTTTGATTCTACTGACTGGTCTACTCAACTTTTTTCATTTTTTGACGGGGAGTTATCTGAACCGTTCGCACGAGTTCGGCATTCGTAAAGTGAATGGAAGTAATGGCAACAAACTATTTTGGTTACTTTTTACCCAAGCCATTATCATTTCGTTCATAGCCTTCTTATTGACTTTCTGTCTGATAGAAATATTTACCCCTTACCTTTCATTCTCTTTATTTGATTTCACATTAGTCATTGAACGGGACCTATTATTGATACAGACAATAGAATATATGGCAGGCGTTATTTTACTATGCTTATTACTCTGCTTGTTTACCGTATGGAGGATGAAGCATGCTCCATCCAGTCAAGTATTTACAAGAACAAATCCAAACGCCACAAACAGAAGATACGAAATTGTCTTTTGGGTATCCAATTTTTCATCTGTTGGTTATTCATAGTCTTTACAGTCGCTTTATATTTGCAGGCTAACAAGACCGGTTCCACACTGTTCAACACACTGACAGAAAAAGAAAAGTCCGAAATCATCAGTATTCCTATGGATTACCGTTTTATGAAAAATGACGAAAAGCTTGCTCTCATAGAGCGCATCAGTCAACATCCGGATATAAAAGATAAAATGCTGACAGATATTAATTATCTGAAAGGTATTTCGGGAACAAGCATGCAGACAGAAAAAGATAACCGGGAAGTAGCCTTGAAGTCAATATAATGAATGTTCCTAATAACTTTTCGAGTTTATGAATATCCCCATTCTCTCCGGGCATGTCCTGAAGACAAATAGTGACATGGTAGCAGACCGTAATTGGTAGAACGTATAAAGAAGGATTTACTGGGAACCACCTTGTACAATTATCAAGATAGCTACACGGTATGCGGCATTTGTTCCGATTTTGTAGCCGACACTTACAATCAGAGCCAGGGCTTCGTCTTTCTGCCTTGTGATTTCAAATATTATGTAGGTCATTGCTATTTGAAGTGTGTACCCGGAAAAGCAGAAGAAGTAGAGGCTTTCGTTAAGAAAATGCTGGAAGAGAATCTTCCACCGAGTATACAATTACACATTTCGACCTTGCAGGAAGACATTCACCAAGCGCAAGCCATCGAGAACAACATGAAAGGGATAATCTTATTCTTCTCATTTGTCAGCCTTATAATCACTTTATTAGGCGTCTATTCGGCAATCACACTGGATACGGAACGCAGACAAAAGGAAGTGGCAATCCGTAAAGTAAATGGTGCAGGATTGAAACAGATTATCATATTGTTTGCCCGTACGTATATTTATCAGCTTGTACTCTCGGCAACAATGGCATTTCCTTTATGTTATGCCATACTGCAGTTATGGAAAAACATGTATATCGTATTCTTTAATGATGGCCCGCTATTTTGGATTTCAATCTTCATAATCGTAGCTGTCATTACTACTCTGACTATTATTTTCCGTATTCTGAAAATAGCAAGGACAAATCCGGCAGAAGTCATTAAAAACGAATAAGAAAATATATTTACCTAAAGATTATGACCATACTTACAATCCTAAAAATAATTACCCGCAGTTGGTGGAGAAACAAAGTTTTCTTCTTCATTTCTATAGTCAGTCTGGCTATAGGGCTAGCATGTACAAACTTGCTGTTCACCTATTATGTACATGATTACAATATAGAGAGTGGCAATCGGGACAAGAACCGTATTTTCTGTCTGCGTCAGGATAATCCGATGCAGGACGGAAGCAAGGTGGCCTATGCTGATGCCAATATTCCCCCTATGCTGAAAGAAAAATATGCAGAAGTGGAAGACTACCTGCGTATCAATTCTCTGGTTCCACAATATTGTAAATATGGAGGGGAGATTTACCACGATATAACCTTTATATCTGCCGATACTACTTTGCAACATTTCTTCCACTATCATCCCATTGCCGGTAGTTTAAAGCAAGTATTGGAACAACCGGGCAAAGTAGCACTCAGTGAAGCTTTTGCACATAAACTGTTTGGAGATAAAAATCCATTAGGAGAATTGCTGGAAATAAAAACCATGACTGATACCCAAAGTTATGAAGTGGCAGCCATATTAAAGTCACGGTCACAATCATTGCTCCAATTCGACATGATTACCGGGAATAACAAAGACTTTTGGGGTGGAATGACGTTTCTGAAACTAATTCCAAATACCGATGCCCAACAGTTTACCGAAAAAATCAACCACGACAAAATTCCCACTTTGATTCCGGAAAAGACACAATATTACGTCGACCCTCTGTCCGACATCTACTTTACTACACCGGACTACGATACACAACAACCTCTGCCGTATATCAATCAAAGTAATGTGCAATTATTGTATATCAGCCTTGCTGCCGCCTTGTTGGTACTTATCATAGCCTGCTGCAACTATACCAACATGAGCCTGAGCCGTGTATTGCAACAGCTCAAAATGATACATGTGGAGAAACTGATGGGAAGCAGCTTGAAGGATATCCGCATCCAACTGTTTGGTGATGCATTCCTCACTGTGCTGCTGGCATTCGGATTATCTTTACTCATCATCAACGACTGTCTGTCTTTTTCAATGGATTATTTGCATCCCATTTAAACGTACATTTCTTTTTCAGCCTACAGATGCTACCCTTGTTAGTGCTCTTTGTACTAGTTATGTCCATTGTCCCTGCTTGGTATATCAGCCATAGACTTTCACAACTCTCATTCAGCGAATACAAGACACTTTACGGAGGTAAAAAGAAACAACGTTTCATAGCTTTGCTGGTCATTCTTCAGTTTTCCATTTCTATAGGCTGATATTCGCTACTCTCGTTGCCAATGAACAAATCAATCTCATCAAGGAACGGGCCTACTGTTACGAAAATCGGATTGAAATAGGAGATTTCAATGCCGCACCGGCTACAATACTTAAAGAAGAGCTGGAGAAACATGTACAAGGAATAGAGTCCATCGCCCTGTCACAAGGTCCATATTGAATTCATGGATACGTGAGCTATCCATCAAACAAGCCGACGGTACGGAAAAAAAGTTCCTACCTATTAATGCTGTATAGTGATGCCAATCTGGTAAAAACGATGGGGTTCAAACTCTTGTCCGGTAACGCTCCCGAACAACTGCAAAAACAATATGCCTATCCTGCACTGGTCAACGAAAGCTATGTCAGAATGCTGATTCCAGCAGGAATAAATGCCATTGGAAAACCTTTGAAAGAATTTGACCAGTCTGCCGATTCTTTATACATCATCGGCGGTGTATTAGAGGACTTCCCGTTCAGTTCATTGGAAAATGAAATTACCCCGGTCATACTTTACCTTCCACCTACAGAGAGAATGTCGGGTGCCAACTATCTGCAGATTAAGCTGATTGAAAGCAATAAACAAGAAACACTACATCAAATAGCCCAAATATGGGAAAAGATGAATGAAGGGGAGATATTTCAATACACAGACATGCACCAAGACTTTATGAAACGCAATGGTAAAGTCTTGTCTCTCTCCAAACTCCTTATCGCCTATTCTCTGATTGGCTTGATATTGACCTGCTTCGCTTATTCGGCATTTCATGGTATGCCACTCGCCAGCGTATCCGCGAAATCAGCATTCGCAAGATTCATGGAGCAACATCCCGACAAATCGTGCTGTTGCTGAATAAACCATTCTGCCTGCAAATTCTGCTTGCATATATTCTAGCTGTCCCCATTGTCTATTGGCTCATGCACCATTGGCATGAACAGTTTGCCTATAAAGCCCCCTTCACCGTTATGGACTTTCTATTGCCACTATGTATTGTCTGGATAATATCTGCCGTCACAGTGTGTCTGCAAAGTTATTTGCTGAACAAAACAAATCCGATTGACTGCATCAAATCCGAGTAAGAAATGAAATATTTATAAACCATAAAAACCAAAGCATTATGATTAAGACAGTAAATTTACAGAAGATTTTCAAGACCGAGGAAGTACAGACTCTGGCTTTGAACGACGTAAACATTGAAGTGAAAGAAGGGGAGTTTGTTGCTATCATGGGACCTTCAGGCTGCGGAAAATCCACTTTACTGAATATCCTCGGTCTGTTGGACAATCCTACATCCGGAGAATATTACTTGAATGGGACGGAAGTATCCAAATATACAGAAGCCCAACGTACCAACTTGCGTAAAGGAGTCATCGGCTTTGTATTCCAAAGTTTCAACCTGATTGATGAGCTGAATGTATACGAAAACATCGAACTGCCGTTACTCTACATGGGCATTCCTGCCACCGAACGCAAGCGCCGGGTGGAAACCGCTATGGAGCGTATGGCAATCATGCACCGCAGCAAGCACTTCCCGCAACAATTGTCCGGCGGACAACAGCAACGCGTGGCAATCGCCCGTGCAGTCGTATCAAACCCTAAACTGATACTTGCCGATGAGCCTACCGGTAACCTCGATTCAAAGAACGGAAAAGAGGTAATGGAACTACTGAATGAACTGAATAAGGAAGGTACTACGATTGTCATGGTGACACACTCACAACATGATGCCGGATTTGCCGGACGTATCATCAATCTGTTTGACGGGCAGGTGGTGACGGAAGCTAACTTATAATTCCCGCTTCTCCCGATTTATATGCAGGTTGCAATGTTTTTTCCATTGTAATCTGCATGTTTTTTGGAAATAGCTTTCCTTTTTTTTGTTTCTGTCGTCCGAAATGCCTAATATTGCTACCAATAAACTTTTTACTTCCACATTTTAAATAACAGAAAATGAAAACATACACACCGTCCCCTTTGAACACAGAAAATATCACTTTACCGGATAATTTGACGGAACTCACAGAAGCCATGGCACGCAATGTACATGAAGTATGGGCTTTGGAAGAGTGAAAGAAGGATGGAAATACGGAGAGACACGCAATGATGAATTAAAGACACATCCCGGACTTGTACCATACGAAGAGTTACCGGACTCAGAACGAGAATACGACCGGCAAACAGCCATACAGACACTGAAACTGATTATGAAACTGGGATTCGACATACAGAAGAAATAATAATCCAATATCTATTATAGTACTATGAGGACGAGTGAGAACAAGTATTATCCTATCCGGCACTGGTGGAAATTCGTGATTCCTGCCTTTATCATTCTCTTTCTGGTTGCAGCATTGATTGTGACATGCACTACATTCCAAAACCTTATTCAATTCTTTCCATCGCGTGGAATGACCTACCTGATGACACTCCATGCCATCATTCCCTTAGCGTATGCATCTGTTTTTTTCTATGTATCAAGAGATTAATAGATGTATTCTCATTGAATCTGGAACAAGAAAGAAACATTCTTGCATCCTTGTATCAGGAAAAAGAAAAACGGGAGATTATCAATAACGATGAGAAAGAAATCAATAAACTGAAAGAGAATATCAGAAAAGAATTGAAACAAGAAACTGAAAAAAGGAAACTGCCTAATGACAAAACAAATATGAATCTGCTAACAAGACTTTTTGCCCTTCATTTTGACCGCTCTTTTCCGGAAAGGATGGAGGCAGCTTGCTTGGCTTTTCGGAGTCATAGTAACTGTTTTCTTATTGATATATCTGATAAGTTTTGCATTTATCTTTCCTGAGCCGTCTCTTGAAGAATGGACCGGTATTGATAAAGACGTACCTATGGGGCGTTTGCTTCAGTTGATTTGTCTGTTCATCGATCCGGGGAATATTGTGGAAGTACCACCTTATCTGCGTTGGTTCTCTCTATTGGTCGTAGTGCTGGGATTAATTTTGTTCTGCGGATTATTGATATCCGTAATCTCCAATATGCTGGAACGCAGAGTTGAGCGATATCGTGAAGGCGATATCGTTTACCCTTTGCAAAACCACATCGTCATTATCGGTTTTGACAACATGGTCCCCACTCTTATCCACAAATTTGCGATGACACACATTATGGGAATTGCCATATTCTGATTCAGAGTACCCAACCGGCACAAGAAATCCGTAGCAAAATCCATACGGAACTGGATGCCAAAAATGAAAAAAGAATTGTGGTGCTGCGTGCCCGGCGCGACTCTATCGAGGAGTTGGAAAAACTCTATACTACCAAAGCGCGCGAAGTATTCCTTATCGGAGAGAGGAACGAACATGACCATGACTCACTGAACATAGACTGCCTGAAAAAGATAGTTGACATTCATAAACGATGCAATAAATGTTCCCTCATACCATTCACCGTTCTTTTCGAATATCAGACTACTTTTGCCGCTTTCCAACTGACCGATTTGTCTGCCGAATGGAGAAAATATATAGAATTCCATCCCTTTAACTTCTACGAGGGCTGGGCCCAAAAGATATTGGTAAGCCGGCAATACGGAAAAGGGGAGAACTGCATTGAATATCCTCCTCTCGACCGTGAGGCAATAACCTACGAAAGCGAAAAACATGTTCATCTTGTTATCATCGGTATGAGCCGTATGGGAGTGGCAATAGGAGTGGAAGCTGCCCATCTGTTGCATTTTCCAAACTTCTGCCGGGACAAGAACATAAAAAGTGTCATTACCTTCATTGATGAAAATGCCGACCGGGAAATGAATTTCTTTTGTGGACGATACCGCCATTATTTCGAGATATCGTCTACCCATTATTACGACATGAGCAAGGACGAAAGGCACGAGAGATTTGTCCTTCCCACCCGTTTTAAAGGAAAAGATGCAGACTTTCTGGATGTGGAATTCGAATTTATCAAAGGCCGTGCGGAAACTCCTGCCATCCAGAACCTAATTAAAGAATGGTACATGACTCAGGCCAGGTATTGACGATTGCCGTCTGTCTCAATTATCCTCCTCAAAGCATGGCAATGGGATTATATCTGCCGGACGATGTATATGATGAAAACATCCCAGTTTTTGTCCGTCAGGAAACCTCCAGTGCACTGCTCAATATGCTTAACAGTAAAAAGAAAGATGAAGCGATTCATAAATATTCCCATGTTTTTCCTTTTGGAATGCTGGACAACTGTTACGACTTGGACAAAAAAAGCCGGAGGGAGGGACAAATCATCAATTATATATACGATTTCAAGAATAAATATGGAAATGTGCCTCAATCATGCCCACCTGACAATGAGCTGAAAGACTCATGGAACAAACTGTCCGTATCCCTTCAGTGGTCCAATTTGTACAGTGCATATTCCATTAGTCCCAAGCTACGCTCCATAGGCATTACGGATGGTTACGTGAAACTGGACAACGACCAGATAACATTGCTTGCCGAAGTCGAACATAACCGTTGGAACATGGAGAAGCTGCTGCTTGGCTTCCGTAAACCCACCGCCGAAGAAGAAGAGTTAATCTATGGCAGCAAGGAAATGGGAGACATCTTCAAAAAGAAACGCTTTGTGCATCCCGATATACGTCCGTATGATGAATTGAAGGAAAGCTCAAAAGCGTATGACAGATGTATCACAGCCGGCATTCCGCTAGTCGTAAACAACAACACATAGGAAGTAACCAACACTATATTATGAAAACATACCATGTATTTATAGCCTCTTCGCTGAGTTTTCAGAAAGAAAGGGATTTAATGGAAAAAGTCCTGACGGAAAGAAACAACAGCGAACTCAATATTGTAGTGCACCGGCACGAAAAAAATGGAGACAACGATTTAGCTAAAGGCGATACGCAGGAAATCATAAATTCAGAGATAAGGCAATGTGACGTCATCATCTTCTTCGCCGGAAACTGGATACGCTCCAAGACCATCGGAGAGTTTAATGTTGCCATCGAAAATGCATCCAACAAACATATCTATTTCTATCAGAATCCGACATTGGAATACACCCAGGAAGACTGGACAAACACTACTTTATGGAAAGACTTCTATGCGGAATACATGCAAAAGCACCTGGACGACGATACCGTTATCGAGCGGTATGAGAAGCAGTGCAATACGCTGGAGCAGCTAAGGGACGCGTTGGTCAAGGATCGTGAAAGTTTTCTCAATAATCCCTTTTGCGCAATCTCTTGCCATAAGATGGAGTATGATAAAATTATTCCCAACAGCCAAGCCAACCGTCGCAGAGGCAACCTGGACTACTATTTTATCCGTCCGGAAGTAGACAACAAACTTAAAGAGGAGTTTGACAGCACAAACAAGACAATCATCGTCACCGGTCAATCCACTTCGGGAAAGACTATTGCCGTTTGCCGAATGCTGAAAAAGCTCCCTCAGGAATATTATGTGGTCATTTTGAATGCCGATACGACCAAAGAACAGTTAGAACGGCTTTCTGTATCCCAATTCCAGCATGGCAAAAAAATTCTTCTACTGGACGATTTGCAGCTGTTGTTTTGGAAAGAAGAGAATGAAAAGCCGATACCCATTGACAGAGAATTACTTCGCAAGTTATCGGAAATCCTTCACATCGGCAATCCGGACTTCAAGGTTATTGCCACTACAAGCTATAGCTTCAAGGAAGTGAAATCCATGCTTACTTTCAATGAAATGGTTCCTCCGGCCATAGTCGAAGTGGGCATCAAACCTTTATCCTTCAAAAAAATAAATGAATATGCCCGCGAGCTCAGGACATACGGCTATCTTAAACTCCGACCCGAAGCCGGCATGACTATCGGTTCCTTGTTTTTCGACATAGACAGAATCAAGACCAGATATAACAACCAGTTCCAGAACAGCAATTTAAGCAACCTGCAGAAATCCATGCTTCGACAACTCTGCCACGCCATAAAATGTTTGTGGATGTGGAAAAAGAGAAGCCGCAATAAAATAGACCTATTGCTCGATTTCCTCAAATTCACCTATGAGAACAGTTACGAAAAGGCCGACAGAAGCACCATCTGTGAATTGGCAGGCAAAGTAGATGATTTGATTTATTATCAGGACATTGAAAAGGACACATTTGAAGTTGAAGACATCATAGTAACCCAGGTTTTCCAGTACTATAGCAGTGAACCGTCCGATGACCTACTGGCAACTGAAAAGAAAGCATAAAGGCATATTCCGCTATATCTACTACAAAGACAGACCGAACTTTTTCAAAAATACAACCAAGATCCTGCATCGGGTGAAAAACTGTTCGGTAAATGCCCCCGAACTCCAACAGTATATCATCAATGATGTTGTAAGCCGCATTTATAAAAACGAACAAACGCTATATACAAGTAAGGAACTGGGAACAAACCCGGAAGGCGTTTCCATTGATTGGGTGGACGCCTATATTGCAATATAGCCAATTTTGCTCCTACCAATGCAGAGGCCATCCATATTTGGAAATTCACTAGTGTCCACTAAAAATTTTTTGGTCACTAGTCGGTTAAAAATTAAATAAATTCGATTCACTTGAATCATTTAGCTCTTTGATATTTTTGAAATTCGATTTGTCGAACAAATCTCTAAGATGAGTTTTATCGGTTAGCGAGAT
>ENA-OQCK01001009-OQCK01001009.1-human-gut-metagenome-genome-assembly--contig:-NODE-1009-length-11938-cov-2.497248_pt1 | contig 11938 bp, 19 predicted proteins | sample MGYA00242498_ERZ504578 | MGnify/ENA primary metagenome ERZ504578 (study PRJEB26092, sample SAMD00036229) | human gut metagenome | host: Homo sapiens | study: EMG produced TPA metagenomics assembly of... | reverse complement strand
ATCGAACCCGGTTTACGCGTGAGAGGGCGTCGTCTTAGCCGCTTGACATCAGGCCGTTAAAGGTAAATCGAGGCGACGTGATTCGAACACGCGGCCTCTGCGTCCCGAACGCAGCGCTCTACCAAACTGAGCCACGCTCGATACCTTTGGTAGTATAATACATTTATTCCAGAAAGTCAACCATAAATTGTCAAAGTTTTTAAAATAATTATGATAATTTCCGAAAAGCCCCGGTTACAGGCTCTGTACTATACTTCTACCGCAGTAAATCCAAGGTCGTCTAAAATCTCCACAGCCCTGGCCTCACAGTCCGCATCCCCGTCAATGGTCACTGTCTTGACGGATAAATCCACGGTATTCTTAATACCTGCTCCGTCCAGCCCCTTCTTAATCCGGTTCACACATCCATCGCACATCATTTCCTCGCACTTATAAGTTTTCATGTTCATTCTCCTTTTCTGTTATTATATTTAACAGGCCTTTTCTAAAGTCCCGTCATTCATAAATACTGTCATAATCATAGTTTGCATAAAAATCCGTGATTCTATCAAAATAGAAGTCCACAGTGTCGTCTGTAAGCATATGCTCTCCTGCCGCCATCCATTCCAGCAGCTGATCACCGGTATCCTCCGAGTAGTGAATCACATCCATATAGTGGTCCAGATTGCAGGTGATGTCAAACTGGTCGTCAAAGGCAAAGAGACGTATGTTTTTGCACTCCAGCAGCATGCGGGCCATGAGGCGGTATCCCTCCATCTGCCGTTCAAACTCCCCTTTTGCCATCAGCTCGCTGTCCCACCAGCTGATGCTGTAGGGCGGAATAAAATAGTAAAAGGTGACCTGGGAATTGGCCCTGGCCGTGGCCAGCACATTCTGCTCCAGATTCTCCATGACCGTCCGGCGGTCTTCTTCGGTAAAAGGGACGGTTTCCATTTTGCGCGGCTCCCTATCATATGTCTTTAAGACAGCTTCCCTGCCCCAGTCCCGTTCCGGCGCCCAGTGCATGTATTCGTCAAAGGTGGTGGTCCGCCCGCCTGCCTTTGTCCTGGCAAAGACACCCGGAATAGTGCCGAATATCACTTCCCTGTTGAAGATATAATTCACATCATTGAAGGGGTTTCCATCCGTCAGATACTCCGGTGAAGGGGCTGCCGGATTCCACTGGTCCTTTGGATAAAACAGAAAGCTCCTGTCCAGGCCCCTGCACACCACCCTTATTTGGGGATTATAGGCCAGGGCCCGTCTCACAGCCTGGTCCACTTCCTTATAATATCCGCCCGCATATGGTATCTTGACGGATGTGACGCCGAAAAGGCTGTCAAACCGGCTGGCCTTAAAATTCTCCATCATGGATGTGCCTGTAAGTACTGCGTCGTAAGTAAAATTGCGGCTGATACCGTCATTCTGGTACCGTTCGCTGTCAATGGGATATGCCAGCTGTTCAAGAGGCTTGTGGTAGTGGAAAAAAGGATCCACCAGACCACCAGTCCGCCTAACATAACCAGCATAGCCAGTACGGCTCCCATGGTAAACCGCAGCCATCTGCATACCCTATGTTTTCTGTCCCATTCTCCCGCTTTTGTGTCTCCAATATAATCTCTCCTGTAGCTGTTTATTCAAATAAGCCTTATTAGAACTGGAAATAAATGAAGCCGGATATTCCTGCCAGGGACAGGACCGACCAGACCAGAAGGACGGCTGTTCCTGCTCCCCTGAGGAAGGTGGGGCGAAGCTCTGTCTCGCCCATATTCCTGGCGTTCATCACCAGACAAAGTACGGCCCCATACAGTCCCAGCACTGTAAATACCCGGTGTTCTGTCAGCCAGATCGGCAGTTCCACCATCTTAAAGCTGTCCATGAAGGACGGATTGATCTGCATGTTTCCAAAATCCAGCAGCCGTTTCAAAAACAGCTTTGCCTGGGATATGCTTTCTGACCGGAAGATGACCCAGGTCAGATTGACAAACAGAAACGTGACAATCCACCGGAACGCCGTGTGAAGATTCTCCCACTGCCGTTTAAAGACACGGTTAAGGGCCTGGGCCGCGCCGTGAAGCGCCCCCCACAAGATAAAGGTCCAGGCCGCGCCGTGCCAGAAACCGCTTACCAAAAATACCGCCATGATATTCATGTAGGTGCGCAGGTTTCCCTTCCTGCTTCCCCCCAGAGGAAAATAGATATATTTTCTGAGGAAACGGGTCAGGGTCATGTGCCAGCGCTTCCAGAATTCCACCGGAGACAGCGCTTTATAGGGAGAATCAAAATTAAGGGGCAGTTCCAGGTTAAACATTCTGGAAATTCCCATGGCCATGTCACAATAACCGCTGAAATCAAAATACAGCTGGAAGGTATAGGCCAGCATGACCAGGAATGCGTCCGTGGAACTGAGTATCTCCACCTGAGCATATCCCAGTTTACCGGTCCCGCGAAAAACTCCGCAAGGATAACCTTCTTGAACAGTCCTACAGCCAGTATCATCAGTCCCTGGGCCATGTTCCGGGAATCTGCCTTCAGGCGGAAAGGATCCTTAAGCTGCGGGATAAACTCCCCGTGCAGGAGAATCGGTCCCATGGCAATCTTTGGAAAATACACGGTAAACAGGAAATACTCCCAAAAACTGTAATCTCTTGTCTCCTTGCGGAAGGAGTCCACCAGCCACCCAATCTGCTGGAAGGTAAAAAAACTGATTCCCACCGGAAGGAGAAGCCTTGTGTAGGCAATGTCCTTTCCCAGAAACGCATTCAGGTTCTCTATAAAGAAATTAGTATATTTAAAGTAAAAAAGCAGGGCCAGATTGGCGAATATGCCAAATGCCAGAACCATCCTCCCGCCAAACCGTCCGCCCGTTATGCCATCCGTCCCGCCGTCCGCCTTGCCTTCCCCTTTGCCTGTCTCCTTCTTTTCTTCCCCTGACAGCATCCTGGAAACAGCCCAGTTAAATACCGCGCTTCCCACAAGAAGTCCCAGATACCATGGATTGGCGTACGCGAAAAATACCAGGGACATGGCGGCCAGGAATCCTCTGGCCCATGTATGGCGCTTCATCCGGCACAGCCCGAAATATCCTGCCAGCACAGCCGGAAGAAACAATAATAAAAATAAATATGAATTAAACTGCATGTATCTTTTCGTTTCCTTTATCTCAGGTTTCTATCTCAGGTTTCCTGTTATTTCATCATCTTCTGCAGAGTCCTGCAAAGCTCCTCCACCGTGGCGTCGCTGTCGCCGCTGCGGATATCATCCACCACGCAGGACTTGATATGGCGCTCCAAAAGCACCTTGTTAAAGCTGTTAAGCGCTGCCTGGACCGCTGCCACCTGGGTGATGATGTCCACGCAGTAGCGCTCATCCTCCACCATGGACTTGATGCCCCTTATCTGTCCCTCTATCCGGTTCAGCCGTTCATGAGCCCGCGTTCTTCCGACACTTCCCTGTGTTTATGGCGGCAGGCGCAGCTTCTTCCTGATTCATGTATTCCTCTCCTTTTACCTTCCTGTCCCCCGGGGAACCGCCCATGTCCGGGACACGGACGGATTCCCGCAGGTATTTTCGCAGGTGTTTTACAGCCCCGCGCTACAGCTTCAGATTCCTGAGTCTCAGGGCATTTCCCACCACGCACACTGAGCTCAAGGACATCGCGAATCCTCCCAGCATGGGGCTTAACAGCGGGCCGCCCAACAGGTACAGCACTCCGGCTGCCACCGGGATTCCCAATGAGTTATAGAAAAATGCCCAGAACAGATTCTGTTTTATATTGCGGATGGTTGCCTTGCTCAATTTGACAGCCCTGTAGACATCCATAAGGTCAGACTTCATCAGCACCACGTCCCCGGATTCCAGGGCAATATCGCTGCCGTCTCCAACAGCGCAGCCCACGTCAGCCTGGACCAGCGCCGGTGCGTCGTTGATTCCGTCACCTACCATCATAACTGTTTTTCCTTCATTCTGCAACCGGCTTACGACCTGGGCCTTGTCTTCCGGAAGCACCTCTGCCACGACCTGGTCCACATGGGCCAGCTTGCCGATGTACTGGGCCGTTTTCTCATTATCACCTGTAACCATGTAGACAGCCACTCCCAGGCTCTTTATCTTTTCCACCGCCTCCACACTGGTTTCCTTGATGGTATCGGCCACGCACACGATCCCGGCCAGCCGGCCGTCAATCACCACATACATGGGAGTCTTTCCTGTATTGGCATATTCTGAGGCTGCTTTTTCCGTATCCTGGGATACAGGCACATGCAGTTGGTTGAGGAGACGCCGGTTGCCCACTGCCACCTTCCATCCCTTCCAGGCCGTGATAATACCTGCCCCGGTGATACTCTCAAATGCCTCGGGCATCGCCAGGTCCATCTGCTTCTCCCTGGCAGCCTGCACAATGGCCTGGCCCAGGGGATGTTCCGACATCTGTTCACAGGCGGCCGCGATTCCCAACAGGTGCTCCCTTTTCTCATCCTCAGAAGTCTGAGGTTCCCTGGTGCTTTCCCCCGAAAGCCCCGCTCCCCGGCTTCCACACCTGTTCCACCACGGCTCCGCTGATCACATTTACATCCGTCACCCTGGGTTTTCCCTCTGTGATGGTTCCTGTCTTATCCAGTATGACGGCATCCACCTTATGGCAAATCTCCAGGGCCTCACCGCTCTTAATCAGTATGCCGTGTCCGGCTCCAACCCCGGTTCCCACCATGATGGCCGTGGGAGTGGCCAGCCCCAGCGCACACGGGCAGGCAATGACCAGGACGGCCACGAATATGGTCAGCACAAAGGCAAGTTCCTTTCCTCCGAATATCCACCACAGCAGGGCCGCCACCAGGCGATTCCCATGACAGCGGGAACAAAGTATCCGGCCACCTTATCCGCCAGCTTGGAGATAGGTGCCTTCTTGCCCTGCGCATCCTCAATCATCTTAATGATTTTGGACAGGGTGGTATCGCTTCCCACATGGGTCACTTCCACTTCCATAGCCCCATTATAATTCATGCTTCCGCCGATTACGCTGTCCCCCGGCTGTTTCTCCGCCGGGATGCTCTCCCCGGTAAGCATGGACTCGTCCACGCTGCTGCTGCCCTGTACAAGTATACCATCCAGGGGTATCCGGCTGCCCGGCTTTATGAGGATATGCTGCCCCACAGCCACCAGGGAGGTCTCCACTTCCCTTTCCATGCCGTTCTCATAGAGAATAGCTGTGTCCGGCGCCAGCTCCATGAGCTTGCGTATTGCTTCGGATGTCTTTCCCTTGCTGCGGCTCTCCATGAACTTGCCCAGCATTACCAGTGTGACCACCACGGCCGCTGACTCATAATACAGCTGGTGGGCCTTCATGTGATCCCCCGGAATGCCCAGAGTCATCACAAGGCTGTAGATAAACGCGCTTCCCGTACCAATTGCCACCAGGGAATCCATGTTGGGATTGCCCTTAAGCAGGGAACGAATACCTACCAGATAGAACCTGCGTCCGCAAATAAGGACCGGTACTGTCAGTATGAGCTGGACCAGGGCAAAATTAAGCGGATTCTTATCCATCTGCATGAAGGCCGGCAGAGGCAGGGTAAAGGGCAGCATATGCCCCATGGAAATGTAGAGCAAAGGAACAGCAAAACAAATGGCGGTAATCACCCTGCGCTTCACAGCCTCCAGCTGTTCCTCCTGCTGCCGCCATTCCTCTTCTTCCTTTTTCTTGTTCTGTTCTTCCTCCGCAATCAGGCTGGCAGAAAAACCCGCCCTGGATACCTTCTCACAAATCATTTCAGGCGTCACCCGGCTCTCGTCATAGGTAATCACCATCCGGTTGGTTGTCAGGTTCACATTACTGCTCTCCACACCGTTTAACTTCTCGTAACACGCTCCACCGCGCTGCTGCACGCGGCACAGGACATTCCGTCTATGTGATATCGCTGCGTGGTCATATGTTTCACTCCTTCTTATACCCCACCTGGGTATATTGTAATTATAGAGCACTAACTATATATTGTCAATAGCAGTATGCCCCGGAATGAAAAGCTTTACTATTTTACGCTAAAAAACAGACACATGCATCATGAGAATACGCTTGTATCCTTCCGTGCATCTGTCTGTTTATCTATTTGTCTCCTTCTTCCCAATCCGTATTTCAAATCCGGTCCCGGATTCCGGCTGCCCCGGAGGTCAATGTCCCCGTTCCAACACTGCCATACCATATCTCACCAGAGCATAGATGGTAAGGACGGATGCTATGACGGTTTCACCAGCCACAGCGTATGACAGCAGGTACGGGATGTCCCATGCCGCCGAGACAGGCCATGGCCATCTTAAGCCCAATGGCTGTAATGACAAAGGGGAAGGTAAAGGCGGCATAGCTGGGATAAAACTTCATCTTCAGGTATGCCGGTGTCTTTATAAGCACCGCAATGTAAATGACTGAGCTGAGAATCATCATAAACAGGACCAGCACCAGTGACTTTGGCTGCACGGACTGGATATATCCGGCCAGGCAAAGGCTGACAGGCGCCGTATAGATGCAAAACAACGGCTGTGCCGGTTCCGGAACCTGTTTAAAGTTCACATAGCGGTATGTAACCAATACCAACAGTATGAGGCCGCCGCAAAGCCGAACCAGAAGCTGCTGTTCCCACTGCCAGTTTATCAAAGGCTGGCGCCGTGACACTTGCCACCGCGATTCCCACATAGACAATGTAGTAGCTTGCAAATACCTGCTGCATTTTAAGGTGAATCATGAATCTGGCTGTAAAATACACCATGAGGGCAATGTGCAGCCCAATGCCGGCATACCAGATTATCACGGCGCTGCTTCCCACAAAGGGCTTGGCATATCCTGCCAGAAGCATGACTGCCATGGAAAAGGTTCCTGAAACACTGGCCATGATGGGATTCTTCATGTCCCCGGCAAACTGCCCGGGGTATAATATGATTTTGATCACAATCAGGATCCCCAAAATCAGGGATACCGCCCCGCACAGAAGGCGGACTCCTTCCGAATAAGACTGGAGCAGATTTCCCAGAGCAGCCATGCCCAGCATGACGCCTGTTGCCGGAAGAGGTATTTTCTTTATCATCAGCGCACACTCCTATTCGTCAATATTCGTAAGTCCCTTTTCCCTTATGATCATCTCGGCTACCTTGCCTGCCACCAGACCCGTAAAATGGATACACTGTTCCTTATGCTCCCCTGCCCCCATATCAAATTCCTTTGTGAGAATCCGGCAGCACAGCGCGTTCTTCCCGTTAGCCGCCTTGAACCAGTCGTGAAGCTCCTTGGAAAGAGCCAGTGTCTGTTCCACCTGGGGATCCTTCTGGACCGTGCGGCCGAATACAAGGCCAATGGCCATGACACCCCCTGACACAGCTCCGCACAAGCACTTGGAGCGCCCGATTCCAATGGGGAATCCGGATGCCATGGCAATGACCTCCTCCGGTACATCCATCTCAAAGTTACTGCGGATGGAACAGACAACTGCCTCTGAACAGAAGAATCCTCCGCGGAATAAATCCTCTGCATCCTTTGCTATTTTGGCCACACTCACTTCTTTCTTTAAATTCATGTTACGGTACCCTCCTTATAAGATTTTCTCTTTCGTCCATCTCATTTTACATGAATCCCGGTGGTGTGTCCCATTGTTTTTATTGATGCAAAACCATATGCCATAGAAAAATACAATGTCCCTACATGACCTTCTGCAAAAGCCCTCTGAATACCAGCAGGAGTACCGCAAAAAGCGCCGCTACGAATATCAGTGTCTTTGCCACTGTCATGCTGATAAACCCGCTTACAAGGACCCCTATATAGAGCATCAGCATCATGGTGTATCCCGTATAAGCCCAGCAGCGCAGCCCCAGCATACGGTTTCTCTCATCGGTCTCATAAATCCTGCGCTTCTCCTTAAGTTCCGGATTCCGCAGATACTGCAGGTTGCGGATGATGGATATAACCCCGGACGCGGCCAGGCCAAATCCGGTTCCGCCGTAAAATTCCGGCATAAAATCCCTGTAACCCTGTTCCAGATACATCACCATGGCGCGGTTCCTGACCGCAAAGGACAGCCTATGGCCGCTGCGCCCAACAGGATAAAGCATATCCCAAACACAATCCGGTTCCTGCACCTCTTCTCAAATCAATGGGTTTTCAATAAATAACTGGTTCAGCCACATATTCATTCCTCCTCTTCAAATAAAAATATATCCTCTATGCTTTTTCCGAAAAATCTTGAAATCTTAAAAGCAAGCTGCAGGGAAGCATTATACTTCCCGTTTTCAAGGGATATTATGGTCTGCCTGGTCACGCCCAGGGCCAAGGCCAGCTCCTCCTGGGTGACTTTGTCATGTTTCCTCAGTTCCTGTATCCTGGTCTTCAATCACACCACCCTTTCCTCATTTCCTTTTAATCTTAAATCATCTCTGCTTTTTGTCATCGCCTGTTCCGCCTTTTTTAGTATAGCATGCTTTACATTTTTAGTATAGTATGTTTTACATCAAATATCAAGGATATTTTACATTTTTATTCCCGCTGCAAAATCCGGCAGCAAAAAGCAGCCCCTGGGGATTCCGGTACAGAGAATCCCCAGGGGCTGCCCTTTGCATTTATTATGTTTTATCAAAAAAATCCCTAATTACTCATAAACTTGGAGACATATCCCTGAATGAATATGATGAGTACAATCAAAGGCAGGATATAACTCACATAAATCCTGGCCCACACAGGAAAATGAATTCCCTCCCTTCATTGGCCTCTGCCGTAAATTTCTTAAAGCCCCATCCATAGCGGCTGGTGCAAAACAGCAGGTAAAGCATGCTGCCGATAGGCAGAAGGTTGTTGCTGAGGATGAAATCCTCCAGATCCAGAACCGTGCTTCCCTCTCCCAGGGGGGCAAAGCTGCCCCAGAGATTAAAGCCCAGCACACACGGAACGGACAGAATGATGATGGCGGCTATATTGCAGAGAACCGCCTTCTTAAGGGTGCATCCCGTCAAATCCGTTGCAAATGAAATGATGTTCTGGAACACCGCGATGATGGTGGAAAAAGCCGCAAAGGACATAAACAGGAAAAACAGCGTCCCCCAGATTCTGCCGCCTGCCATATGGTTAAACACATTGGGCAGGGTGATAAATATCAGGGACGGCCCTGATTTGGCCTCAATGTTGTAGCAAAGCAGGCCGGGAATATGATGAGTCCTGCCATGAAGCCACCAGGGTGTCCAGCAGGGTTACGCTGACTGCCTCCCCTGTCAGTGTCCTCTCCTTGCCGATATAGCTTCCGAAGATGGCCAGGGCTCCGATGCCGATGCTCAGGGTGAAAAAGGATTGTCCCAGGGCAGCAAACACGGCTTCCCCGATACCCGACTCCACCATTTTCCCGAAGTCAGGCTTCAGGTAAAACTCCAGCCCGGGACCGCCTCCCGGCAGAACCATGGAATGCACGGCCAGCACTACCATCAGCACCAGCAGACACACCATCATGACCTTTGTAATGCGCTCCACGCCCTTCTGAAGGCCCATGGCGCAGACTCCGAAGCACAGCAGGACCACAATGACCATGACCCCTCCCATCAGCGCGGGATTAGCCAGCATACTGCCGAATTCACCGGCCACTGCCTCTGAATCCAGGCCGCCGAAATCCCCCTTAAGGGTCTTAAAAAATAAAGCATCATCCATCCGCCCACAGTCGTGTAGAACATCATCAGAATATAGTTGCCTGCCATGGCGATGTACTTGGTCAAATGCCACCTGCTTCCCTTTGGCTCCAGCAGGTCAAAGGACAGGGCCGCGCTTTTGCGGCTGGCCCTTCCCACTGCAAATTCCATGACTACGATGGGAAGTCCCAGTATCAGCAGGAACACCAGGTATACAAGCACAAAAGCGGCACCTCCGTATTCGCCTGCTATATAAGGGAACCGCCACACATTGCCCAGACCAATGGCGCATCCCGCGCTTATAAGGATGAAGCCCAGCCTGGACGAAAATTTTTCGCGTTCCATCTATATATCCCCCGTTTCGTAATATATCGCGAGTTACCGGCCTTTTCAGACAGCCGGACTCAATAAAAGAGCCCTTAATCCTAAGGACTCTTTCATATACTACCATATTATTATATAAATATCAACCTATCTCTGCCCTTTGTCATAGGGAACGCCGGAGGCCCTGGGAGCCTGGGAGTTCCTGGATGTAAATACCAGGACAATCAGGGTGGCCAGATAGGGTATCATCTTGTACACATAGCTGGGAATCCCTGTTGCCGCCAGAAACGGTATGCCGGAATAGCTGCCGCCACCGCCTTCATGAGGCCGAAGAACAGGGATGCCCACATGATTTTTACCGGCTTCCACTGTCCGAAGATAAGAACTGCCAGGGCCAGGAATCCGTATCCTGCCACATCCGCGTTAAAATTAGTGGATGTGGGCACCACGAACACCAGCCCCCTAAACCGCCCAGGACCCCGGATATCAGGACGCCTGCATACTGCATGCGGCAGACGTTGATGCCCGCCGCGTCTGCTGCATGGGGATGCTCCCCGCAGGAGCGCAGTCTCAGGCCGAACCTGGTCCGGTAAAGCACCAGGGTGGACAGAACCAGAATCACGATGCCCAGATACGTGGTGATGTAGGTGTTCCGGAATAACAATGGGCCGAAAAACGGGATATTGCCCAGAAGGGGAACGGATTCAATCCGGAAGGTATTGCTGAACTGAATCTGCTGCACTCCCTGGATAACCCTGGCCACAAAGATGGCAAAGGCCGGTGCAAACATGTTGAGGGCTGTTCCGCTGATGGTCTGGTTTGCCTTCATGTTGATGGACGCGTAGGCATGAAAGAAGGCAAAGACAGCTCCCGTGGCCGTGGAGATAAGGATGGCCAGAAGCAGCTGCATCTGTCCGCTCATCCTGCCTCCTGTCATGTTCAGGAACAGGATGCCTGTAAAGGCTCCCATGGTCATGATTCCCTCCAGGGCAATGTTGACCACGCCGCTCCGCTCGGAAAACATGCTCCCAGTGCCACAATCATCAGGGGAATGGTAAAAAGCATGGTCTGCTGGAATATAAAATAAATCACACTCATGTCCGGCCGCCTCCTTTCTCCCGTTTACGGTTCATCCGGGTCAGGATGGTTTTCACTATCAGGGCAAAGGCGCTGAAATAAATGATGACCGCCACAATGATGTCAATGATTTCCGTGGAGAATTCAAAAAGCTGCAGGTAAAATCCCCCGGCTGTCAGATATGCGATGAACAGCCCGGAAAACAGCACTCCGATGGGATGGCTCAGTCCCAGCAGCGCCACGGAGATGCCGGTAAAGCCTTCCGCCGCAAGCACATCCTTTATCTCAATGTGCTTGCCGGTGCCTGCCAGGTACAGAAGTCCCCCTGCCATGCCTGCTATGGCCCCTGCTATGACCATGCTCATGATGATGTTCCTTTTCTCGTTGATGCCCGCATACCTGCCGGCGTCCCGGTTAAAGCCCACCGCCTTAAGCTCATAGCCAAAGGTGGTCTTATTGAGGATAACCCATATCAGCAGCACGGCGGCAACGGCCAGAAGGATACCGCCGCCCACGCTTGACTCCGGAAACAGCTTATCCATTCCCATCTTGGGGATCTGCGCGGTGGCTGCCACGTTCCTGGATTCATTGCGCAGGTTGTTAAAGAGAGGCTTGTAGCTCTTGACAATCCAGTTCACCATGTACATGCCGATATAGTTCATCATGATGGAGGCAATAACCTCGTTTACGTTAAAGCAGGCTTTCAGAACCCCGGGACCATTCCCCACAGAGCTCCGCCCAGAATGGCTGCCAGCAGGGCCACGGCCCACTGAATCCTCCCAAGGCCGGTCCACATGATTCCCACATAGACAGCCGCGAAGGCGCCCACAATAAACTGCCCCGGCGTGCCGATGTTAAACAGGCCCGTCTTAAAGGCAAAGCAACGGAAAGACCGGTCAGTATAATGGGGGTT